>Ga0265780_10000192_pt1 | contig 99610 bp, 94 predicted proteins | sample P1T30metagenome_FD_192432 | JGI IMG/M metagenome (GOLD analysis project Ga0265780, IMG submission 192432) | Plant litter microbial communities from East Loma Ridge, Irvine, California - P1 T30 | ecosystem: Environmental > Terrestrial > Plant litter > Unclassified | place: USA: California...
CTAAGACCAGCTGCCGAGCCGCGAGGGGCCGGAAAGAAAACTGCATGAAAACAGAAGGTTATTAAAAATACGAATGCGACCCCAAAGTTAGGCTACGGGCGGCGCAACCGCTAGCGGCACGGCGGGCGTGCTCACCAGCTGCGCCTGGTATTGGGGCAGTAGCCCCAAAAAGCGCTCTACCGTGCTGTCGAGCGAGGTGTAGCTCACGCCGCCCGAGGCATTGTGGTGCCCACCGCCGTCGAAGTGGCTGCGTGAGAAGTCGGCCACCGAGAAGTCGCCCACCGAGCGGAAGGAAATCTTCACGGCCGAACCCCGGTCGATAAACACGGCCGCAAATACGATGCCTTCGATGCTGAGCGCGTAGTTCACCAAGCCCTCAGTATCACCGGTTTTGCTCTCGTAGTCGCGCAGCTCTTGCTGCGTCACGGCGATGTAGGCCGTGTTGAACTCGCGGTTTACCATCAGCTTATCCTTCAGGATATAGCCCAGGAAACGCAGCCGAATCTCCGAATGCGAGTCATAGATGCGCCGATGCACCGACGCTAGGTCGATGTGGGCGTTCAGCAGTTCTGCGATGATGAGGTGCACGTTGCGCGAGGTGCTGGGGTGCCGAAACGAGCCCGTGTCGGTCATGATGCCCGCGTAGAGCGCCTCGCCCATGCCTTGGTCCACGAGGTCCTGGTCGCCTAGGTCGCGGATAATCTCGAAAATCTGCTCGGCCGTGGCCGCCGCCTTGGGGTTCGAGAAGCTGATATCGGCGAAGTCCTCGGGGCGCTGGTGGTGGTCGATGAGCACCTTGGTACCCGAGGCCTGGCCCACGTAGGTACCCAGCTCGTTGATGCGGCCCAGGCAGTTGAAGTCGAGGCAAAAAATGACCTCGGCGCGATTCACGAGGTCGCGCACCTGGCGGTCGTTGTGGCGCGGCTCGTACACCACCACTTCGTCGTTGCCCTGCATCCAGTTGAGGAAGGCGGGGTAGTCGGAGGGGGTCACGACCGTCACGGAGTGGCCTTTTTTCTTGAGGTAGCTAGCCCAGGCCAGCGACGAGCCCAGGGCATCGGCGTCGGGCTTGTGGTGCGTGGTGATGAACACCTGCTTGGGCTCAGCCAGCAAGGCTTTTAGTTCTGATACGGAAGTGGACATCGACTAGTTGAACAGCCTAACAAATGCTTAAGAAAGCGGATTGGATGTATGCAGAGCAAAATGGGTCGACAAAGGTCGGCACGAATTGGGTTTCAACAAGCAGTGCGCGCTGTTAGGTTCTCGCAGAAGCAAATAAGCGGCGCCATCCGGCTACCTTTGCGGCCCCAACCCCATTTTTCCCCAGAAAAAAATAATGGCAACCAACCGCACCTTCACCATGATTAAGCCCGATGCCGTGGCCGACAACCACATCGGTGGCATCCTGAGCATGATTGAGCAAGGTGGCTTCCGCATCGTGGAGCTTCAGAAAGTGACCCTGACGCCCGAGCGCGCCGGCGAATTTTACGCCGTGCACAAAGAGCGTCCTTTCTACAACGACCTCGTGAAATACATGTCGAGCGGCCCCATCGTAGCGGCTATCCTCGAAAAAGACAACGCCGTAGCTGACTTTCGCACCCTCATCGGCGCCACCAACCCGGCCAATGCCGAAGAAGGCACTATCCGGAAGAAGTACGCCAAGAGCATCGAAGCCAACGCCGTGCACGGCTCGGACTCGGACGAAAATGCTCAAATCGAAGGCGAGTTCTACTTCAGCAAGTAAGGAAGTAGCTTGGACTTTGTAGTCCGAGCTACTTAAGGTCAAAAAAGCCGCTCTGCACAATGCAGAGCGGCTTTTTCTTTATGCTGAAACCAGACTTTTTTTGTGCCAAATTTGTGCTTGTCGAGTTCCCTAGGCTCGGCCAAAGCCGATGCGACTGGTTCCTTTGGGCTCGCTCACGAAGGTAGTGTCTTCGCGGTTATAGATGTCAGCCAGGGTCATGGCTTCGGTTATGGGCGTGGTTTGGCCTAGCGAAGTGGCGAGTTCCTGCGCTTTGGGCTGCGCTAGCGCCTCGAAGGCGTAGGAGGCAATTAGCCGGCCTTTGCGCAGTAGTGCCTTGTCGATGCGGGCGAGGTCGGCGTTGAAGGTGCAGATAATCTGAATGTGGAAGCCGTCGGATAACAGCCCGTCGCTGAGATTCAGCAGGTTGCTCACGGCGTTGCTGCCGGTGGCGTCGCGCTTGGTCAGTAGCTCCTCCGCATCCTCTATGAGCAGGATGGAGTTGGTATTGTCGTGCAGCAGATTGATGAATTCGGGGTCGGCGATGCGCAGCGCGAGGTTGGGCGGAATGAATAGCTTGGGCTTGTCGGTGAGGCCGCAGAGGTGCCGGATGTAGCTGGTTTTGCCGGTGCCGGGCGGGCCGTGTAGGATAACGAGGCCTTTATCATCGGGCTTTTGCAAGCGCTTCACGATGGCCTCGTGTACTGGTAGCAGGTCGTCGTTGTAGTTGGTGGCGAGGTCGAGCTCTGGTATTTTGAGTGGTAGGGGCGAGAATTCTAATTCCCCGCTAGCCAGCCGGAGTACTTGAATGCGTTGGCGTTCGACCTGCCGACTGCCTAGCTGGCCTGTGAGTAAGCTGCGTAGTTGGTCCAGTAGGCCATTTTCGGTGCTTGGTGAATAGTAAAGCGCCGCGCCTTGCTCGCCATAGCTGCCGTGGTTACTGAACAGAAGTAGAATGTGGGAACCAGGGGAAAGACCGTAAAGCTGCCAATCGGGAGCTTTATCGGCTTCTTCTAGGAAGACCTGCTTAATAACTGTAATCTGCTCTAGGTCTTGGGTAGTAGCTAGGGCATCTAAGACAGTCTGGCGGGCTTCGGCCGTAACTAGCTGGTATATCTCACGGCGAGGAATCTCACCAAAAGAGGCGTAAAACCAACTGTTTGGCAGAAATGAGCCGTGTGAATTGAAGCTACCAGAAAGGTCTGGGCGAGCCGCCGAGGGCGGGATGGATGTCATAGCTTGATTAGTAATAGGCTCATAGCTACGCGGCTACGGCTGGCTCGGGATAGTCGTTCTCAACTTTCAGCGGGTCGTGCTTGTGCTTGAAAATGAACACGAACAGCACGGCAATTACCAGGGCGTAGGCCGCAAAAGCCAGCCAGATGCCTTGCCAGTCTTTGTTGCCGGCGGCATCGGTAAAGTAGTTCTGGATGACTAAGCCGCTAATCGAGCTGCCGAGCACGGCCCCGAAGCCGTTGGTCATCATCATAAACAAGCCCTGGGCGCTGGCCCGGATGCTCGGCTGCGTTTGCGTTTCGACAAACAGCGAGCCCGAAATATTGAAGAAGTCGAAGGCCATACCGTACACGATGCACGACATAATAATCATCCAGAGGCCATCGGCGGGGTTGCTATAGGCCAGCAGGCCAAAGCGCAGCACCCAGGCCACCATGCTGAACAGCATTACCTGCTTGATACCGAAGCGCCGCAAAAAGAAGGGGATGGCAAGGATAAACAGCGTCTCCGAAATCTGCGAAATCGACATGATAAAGGCTGGGTGCCGCACCGAGAGCGTATCGCGGTAGGCCGGTACTTTGTCGAAGTCGTGCAGGAAGGTATCGCCGTAGGCATTGGTGAGCTGCAACGCGGCCCCGAGCAGCAGGGCAAATATGAAGAAGGTAGCCAGCTTACGGTCGCGCAGCAGGGCGAAGGACTTGAGACCCAGCGCATCGACCAGCGAGCGGCTCGACGTGCCTTTGGAAGGCGGCGGGCAGGCGGGCAGTGTAAACGAGTACAAGCCCAGCAGCAGTGCGGCTCCGGCAGCTACGTAAAACTGGTTAGCCGACTTTTCGAAGCCCAGAAACGTAACCGTCCACATGGCTGCGATGAAGCCAACGGTACCCCAAACCCGAATGGGCGGGTAGTCCTTTACCACGTCGAGGCCCTGGGTCTTGAGCGCCGAATACGACACGGCGATGGACAGCGACAGCGTGGGCATGTAGAAAATCATGTTCAGCAGGATGACCCAGAAGAACATGCTGGGGTCGGTCACCAACGGAATGGTAAACAGCGTGACAGCACCCATGATATGCAGCATGCCGTAAAGCTTTTCGGCATTTACCCACTTATCGGCCACGATGCCCATGAGCGAAGGCATGAAAATGGACGCAATACCCATTGTCGAGAATATGGCCCCGAACTGGGCGCCCGACCACTGCTTGGTCTGAAACCAGTAGGCCCCAATCGTAATCAGCCACGCACCCCAGATAAAAAACTGGAGGAAGCTCAAAATAGTAAGACGCAGCTTGATGCTCATGCCGGCACAAGTAAAATGTTAGGAAGTCGCTTTTGCTGTTAAAGATACAAGTTAACCTAGCAGAAACACCGCGGCCAAGCTAGCGCCCAGAGCGGTTTAAGGCTCTTTTTTAAGGCGTTTGCTACTGGTAGGGCAAGCAAAAAGCCCACCTGCACGGGGCAGGTGGGCTTGCATAAAGCCAGCTAAACCGGACTACGCGGCGGCGTAGCGCTTGTTCACTTCTTCCCAGTTGATGAGGTTGAAGAAGGCCGCGATGTAATCGGGGCGGCGGTTCTGGTACTTGAGGTAATAGGCGTGCTCCCACACGTCGATGCCCAGGATGGGCGTGCCTTTGCAGCCGGTATCGGGCATCAGCGGGTTGTCCTGGTTCGGGGTCGAGCAGATTTGCAGCGAGCCATCGGCCTGCTTGCACAGCCACGCCCAGCCCGAGCCGAAGCGCGTGGTGGCGGCTTTGGCAAACTCCTCCTTGAACTTGTCGAACGAGCCAAAAGCTTCGTCAATTTTGCTGGCTACCTCGCCCGTGGGCTGGCCGCCGCCGTTGGGGCTCAGGATGGTCCACCACAGCGAGTGGTTCCAATGGCCGCCGCCGTTGTTGCGGATGGCCGGCGTGGCCTTGGCGATATTCTGCATGATGTCCTCCAGGCTCTGGCCCTCAAACTCGGTGCCCGCGATGGCGGCGTTGAGGTTGGTGACGTAGGCCTGGTGGTGCTTGGTATGGTGAATTTCCTGGGTTTGCGCGTCGAAGGTGGGTTCGAGGGCGTCGTAGCCGTAAGGCAGTTTGGGCAGTTCGAAAGCCATGGTAGTGGGGTGTTTGAAGGAAGTGGGAAACGTTGGCTAGGTAACCAGCCAGCGCCCGCCCCGGTTTGGGGCGGGTGCCCAAAAGTAGATTATTTCCGCTTAGCGTGGAAGAAATCCTGCATCAGCGCGGCGCACTCTTCAGCTAGCACGCCACTGCGCACCTGCGTGCGTGGGTGCAGCAGGCTGGGGCTGTGCCGCCGAAAGCCCACTTTAGGCTCGTCGGCCCCGTAAATAACTTGCCGCACCTGTGCCCAGGCACTGGCCCCGGCGCACATTACGCAGGGCTCGATGGTGACGTAGAGCGAGCACGCGGCCAGGTATTTATTGCCCACAAAATTGGCGGCGGCCGATAGGGCCAGCATCTCGGCGTGGGCAGTTACGTCGCGCAGGCGCTCGGTTTGGTTGTGGCCCCGGCCGATAATGGTATTGTCGAGCACCACCACCGCGCCGATGGGTATTTCGCCTTCGGCGAGCGCTAGCCGGGCCTCGGCGAGGGCTTGGCGCATGAAGTACTCGTCGGTGAGAATGGGGGAGGGCATGGACCGGGGCTGAAATCGAAGCCCAAAAGTCGGGTTTGGCGCGGCAATTCGGGTGAGGGTTACGGATTAGTTAAGCGCCGGGGGCGACATTTGCGGGCGCAACCGAAATCGATTTCGGTTGCGCCCTTCTGTCATGCTGAGCATTCTGCGCATCAAGCAGAGACGCAGCGGAGTCGAAGCATCTCTTTAGCATAGTAATCTCTGACGCCAGCAACGGAACGGTAGAGATGCTTCGACTCCGCTCCGCTGCGCTCAGCATGACAGCATACACCACCCTCACTCCTCACACTTCATTCACTCCATGACCCACTCCACTACCCAGCGCTACCTCCTGCTGCTAGTAGCGGCGCTGTGCCTGCTCGGGCTACCGGGCCGCGCCCAGCAGCTCACCTCGCCTAATAAGCAGCTTGCGCTCACGTTCAGCCTGCAAGCGGGCGGCGTGCCCACCTACAGCCTCACTTACAAGGGCCGCCCGGTTATCAAGCCCAGCCACCTTGGGCTGGAGCTGAAGGAAGGCCCGGCGCTTACCAACGGCTTTGCCGTGACGAGCACCAAAACCCGCACTTTTGATGAAACCTGGCAGCCAGTGTGGGGCGAGGTCAAAAATATTCGCAACCACTACAACGAGCTGACCGTCACGCTCACGCAGGCGGCCACCAAGCGCGTGATGCTGGTGCATTTCCGAGTGTTCGACGATGGCCTGGGCTTCCGCTACGACTTTCCGAAGCAGCCCGAATTGGCGTATTTTGTGGTGAAGGAGGAGCGCACACAGTTTGCGTTGGCCGGCGACCATAAAGCCTTTTGGCTGCCCGGCGACTACGACACCCAGGAGTACAGCACCACCACGTCGAAGCTGTCGGAGGTGCGCGGGCTGATGAAAACGGCCGTGACCGGCAACGCCTCGCAAACCACATTTTCGCCCACCGGCGTGCAAACGCCGCTGATGCTCAAAAGCCAGGACGGCCTGTATATCAACCTGCACGAGGCGGCGCTGATTGACTACTCCACCATGTCGCTGGAGCTAGACGATAAGAACATGGTGCTCGAATCGCACCTCACGCCCGATGCACAGGGCAACAAAGGCTACCTGCAAACGCCCTGCCTATCGCCTTGGCGCACCATTATCGTGAGCGACCGGGCCGGCGATATTCTGGAATCGAAGCTGGTGCTCAACCTCAACGAGCCCACTAAATACCAGGACGTTTCCTGGATTAAGCCCGTGAAATACGTGGGCGTGTGGTGGGAAATGATAACTGGCAAGAGCACCTGGTCTTATACCAACGCCACCAACATCAAGCTCGACTCCACCGATTATTCCAAGCTCAAGCCCAACGGCACGCACGGTGCCAACACGGCTCACGTGAAGGAGTACATCGACTTCGCGGCCCAGCACCACCTCGACGCGGTGCTGGTGGAGGGCTGGAATACCGGCTGGGAAGACTGGTTTGGCCAGAGCAAAGACTATGTATTTGATTTCGTGACGCCTTACCCTGATTTCGACGTGCAGGAGCTGCACCGCTACGCGGCCAGCAAGGGCATCAAAATCATCATGCACCACGAAACCAGCGGCTCGGTGCGCAACTACGAGCGGCACTTGACCCAGGCCTATAAGTTCATGGCCGACAACGGCTACAACGCCGTGAAGAGTGGCTACGTGGGCAACATTTTGCCGCGGGGTGAGCACCACTACGGGCAATGGCTTAATAACCACTACCTCTACACCATTACGGAGGCGGCCAAGTACAAGATTATGGTGAATGCCCACGAGGCCGTGCGTCCCACCGGCCTGGCGCGCACCTACCCCAACCTCATCGGCAACGAAGCGGCGCGGGGTACCGAGTACGAGTCGTTTGGTGGCAACAACGCCGACCACACTACCATTCTGCCGTTCACCCGCCTCATTGGCGGGCCAATGGACTACACGCCGGGCATCTTCCAAACCAAAATCAGCGCCTACAACCCCGAGAATAAGTCGTTTGTGCACAGCACCCTGGCCCGCCAGCTGGCCCTGTACGTGACTATGTACTCGCCGCTGCAAATGGCCGCTGACCTGCCCGAAACCTATAATAAGCACCTCGACGCCTTCCAGTTTATCGAAGACGTGGCCGTGGACTGGGACGATAGCAAAGTGCTCGAAGCCGAGCCCGGCGACTACATCACCATCGCCCGCAAGGCCAAAGGCAAGAGCAACTGGTTTGTGGGCAGCACCTGCGACGAAAACGGCCGCACCTCTACCATCAACCTGAGCTTCCTGGACCCCGGCAAGACCTACGTCGCCACCATCTACGCCGATGCTAAGGACGCGCACTACGAGAAAAATCCGCAAGCCTACGCCATCCGCAAAGTCAACGTGACCAACAAAACCAAGCTCACGCAGTACTGCGCGCCGGGCGGTGGCTATGCCATTAGCCTAGTTGCGAAGTAGGTAGCGGGCGTATTTTTGGGTTAAAAACCCTGTAAACGTTCGTCATGCTGAACGCAGTGAAGCATTTCTACCGCACCGTTGGAATACAGACCAGAAGGTGCGATAGAGATGCTTCACTGCGTTCAGCATGACCGTTTTTATAGAATTTGGGTTACCGCCAAAAAATCAAATCAGGTCGTTGGCTGGTTGTAGGCAGCACGTTCTTTTTAATAGAAAAGCTTACCTCATGTCTTCCAACGCTCTTTTTTCGCCGTTTTCGCTGAAATCACTTCAGCTCAAAAACCGCATTGTCATGGCCCCCATGACGCGCTCGTTCTCGCCCAATGGTGTACCGGGCGCCGATGTGGCCGCTTACTACCGCCGCCGGGCCGAGGGCCAGGTGGGCCTGATTCTAACCGAGGGCACCGTAGTGGAGCGCCCGGCCTCCTCCAACGACCCCAACATCCCGCATTTCTACGGCAAGCAGGCGCTGGCCGGCTGGCAGCACGTGGCCGACGAGGTGCACGCCGGTGGCGGTAAAATAGGCCCGCAGCTCTGGCATATGGGCGTGATGAACGAGCACCATTCGGGCTGGTCGCCCGCGCAGCCTTTCGAAGGTCCGTCGGGCTTGGTGGCGCCCGGCAAGCCAAAAGGCAATGCCATGACCGAAAATGACATCACGGACACCATCTCTGCCTTTGGCCGGGCGGCGGCCGATGCCAAGCGCTTAGGCTTCGACTGCCTGGAACTGCACGGCGCGCACGGCTACCTCATCGACCAGTTTTTCTGGGCCAGCCTCAATGAGCGCACCGATGCCTACGGTGGCCAAGACCTGACCGACCGCAGCCGCCTGGCCGTGGAGCTGGTGCGCGAAGTGCGCCGGCAAGTGGGCGAGGACTTTGTTATCAGCCTGCGTCTCTCGCAGTGGAAACAGCAGGACTACAACGTGAAGCTGGCCCACACGCCCCAGGAAATGGAGGCGTGGCTCACGCCGCTCGCCGAGGCCGGCGTAGATATATTCCACTGCTCGCAGCGCCGGTTCTGGGAAGCAGAGTTTGAAAACGAAAACTCCGATTTGAACTTCGCTGGCTGGGTGAAAAAGCTCACCGGCCAAACTACCATGACGGTGGGCTCCATCGGGCTGTCAGGCGAGTTTTTGGCCGGCTTCGCAGGCGAAACCTCGACCAATAATGCGCAGTCAATCGACGAGCTGCTGCGTCGCCTCGACCGTGGCGACTTCGACCTGGTGGCCGTGGGCCGCTCGCTGATTGTGGAGCCCGAGTGGGTAGAAAAAGTCCAGGCAGGCCGCGCTGAGGAGCTGAAAGGCTTCAGCCGTGAGGCTTTGGGCACGCTGGTGTAGCTGGGGCTTGAAAAGTTGCTCGTCATGCCTATCTGGCGGCCACGCAGTGAAGCATCTCTACCGCACCGTTCGGATTCGTCTGACGGTGCGGTAGAGATGCTTCACTGCGTGGCCGCCAGATAGGCATGACAGACAAACGGCTGCTATCCTTCAAAAAGCGGTGGTGCTGGCAGCCGAAATACGTCGCGCAGCGCGCGTTTGGCGGCGTGGTAGCCACATAGGCCATGTACCCCGCCACCGGGCGGCGTGGCTGACGAGCACAGGTACAGCTCACGCTGCGAGGTGCGGTAGGGCGAAGCGCGCAACGCCGGCCGCGTAAATAACTGACTGATATCTAGTAAGCCACCGTTGATGTCGCCGCCCACATAGTTGGGGTTGTAGCTTTCCATCTGGGCCGTGTCGAAGGTGTGGCGGCCGATAATGCGCTCACGAAAGCCCGGCGCAAACCGCTCGACCTGCCGCTCGATGGCGTCGGTTCTATCGACCCGCGAGCCGTTGGGTACGTGGCAATAGGCCCAGGCGGTATGCTGGCCGGCCGGAGCGCGGGTGGCGTCGAAAAGGCTTTGCTGGGCCAGTAGCACGAAGGGCTTGTCGGGGTGCTGGCCTTGGGCGGCAGCGCGCTCGCCAGCCGCGATTTCGGCCAGCGTGCCGCCTAGGTGCACGGTGCCAGCCTGAGCGCATTCGGGCGCGGTGAACGGAATGGGCGTGGCCAACGCCCAATCGACCTTAAATACGCCCATGCCGTAGCGGTAGCGCCGCAACTGCCACTGGTAAATACTGGACAAACTATGCCCGGCAATCTGCAAGAGTTGCGCCGGCGTCACGTCAAAAAGCACCGCCTTTGCCGGGGGCAATTGCGCCAGCGAGCGTACGAACGTGCCCGTCTCTACGGTGCCGCCCAGCGCCCGGAAGTGCGCCACCAGCGCGTCGGCAATGGCCTGCGAGCCGCCTTTGGGCAGGGGCCAGCCACCGCGGTGCGCCGCGATGAGCAGCACCAAGCCGATGGCCGAAGTAGTCAGGTTGCTCAGCGGCTGAATGGCGTGGGCGGCCATGCCGGCCAGCAAACCCTTGGCTTTCTCGCCCCGAAAATGCCGCGCCAGCACGGTAGCCGGCAGCAGAGCTGGCAGGCCAAATCGCGCCATATCCAGCGGGTGCTTGGGGAAGTGCAGCGGAGCCAGTACATCGTTGGCGATGCCCGGCCAGCTTTCGATTAGCGGCGCTAATAAGCTGCGGTAAGCCTCTGCATCGTGCCCCAGGCTGCGAGCTGTGTCGGCTAAGGAATTGACCGCGGCCGCTGCCGTGCCATCATCAAACGGGTGCGCGGCCGCTACGGGCGGCGTGATATATTCTAGCCCGTATTGCGCCAGGGGTAAGGTCTGGAAGTAGGGCGACGCTGCCGCCAACGGGTGAATGGCCGAGCAGATGTCGTGGCGAAAGCCGGGCAGCGTCAACTCAGCTGTGCGCAGGCCGCCGCCCAACTCGTTTTTGCCTTCGAGCAGCAGCACCGACAGCCCGGCCTGCTGCATCACAATGGCCGCCGCCAACCCATTGGGCCCCGACCCGACCACAACGGCATCATACGTGGATTCGCTCATGTAGAAAATGGCTGACGTAAGCCGCTAGCCAGAAAGGACGTTGGGTAGTACGCTAACTGGCTGGGTTGGGCTACGTCGGCCGGGCGACTACTCACACCGTGCCCACTCTACTTCAGACTAATGTCGCTCTGCACGGCCAGCGCCACGGGCCGCCATTGCGGCTGCTCCTCGGCCGGGGCCGAAAAGGCGAAAATGTATAGCTGTTCGCCCTGCACGGTGTACTGGATGTACTCGTACTTGCGAATGGCCGCTAGCGCATTCGCCCCGCGCCGGCTATCGACCATCGTGGACACAAATTCCAGCGCCACAAACTCGCGGCCGTTGACCTTGCGCACTTCCTGGGTCAGAAATTCCACCTTAGAGTAAAGCCGCTGCACGCTGGCTTTGTACATAGGCAGCAGTACGTTATAATCTGGCCCAAACATGGTAGGCCGCACTGCCACGCTATAATTGACTTTGTTGTTGGGGCTGCTGTACACGGCCAGCGGCTTGCGCGGCGATGGAAACTTAACCGCAATGCCTTCATCGGGCAGCGGCGCGAAGCCCTGTGGCACGCCCACCGTGAGGCCGGGCGCCACCTTCACCGAGGTCAGCTTGGGCTTGGGGGCAAAGCTGGTGAGGGCAAGCAACGAGCATAGTAGGGCGAGGACTTTCATAATGGGGCAAAAGTAGAAGGCACTTGTCATTGCGAGCGCAGCGCAGCAACCGCACCTGAGCAATGGCTGAACAGGTGCGATTGCTGCGCTACGCTCGCAATGACAAAGATTTTGGCAATTACGACTTCCGCGTCGGATACTTGATACGGACTTTCTTCCAATACACGTAGTTCCCCGTTTTGGCCTCGACCAAATACGTGCCGGCCTGAATGTGCCCCAAATCCACCGGCTCGCCGGTATTGTTTTGCGGGTCAAGCTCTTGCTGATATACCACCTTGTTTTTGTAGTCCGTCATCACCAGCGTGCCAGGTTTGGTAAATTGCTGCGTGAAGCTCAGCATCACGCTGTTAGAGTTGGGCTTGGGGAAAATGTCGATGCCCGAAAGCGTCTCTACGCGCTTGATGGGGCCGTCGAGGGTCACGGCCGGCGCCTGGCCTTTGGTTTTAATCTCGGCCCCGTTTTCATACTTGTTTTTGGTCTTGACTTTCGTCTGGGCCTGGGCGGTGTCGGCCGCTAGCAAAGCGACCGCCAGGGCCAGCGAGGGAAGGAATTTCATGTCGTAGAGAAGGAAAATGATAGAGCACGCCAGCAGCGCGCCACCTTTCTTTTACATACTTCATACCAAACTGAGCGGTTGCAGCCCGCCAACCCGAAGTAACTTCGCCCCAACTTTGCGCCCAGCCCCAAAAAGGCTCTAACTAGTGAAAGCATAGCCAGCTCGCCGCAGGCGGGCGTATCCGTTAAATCCTAAAAATCCGTTATAATCTGCGGTCCATGTTGAGAAGTCACACCAACGGCGAGCTTCGCCAAGAAAATGTCGGTCAAACTGTTACGCTAGTGGGCTGGGTGCAGCGCACCCGCGACAAAGGTGGCATCCTCTGGATAGACCTGCGCGACCGCTACGGCATCACCCAGCTAGCGCTCGAAGAAGGCGTGGAAAGCGAAGAAGTGCGCGCCCAGGCCCGCGAGCTTGGCCGCGAGTTTGTGGTGTCAGTAACTGGCAAAGTGGCCGAGCGCTACTCCAAAAACGCTCATATCCCGACCGGCGACATCGAGGTGCGCGTCGAGAAAATCGATGTGCTAAACCCCGCCAAATTGCCACCCTTCCTCATCGAAGACGACACCGATGGCGGCGACGAGTTGCGCATGAAGTACCGCTACCTCGACCTGCGCCGCACGCCCGTGCGCAACAACCTGATGCTGCGCCACAAGATGGCCCAGGCCGTGCGCCGCTACCTCGATGGCCAGGACTTCATCGAAGTCGAAACGCCCGTGCTCATCAAAAGCACGCCCGAAGGCGCCCGCGACTTCGTGGTGCCCTCGCGCATGAACCCCGGCGAGTTTTACGCCCTGCCGCAGTCGCCCCAGACGTTTAAGCAGCTGCTCATGGTGTCGGGCTTCGACCGCTACTTCCAGATTGTGAAGTGCTTCCGCGACGAAGACCTGCGCGCCGACCGCCAGCCCGAGTTTACGCAGATTGACTGCGAAATGGCCTTTGTGGAGCAGGAAGACATTCTGAATACTTTCGAAGGCTTGGTGCGCTACCTGTTCAAGGAAATCAAAAACCTCGATTTCCCCACCGTGCCCCGTATGGAGTACGCCGACGCTATGCGCTGGTACGGCAACGACAAGCCCGACGTGCGCTTCGACATGAAGTTCGTGGAGCTGAACGATGTTGTAAAAGGCCAGGGTTTCCCGGTTTTCGACAGCGCTGAACTGGTCGTGGGCATCAACGCCGCCACCTGCGCCGCCTACACCCGCAAGCAGCTCGACGAGCTCACCAACTTTGTGAAGAAGCCCCAAATCGGGGCTACCGGCCTCGTGTACGCCCGCGTGGAGGCCGAAGGCGTAGTGAAGTCGTCGGTTGATAAGTTTTACTCGCAGGAAGAATTGCAGAAGTGGGCCACCGCCCTCAACGCCAACCCTGGCGACTTGCTGCTCATCCTGGCTGGCCCGGCCGACAAAACCCGCAAGGCGCTGAGCGAGCTACGCCTCGAAATGGGCCAGCGCCTTGGCCTGCGCGACAAAGACACGTTTGCCCCGTTGTGGGTCGTTAATTTCCCGTTGCTGGAGTACATCGAAGAGGAGGGACGCTACTTTGCCATGCACCACCCCTTCACCTCGCCCAAGCCCGAAGACCTACACCTGCTTGATAACCCCGACACCATCGGCCAGGCTCGTGCCAATGCCTACGACTTGGTTATCAATGGCGTAGAAGTGGGCGGCGGCTCTATCCGCATCCACGACCGGGCGGTGCAGGCCCGCATGTTCTCGCTGCTCGGCTTCTCGCCCGAGGAGGCGCAGGCCCAATTCGGCTTCCTGCTCGATGCCTTCGAGTACGGTGCGCCGCCCCACGGTGGCATCGCCTTCGGCTTCGACCGCCTCTGCTCGCTCTTCGGCGGGTCTGATAGTATCCGCGATTATATCGCCTTCCCCAAAAATAATAAGGGCCGCGATGTGATGATTGATTCGCCCTCGCCAATTTCGGATGTGCAGCTGACGGAGTTGAGTATCAAGACGGCTGTGGTGGCGAAGTAGGGTTCTGAACTGCTAAAAAGCAAAAAGCGGCGACTGATTTCCCAGTCGCCGCTTTTTGCTTTTTAGCAGTTCAGAACCTAGCGTTTCGGAACGTACACTTTACGGCCGCTATCATTAGTGTAATACTGACCGCCACGCGGGCCAGTTTGCACAGCACGTCCGCTGCCATAATTACTGGCAGCTGGAGTATAGTCCTGCGCACGTGTCCCAGAAGTGCCAGTATATGGATTGCTATTGCCTTGAGTGCTGTAGTTATCTGTATTAGTGGTATTAGAGTTTGTGCGGGAGTAAGGTGCGACAACAGTGCCATTGCTTTTTGTATAACCACCGACTGATGTCTGAGCGAAGGCAGAAGATGCAGATATAAAAGCAAGGCCGAGTGTTAGCAAAAGTTGTTTCATTTTAAATTGTAAGTATAAGTGCCTACTCTACACGGTTTTCAGCTCCGCCGACCTATAAGTATCATATAAGTCATGTAATATATGAAAAAATTATAAAATGGCTCTATAAAGCCATGCGGCGTAGTTTGAGGCTTGCTCTTTTTATGAAAAAATAAATCATATAAAAGTAAGTGTATACTACATGCTTCCGCTTTGACCGCACTACCTAATACGCCGGCATCCACAAGTAAATAACTAAGCAACACTTTGTAAAATAATATGTTACTTCCATAGCTGATTTGCGAGCTGCCACCTATATCAACAGTATAGCCTATGAGTGCGACTTCAATAACCCGCCCCGGCTCGTTCGCACCGCCTTTGCTATGCGCCAGCATACCTGTTAATTACTCGCCCCGCCGATACGCCCACTGCCCGTCTACCAACGTGCCCAAAATAGCGCTTGGGTCGGCCGTGTACACGATGGTCGGCAGCAAATGCGCTAGCCCGGCCTGCGCCAGCAACGGCTGCGCCAGGTCGTATACTACCGCATCAAACGGCTGCCCGAGGGCAAAGTAATTAGTGGCTGAGCGGCCTGCTGCTGCCAGCCCGGCGAAGAACGTAGTATCGACCAACGTACTTGCGCCATTGGCGAAGGTGTTGCGGCGGCGGTGCGTGAGGCGCTGGCCGTAGTCGAGCCAGCGCAGGTCTTCGAGCGGGTTGAGGCTGATGTGGCTGTCGGTGCCGATAGACCAGCGGCCGCCCGCCTCAGCAAAGGCGATAAGCGGGAAAATGCCGTCGCCCAGGTTGCCTTCGGTGCCGGGGCACAGCACGACGTGCGCACCCGATTGGGCTAGGCGAGTGGTTTCGCTCGGCGTTAGGTGGGTGCAATGGACTAAGTGGAACCGCTCGCTTAGCGGTAGATTATCCAGCAGCCAGTCTACGGGCCGCGCGCCCAGGTGGGCCAGGCTGCGCTCTACTTCGCCCGTTTGCTCGGCGGCGTGGAGGTGGAACGGTAAATCGGTTGGCCCCTGGGCGTAGGTGGCGAGTACGTCGGCCGCCTCTACTGCCCGCAGCGAATGCACCCCAAAACCTACCTTAGCCCGCTCGTAGTGCGCCACCGCTTGGCGGCTGGCATCCAGTAAATTGAAGTAAGCATCCGGCGTGGCCGAAATAAACCGCCGTTGCCGGGGCTGCGGCTCCTGCCCAAAATCGCCTTTTTGATAGAACACCGGTACCAGTGTCAGCTTGATGCCGGCCGTGCGGGCGGCCGCCACTAGGCGCTCGCCCATCTCGGCGAGGTTGGCGTAGGGGCGGCCGGTGGGGTCATGGTGCAGGTAGTGAAACTCGACTACTGAGGTGTAACCATTGCGCAGCAAGTGGCGGTACAAGGTGGTGGCTACCTGTTCGTTTTGCGCGGGCGTAAACGTTTCGGCGCAAGCGTACATGGCTTCGCGCCAGCTCCAAAAATCGTCGCGGGCGCCCGGTGCGTGCTGCTCGGCCATGCCCGCCATGCCATATTGGAAAGCGTGCGAATGGGCATTCTGGAAGCCCGGCAGCGCGGCCCCTTTTACCGTCTGAATGGGCGTTTCGGGCGCGGCGGGCGGCTCTTTCGCTAAGTATTGAATTGTGCCTTCCTGATTTACGCCCACGTAGGCTGGGCTGAGCCAGCCTTCTTTTAGGAGTAGAGAATCGAAGGCGAAGTAATTCATATTAGGATGAAAGTGTAGCGCGGACTTTTAGTCCGCGAATGGAATTGCGTGCTTAGTCGCGGACTGAAGGTCTACGCTACGGCGGAACCCAATTTAACCAGCCAGCAGCGCGTGGCCCAGCGTTTGCAGCGTTTTGCTGAGCAGCGCCCTTATTTTGGTCGCACGCTGGTGGTCGTAGTGCTGCTCTTGGTCATCCATATACACCTGCTTGGCCATTTCTAGCTGAAGCGCGTGCTGCTGCTGGGCCGGTTGGCCAAAATGCCGGGTTATGAAGCCGCCTTTGAACGGATGGTTGTGGTTAAGGGAATAGCCGCCGCTGCCCAGCACCCGCAACGCCTGCCCGATAAGCGTGGGCGCGGCCGAAGTTTCGTCGGCGCTGCCTAAGATTAAATCGGGAAATGGCTCGGGGTTGATGGCAGAAACCACGCGCCGAATGGAATGGCAATCCCAGAGTAGCACGCGGCCAAAATGAGCCTGGGTGGCAGTGAGCTGCTCTTGCAATGCTTGGTGGTAGGGCTCGAAGTAGAGTGCTTTGCGGCGGGCTACTGCCGCGGCGGTTACTTCGGGGCGCTCATCCTGATAGATTGGCTCGCCCAAAAAAGTGGTGGCGGGGCAGAGGCCCGTGAGCACGCGTCCATCACGGTAGAGCGGGGTACTATCGGGGTTGCGGTTTAGGTCAATCACCCAGCGGCTGTAGCGGGCGCACAGCATCGGGATGCCTAGCTCGGTGGCGAAGTCATAGAGCTGATTAACAAACCAATCGGTATCGTCGGGCGGCAGTACGGCCGGCTTCAATTCGGCCCTGATGTCGTCGGGAAACTCGGTGCCCGCGTGCGGCACGCTGATGACGATGGGCAGCTTGGGCGCGGCAGGCTGGATGAGGTCGAAAAGCGGCATAATGGGGGAGACGGGTAAAACCAGATTTTACAGCGAGTTCAACAAGTCCTCATCAACCAGATTAGGTAGCGTTACTTGCAAGCCGGGACTGCGGGCCAGTTCGCGCTCGATGGCGAAACGGGCTTCAGGGTTGCGTGCCCAACTGCGGCGGGCAATGCCGTTATTGACGTCGAAAAAGAGCATATTTTGGAGCTTGCGTTCGGCCTCCAAACTGCCATCAAGCACCAGCCCAAAACCGCCGTTGATAACCTCGCCCCAGCCTACGCCGCCGCCGTTATGGATGGACACCCAGGTGGCACCCCGAAAGCTGTCGCCAATAACATTGTGCACCGCCATGTCGGCCGTGAAGCGGCTGCCATCGTAGATGTTGCTCGTCTCGCGAAATGGCGAATCGGTGCCGCTCACATCGTGGTGGTCGCGGCCTAAAATCACGGGCATGGGCAGGCGGCCGTCGCGCACGGCCTCATTGAAAGCCAGCGCGATACGAATACGCCCCTCCGCATCAGCATACAGAATGCGCGCCTGAGAACCCACGACCAGCCGGTTTTTGGCGGCTTCTTCAATCCACCGAATATTGTCGTCGAGCTGCTGCTGAATTTCGGTTGGCGCGTCGGCCCGTAGCGCCACAAGTACGTCGTGGGCGAGTTGGTCGGTGAGGGCCAGGTCATTGGCCGCGCCCGAGGCGCACACCCAGCGAAAGGGGCCAAAGCCGTAGTCGAAGCACATGGGCCCCAGAATATCCTGTACGTAAGACGAGTAGCGGAAGTCAATGCCATTTTCGGCTAGCACTTCCGCGCCGGCCCGGCTGCTTTCCAGCAAGAAGGCGTTGCCATAATCGAAGAAATACGTGCCGCGGACGGCGTGCTGGTTCACGGCCGCCGCGTGCCGCCGTAGCGACGCCTGCACCTCCGCTCGAAAGGCCTCGGGCTGGCTGGCTAGCAGCTCGTTAGCTTCTGCATAGGAGAGGCCCACCGGGTAATAGCCGCCCGACCAGGGGTTGTGCAGAGATGTTTGGTCGGAGCCGATTTCAACGAAAATATCTTCTTCGTAAAAGCGCTCCCACACCTCCACTACGTTGCCGAGATAAGCCAGCGACACGACTTCCTGTTGCGTTTTGGCCTGCCGTACGCGGGTTACCAAGCCTTCAATATCTTCCCAAAGCTCATCGACCCAGCCCTGCTGGTGCCGCTTGCGAGCGGCGGCCGGGTTGACTTCGGCGCACACCGTGATGCAGCCCGCAATGTTGCCGGCCTTGGGCTGCGCGCCACTCATGCCGCCCAGGCCCGCCGTGAGAAAAAGCTTGCCCGCCGGCGCTTGGCCAGCAGGTAGCATTTTTCGGAAGGCGTTCATCACGGTGATGGTCGTGCCGTGCACGATGCCCTGCGGCCCGATGTACATGAAGGAGCCGGCCGTCATTTGACCGTACTGAGTCACACCCAGCGCATTATATCGTTCCCAATCATCGGGTTTCGAGTAATTCGGAATCATCATGCCATTGGTAACCACCACGCGGGGCGCGCTCGGCGACGACGGAAACAAGCCCATCGGGTGCCCGCTGTAGAGGTGCAGCGTCTGCTCGTCGGTCATGGCGGCCAGGTAGCGCATGGTGAGCAGGTACTGCGCCCAGTTCTGGAAAACCGCGCCATTGCCGCCGTAGGTTATTAGCTCGTGCGGATGTTGCGCCACGGCCGGGTCGAGGTTGTTCTGAATCATGAGCATGATGCAGGCCGCGTGCGGCGAGTGCGCCGGGTACTCGGTTACGGGCCGGGCGTGCATGGCATACGTGGGCCGGAAGCGGTGCATGTAAATGCGGCCGTAGGCAGCCAATTCTGCCCAAAATTCCGGGGCCAGCTCAGCGTGCCACTCATTTGGGAAGTAGCGTAGCGCATTGCGTATTGCCAGCTTTTTTTCCTCGGTGGTCAGCACATCCTTGCGCCGGGGTGCGTGGGGCACGCTGGTATCGGGTGGGCGCGGCGGGGGCAATTGCGCCGGAATACCTTGCTGAAGCTCTTCCTGAAAAGTCATGCTATGCGCGTTGATGCGTGGACACATTGGCCGCGCTTCCATACTTGGGCGGGCTTCAATTGGCCTTGCTGATAAAGGATTTCCTCGTAAGAAGCAACCGGAAATAGTAGAAAATCAGCGAGTAAGCCCGCCATCAGTTTTCCCCGGTCGGCTAGGTCGAGCGCCAGCGCGGCGCGGCACGTGAGGCCCGCGAGAACCTCGGCAGCCGTGAGCTTTTCAAACGTGCCCAAAATGGCAGCTTGCGTGAGGAGGTCGCCCATAGGGGCCGAGCCGGGGTTCCAGTCGCTGGCAATGGCGAGGCTGGCCCCGGCATCGAGCAGCCGGCGGGCGGGCGCAAACGCGCACCCCAACCCCAGCGACGCGCCCGGCAGTGCCACCGCTACTATCGGGCTACCTGCTAGTAGCTGAATCTCGGCGTCGCCGCTGGCCTCTAGGTGGTCGGCGCTGAGGGCGCCCGCAGCCACCGCTACCTGGCTACCGAAGGCGCTAAACTGGTCGGCATGCACCGCCAGTTGAAAACCCAGCCGCCGCGCCTCGGCAAAATAGGGGGCAATCTGCTCGGCCGAAAAAGCGCCTTGCTCCAAGAAGGCATCGACGCGATTGGTAAGTTCTTCTTTCTGTAGTTTCGGTAAAAGCTGTTGCGCCATTTCGGCTAGGTATTCTTCGGGCGTGCCCGCGTAGTCGCGGGGCAGCGTGTGCGCCGCCAAGCAGGTGCTAACAAGGTCGGCATCTACTTGGCTATTCGCTTCTTTGATAGCGCGTAGCTGCTTAAGCTCTTCAGCTACCGAAAGGCCGTAGCCGCTTTTTACCTCTATTGTCGTCACCCCATTCCGCAGGTGGCGGTTGGCCCGTTGCACGGTCAATTGGGTTAATTCCTCTTGGCTGGCGCGCCGGGTTTGCTGCACCGAATCCCAGATGCCGCCGCCTGCGGCCGCGATTTCCAAGTAGGTTTTTCCCGCGTTGCGCAGGGCATAATCTTGCGCCCGCGACCCGGCAAAGCATAGATGCGTGTGTACGTCGATAAAGCCGGGCAGCGCTATAAAGTCATCGGTAAGCTCGATGATAGTGGCTTGTAAGGCCTCCGCCTCCTGCCGCAGGTCGCTAAACTCACCAATCCGGTACAGTAGCTCGCCCTGCAACAACAGCCCACCCTCCCCAATCGGTAGCAGTGTCTCGTCCGCCAGTGGGCCGCGTTCGAGGAGATGAACCATCGGCAGCAACTGTCGGAAAGGGCCAATGAGCAAGAAGGGGAGGGGTTCCGACATAGAGTAAGAGAGGGAATAGCAAAAAATACGCTGACAACGCACCGCGCGCTTCCGTCAGTGCAGGAAGCAAAGTTATTGGTCGCCCTCAATGCAACTGCGCTTGAAACAAAAAAGGCGCCCTGAACAGGGCGCCTTTTGCGATTGCTTAAAAAACAGCAGTTAGAAGTTACGCTCGCCCGTTTCGCGCTTGCCTAGCATTACCGAGCCCACCATGGCGGCTAGCAGCAGGATAGAAGCCAATTCGAACGGCAGCGAATACTGCTGAAACAACACCATGCCCAGCCGGTCAACCATCCCTATTTGCGAATCGAACTTGTCAGCGTTGTAGCCAGCAGGCTCCACGTTGCGCAAGGCCGCTACCATCACCAGCAGCAACAAACCACCCGAAATAGTGGCCGCCACTTTGGCTAGCATTGGTTTCTGAGGCTCCGTATCCTCATTGAGATTCAAGAACATAATCACGAACAGGAATAGTACCATGATGGCACCAGCGTACACGATGATGTTCACAGCGGCCAAAAACTGCGCGTTCAGCAGCAGGTAGTGCGCCGAAAGCGTGAAGAACGTAAGGATGAGGAATAAGACGCTATGGACCGGGTTTTTGGCCAGTACCACGCCCAGTGCACTCAGCAAGGCCACGAACGATAGGAAGAGAAAGAGGGACATTTTTGTAGGGTAAGCTTTGGCTTGCCAATCGTTGGAACTCTGAATTAAGAAGGGCAAGCTAAAGCTTACCGCATTGCTTTAGGCCAGTTGGCCGCGCAGCTTATCAGCCTGCTCAGGCGTGAGTTGGATGCCGCGCTTTGACCGGTTGTCCGGCGACACGGGCTCTACCAGCCGGTCTTTGCCGTAGATAAACTCGTCGCGCTCGTAGCGCGGGGGGGCCATTTTGTCAGCTTGCAGGTAGATGGCTGCCTTCGGGCAAGCCTCTTCGCAGAGGCCGCAGAAGATGCAGCGCAGCATGTTGATTTCGTAGCTGACGGCGTATTTCTCCTCGCGGTAGAGGTTTTGCTCGCCTTTCTTACGCTCGCCAGCTACCATCGTAATGGCTTCGGCAGGGCAGGCTACGGCGCACAGGCCGCACGCCGTGCAGCGCTCGCGGCCCTGCTCATCGCGCTTGAGCACGTGCAGGCCCCGGAAAACGGGGGAGAAGGGGCGGGTTTCTTCAGGGTAGCGGATGGTGGCCTTCTTCATGAAGAAGTGCCGCATCGTGATGCTCAAGCCCTGGAAAATCGCCGGTAGGTAAGCCCGCTCAGCGAGCGTATAAGGCTTCTTTTCCAGTTTCTTGGCGCGGTTACTTAGCGATTGCATAAACTGAATTCAGATTAACGAAGGGCGGTTGCCGAGGTCAGCCACCAAGCTTTCACCTCGGGGATGATGCCAGTGGTGATAAGGCCGCCGGTGAGCAAGATGTTAAAGATGGCCAGCGGGATGAGGATGGTCCAGCCCAGGCGCATCAGTTGGTCGTAGCGGAAGCGCGGTAGCGTCCAGCGCACCCACATGAAGAAGAAGATGAAGGCAAAAATCTTCAAAAACAGCCCCGCGAAACCCAGAATAGAAATGACGTTTTGCGCCATATCTGCCGACAGGCCGCGCGACGATTGCAGCCACTGGCTCAACTCGTACTGGAAGGGGAAGTTGAAGCCACCGAAGTATAGCACGCTCATCACGGCCGAGGCCACGAACACGTTGATGTACTCGGCAAATAGGTAGAGACCCAGCTTCATTGAGCTATACTCGGTGTGGTAGCCGCCAACTAGCTCAGTTTCGCACTCGGGCAAGTCGAAAGGCGTGCGGTTAGTTTCAGCAAACGCGCAGACAATGAAGATGATGAAGCCCAGTGGCTGCTTCACAATATTCCAGAAGTGCCACTCGCCGGGTACCGATTGCTGCAAGGTGATTTCGCGTAGCGAAAGCGTGCCCGACATCATCAGTACGGCAATCAGGGCCAGGCCCATGGCCAACTCGTAGCTAATGTTCTGCGAAGCAGCCCGAATGGCACCTAACAGCGAAAACTTGTTGTTCGAAGCCCAGCCACCAATCATGATGCCGTACACGCCCAGCGATACGATGCCGAACACGTAGAGCATGCCCACGTTGATTTCGATGCCCTGCAAGTGCACAACGGTGTCGCCAAACTTGAGGAAGTTGCCAAACGGAATAACCGCCGACGACATCAGCGCCGTGACCATAGCCAAGCAGGGACCAAAGATGAAAAGCGCCTTATTGGCACCGCCAGGGAAGAATTCTTCCTTGGTAAACATCTTCACCGCATCGGCCAAAGGCTGCGCTAGGCCGTAGGGGCCAGCGCGGTCGGGGCCCACGCGGTCTTGCAAAAAGGCCGCGATAACACGCTCGGCGTAAGTACAGTAGGTGGCAATCAGCAGCGAAAGGCCGAAAAGCACCAGGATGACGAGGCCTTGCCAGCCTAGGGTTTCGAGAGTCATGTCAGTATATGTTGTTTGTCATGCTTCACTGCGTTCAGCGTGACACTTTTATTACTTAGCCGTTTAAGCCGCCAAGTTTCAGCGGTGGGTTTTGCTCTAATTCGCGCACGGTGCTCTCGGGCAAATCAGCAATTACCTGCGGATTGATAACCGGCAGTTCGTAGTGGTTGGCCGAAATAACCGACGAGCGGTCGATGTGGGCCGGGCCTTCAATCACCCAGTCCGATGTCTCCTTTTTCTCGAAGCGGCACTCGTTACAAATCCACTCCTTTACCTCGTTGTACTCGTCCTTGCGGGCGGTTACGCGCAGCACATCTTTGCCTTTATACCAAAGCGTTACACGGCCAGCGCATTTTTCGTGGCCGCAATCGCGGTGGGCGTTTACCGGTTTGGTAAACCACACGCGCTGCTTGAAGCGGAAGGTTTTGTCGGTGAGCGCGCCCACCGGGCACACGTCAATTACGTTGCCGCTGAAGTCCTTATCAATCGAATTCTCGATGTATGTGCCGATTTCGGCGGCATCGCCCCGGCCCAGTACGCCGTGCACGCGGGCCTCGGTGAGTTGGTCAGCGGTATACACGCAACGGTAGCACAGGATGCAGCGCGTCATGTGCAACTGCACGTAGGGGCCGATGTCGATTTTCTCGAAAGTGCGACGCTCTTCCTCATAGCGAGTGGTGCTCACACCATGCTCGTAGGCAAAGTTTTGCAGGTCGCACTCACCAGCCTGGTCGCACACTGGGCAGTCGAGCGGGTGATTGATGAGCAGCATCTCCACGATGCCTTTGCGCACATTCAGCACTTGCTCAGAAGTCGTGTTTTCGACCACCATGCCATCCTGCACCGGCGTAATGCACGAGGCTACCAATTTGGGCATGGGACGCGGGTCTTTGGCCGAGCCAGCTGCTACGCGCACCAAGCAAGCCCGGCATTTACCGCCGCTGCCCTTCAAAGGCGTGTAGTAGCACATGGCGGGCGGCACCACCCCGCCCCCGATTTTGCGGGCCGCGTTGAGGATAGTGGTACCGTCGGGCACTTCTACCTCAATTCCGTCGAAGGTTATTTTAGCCATTAGTTCTAGTCACTATCAGAAGCGGTTCAGCAGCTTTTCTCGCTGAAATTCGCGAAGTTCTGATAATTATTAAATACATATTGATAATTGAAACTACGCTAGCACCAGATTGCCCCGGTACACCGCGCCCGGCGCCGTGGCCTCTTTGGGGTGCGTTACGTGCCACTCAAATTCATCACGGAAGTGACGCACCGCAGCGGCTACTGGCCAGGCGGCCGCTTCACCAAGCGGGCAAATAGTGTTGCCTTCAATTTGCTTGGCTACGCTCACAATCAGGTCGATGTCGTGCATCGAGCCGTGGCCATGCTCTAAGCGGTGTAGTACCTTTTCGAGCCAGCCGGTTCCCTCGCGGCAGGGCGAGCACTGGCCGCAGCTTTCGTGGTGATAGAAGCGCGAGAAGTTCCACGTATTCTTTACGATGCACGTTGTTTCGTCCATCGCAATGAAGCCACCTGAGCCGAGCATTGTGCCCGTTACAAACCCGCCATCGCTCAGTGACTCGTAGGTCATCAAGCGGTTCTCGCCAGCGGCCGTTTTCAGAATCAATTCCTTAGGTAGAATTGGCACGGAGGAACCGCCAGCCACTACGGCTTTCAACTCTCGGCCTTTCCAGATACCGCCGCAGTACTCATCCGAGTAAATAAACTCCTCGACGGGTACACCTAATTCCAGTTCGTAAATGCCAGGCTTATTCAGATGGCCGCAAGCTGAAAACAGCTTGGTACCCGTGCTTTTGCCTACGCCGATTTTAGCGTACTCATCGCCACCCATGTTCAGGATGGGCACGACAGTAGCAATACTTTCCACGTTATTTACTACCGTAGGTCGGGCGTATAAGCCTTGCACAGCCGGAAATGGCGGCTTGTTGCGCGGGTTGCCGCGCTTGCCTTCCAGTGATTCCAACAACGCAGTTTCCTCGCCGCAGATATACGCGCCACCGCCCGGATGCACATGCAAATCAAGCGAATAGCCTGAGCCCTGAATATTTTCGCCCAGGAAACCGGCCGCGTAAGCCTCTGCAATAGCCTTCTCCAAAATACGCAGCACGTACAACAACTCGCCGCGAATGTAGATGTAGCTGGTGCGTGCGCCCAATGCGTAGCTGCCCGCAATCATGCCCTCTATGAGCAGGTGCGGCAGCTTTGACATAAGGTAACGGTCCTTAAAAGTGCCTGGCTCCGACTCGTCGGCATTGCACACGAGATAGCGCGGCACGCCTTCTGGCTTAGCCAAAAAGCTCCATTTCATACCCGTTGGGAAGCCAGCGCCGCCGCGCCCGCGGAGGCCCGACTTCTTCACTTCTTCTACCACTTCCTCAGGCGTCATTTTCAACGCCTTCTCAACGGCGCGGTAGCCGCCGTGCTTGCGGTACACGGCAAAGGTTTCAATGCCTTCGACGTTGACGTGTTCGGTTAATAGCTTGCGTCCCATATCGTTTAAACTATTCGCTATTAGTTATTTTGCAATGAAGTCGGCAAGCCATTTTCCTCCCAAGGTAGAATCGGCCGGTGCACTAGACCTTTCAATTCAGTGAGCATGGCGTTCACATTTTCTTCCGTGTCGAGCGACTCGTAATACTTTTCGCGTACCTGCACCACCGGGGCAAAACCACAGGCCGCCAGGCACTCCACCTCTTTCAAGGTAAATAGCCCATCAGGTGAGTTGCCGCCCACTTTCGCGCCAGTAATACGCTCTAGATGAGCTGTCAATTCATCGGAGCCGCGCAGCATGCAAGGGCCAGTGCGGCAAATTTCTAGCACGTGCTTACCCACCGGCTTGAGGTTAAACATGGTGTAGAATGTGCTCACTTCGTACACCTCGATTGGCCGCAGGCCTAGCGTTTCGGCCACCAAGTCTTGCACCTCGGGGCTCACCCAGCTACCAAACTCGGCCTGCGCAATGTGCAGCACCGGCAGCAGCGTCGACTTCTTGCGGTCGTCGGGGTAGTGCGTGAGCAAGCGCTTGATTTCAGCCTGGGCAGCGGGGGAAAACTGGGGTTTGGCAGCAGCGGTAGTCGGCTCCATATCAGATACTTTCAACTAAAAACTAGGCGTCGAGCTCGCCGGCAATTACGTTCATCGAGCTCAACGTCACGATAGCGTCGGAGAGCGACTGGCCCACCACCATTTCGGTATAAGCCTGGTAGTAAATAAAGCACGGCCGGCGGAAGTGCAAGCGATAGGGCGTGCGGCCACCGTCCGAAATCAGGTAAAAACCTAACTCACCATTGCCACCTTCTACTGAGTGATATACCTCACCTACTGGTGCTTCAATCTCACCCATAATGATTTTGAAGTGGTAAATCAACGCTTCCATGTTCTTATACACAGCCTGTTTGGGAGGCAGGTAATAGTGCGGAGCGTCAGCGTGGAAAGGGCCTTCGGGCAGGTTCTCCAGCGCCTGATTGATAATGCGCAGGCTCTGCCAGATTTCCTCATTGCGCACCATAAAGCGGTCGTAGGTATCGCCTTTGGAACCAACAGGAATCTCAAAATCAAAATCCTGATACGAAGAGTAAGGGTTCATCACCCGCACGTCGTAATCGACACCAGCGGCCCGTAGGTTGGGGCCGGTAAAGCCGTAATTCAAGGCTTTTTCGGCCGAGATGCCGCCTACGTCTACCACGCGGTCGACGAAGATGCGGTTGCGGTTGAACAGAGCTTCAAACTCACGCATCACGGCTGGAAATTCCTTCAGCCACTTGCGAAGCTTTTCGAGGGCCACGGGCGAAAAATCACGCTCCATGCCGCCGATGCGACCCATGTTGGTTGTGAGGCGGGCACCGCAAACTTCTTCGTAAATCTCGTACACCTTTTCACGCTCCTCCATCAGGTAGAGGAAGCCAGTGAATGCACCCGTGTCCACGCCCAAAATGCCGTTGCAGATGAGGTGGTCGGTAATGCGAGCCAACTCCATCAGTATCACACGCATGTACTGTGCGCGCTTGGGCACCGTGATGCCGAGCAACTTCTCTACCGTCATGTGCCAGCCCATGTTATTGATGGGCGATGAACAGTAATTCATCCGGTCGGTGAGGGTCGTAATCTGGTAGAACGGCTTGCGCTCGGCCAGCTTTTCGAATGCCCGGTGGATGTAGCCAATGGTAGGTACGCCCGACACGATGCGCTCGCCATCCATTTGCAGGATGTTCTGGAAAATGCCGTGCGTAGCCGGGTGGGTCGGCCCTAGGTTGAGGGTCGTTAGCTCCTGCGAGAAGTCGTTGAGCGTGGGCACAAAATTGCCTTGTTGCTCGTGGGCTTCTTGGATAATCTTGTGGGTGCCTGCCAGGGCGTCGTTTACTGCCATAACTTCACGGGACCCCTTTGGGGCAGGCCCCCTCTCCTTTGGGAGAGGGGGAGCCTGACGACTCGGGAGGATTTATGTGTCAGATTAACTGATTTTGTATAACTGCTATTAGCGACCAAAAAAGAGGTCGGTTTTGTCTTCACGGGTACCGTCTTCCACTGGGTACTGCTTGCGCATGGGGTGGTAGTCCATGTCCTCCACGTTGAGGATGCGCCGCAGATTGGGGTGGCCGGTGAAAATGACGCCGTAGAAATCGTATGCCTCGCGCTCCATCCAATTGGCGGCGGCGTAGAGGTCGGTGAGGGTCGGCACCACCGGGTCGGCCACAGGGAAGAAGATTTTGATGCGCAACCGGACGTTGTGTATCAGGCTGTGCAGGTGGTAAATCATCCCTAACTCCTGGTTCAGGTTTTCGGGATAATTGATACCGCACATCGTAGTCAGGAAGTGAAATTTCAACTCCTCATCCTGCTGCAAGCCAGCAATGATATTGTGGATATGCTCGCGCTTGGTCGTGACGGTGAGCAGGCCGTATGGCTCCTCCACATCGGTGAAAGTCGACTCGCCAAACAGGCGGTGCAGCAAGGCCAGAGCCTGCGCATTTTGCTGAGCAGCGGGGTCTTGGGTAGCGGCAGTTTCCTGCGCGGCGGGCGATTCTTCTTTGGTGAGGTCAGCCATGTTTTAGCTGTTAGCTATTGGCTATTAGCTGTTAGCTTTTTTGCTAATCAGCCTCTTGGAAAGAAGCTAACAGCTAGCAGCTAAAGGCTAACAGCTAAGAATTTACTTGATATTGTAAGATGCCAGCAGCGCCTGATACTCAGGTGAGTTGCGGCGGCGGAAGCTCTCGTTTTTGGCGAGGTCCTGAACGCGCATCAGGCCATCGAGCACTTGCTCGGGGCGAGGGGGGCAGCCGGGCACGTACACATCGACCGGGATGATGCGGTCGATACCTTGCAACACGGAGTAGCTGTCGAAGATGCCGCCCGAGCAGGCGCAGGCACCCATAGCCAGCACCCAGCGGGGCTCGGCCATTTGCTCGTATACCTGCTTTACGATGGGAGCCATTTTTTTGGCGATGGTACCCATCACCATGAGCAAGTCGGCCTGGCGTGGCGAGAAGCTGGGGCGCTCGGAGCCGAAACGCGAAATGTCGTAGTGCGAGCCCATAGTGGCCATGAACTCGATGCCGCAGCACGAGGTAGCAAAGGGCAACGGCCACAGCGAGTTGGCGCGGGCAATGCCGACTACTTTCTCCAGCGAAGTAGCAAAGAAACCAGCGCCCTCAATGCCTTCGGGAGCGGTTACGGTTTTGATTTCAGGAACGCGGGTATCCATGTGAGTTAGTTGTCAGTTGTTGGTTGTCAGTCACTGCTGGTGCAATCGTCAAAAACTGACAACTGACAACAATCCACTGACAACTATCTTAAGCGGCCTGTCCAATCTCGGCCGGACGATTTTCCAACACCGGTTTCGCCGTATAAGTTTGGCTAGAAGGAGCTTCATTCCAGCGCAGAATCCCCTTTTTGATGACGTAGCCAAAACCTGCCATTAGCAGGGCCATGAAGATAATCATTTCTACAAAGCCGGCGGTACCGAGCTGGCGGAAATTCACAGCCCAGGGGTACATGAAAATTACTTCCACGTCGAACAGCACAAAGAGTATGGCCGTGAGGAAATACTTTACCGAGATGGGCGTGCGGGCATTGCCCACGCTCTCGATGCCGCACTCAAAGGCCTCATCCTTAACGCGGCTCATGCGGCGCGGCCCCACAAGGTGCGATACCGTCATGGCAAAGGCTACGAACGCTACGGCCAATCCGAACTGAATAAGAATGGGCAGGTAGTCGCTGGGCTGGTAAGAAGAATTAACGGCGAGTAGCATATAAGTCAGTTAGTTAGCCAAGGTGCGCACTGGTGCGGACAGGCAAAGGTACACCCGCGCCGGTTTGGGCAAAAATAAGCTGGTGGAAGACGCCGCTTAGTGCGTGGTTTCGGTAGGCGACAGGCTGGGCTCGCCGTTCATGGCACCGTCGAGGTTAGCGCCGTTGAAGTAGTTCTCGGTGAAAATGCGGTAGCGGTCGAAGATGGAGCGTACCGAGCGCACCAGTACGTACTCGCCGCGCACGCCCTCGGGCACTACCACGCCCGAGGCGTAGCCGTTCCAGATGGCATTATCGGAGTGAGTGTCGATGAGCGTGACCATGAGCGTACCGTCGAGTAGCAGCATACGCTTGGGCAGGTAGGTGTGGCGCTGGTCTTCGGGCGTCTCGTCGTCTTCGGCGTCGTTGCGCTTTACCCAGTACGTGATATCTTCCTGCTGAAAGCCGGGAAAGCGCATGTCGCCTTCGAATAGCTTGAAGCTGACCATGAGGTCGGGGTTTTTGCGCGAGTACTTGTAGCCTTGCAGGCGCATGCGCTGGCGCACGGCATCGCGCAGGGTTTCGCTGAGGCGGGTGCTGTCGGCGGTGAGGCCGGTGCCATTGAGGAAGCCGTAAGTGCGGTAGTGCCGGAAGCGACCCCGGTAACTGTAGCTCGATTCGATGCGCGCCTCCCGCGAGGTGAGGCAGCCGGAGAGTGACAGCAGGCTCAGCAAGCCGCCAACCGCAAGCGTAATGGTGGGTTTCATAAACAGATTAGATGAATGGGGAATGAGTCCTCCCAAGTTACGTAATCCGACCCACAACTGGTCTAGCGCTCAGATTATAAGCGGCGGGCTAAGCTGGCAATTTTGGTCGCTTCGGTGGCTCCAGGCCCTATATTTGGCCTTATGGGACACGCCGAAGTACAGCCGCGCCGCTACACGGCCGAAGAATATTTTGCTTTGGAAGCAGCAAGCGATGTTCGCCAAGAGTTTTTCGAGGGCGAGATATTTGCAATGGCGGGCACTAGCAGGGCACATAATACTATTGCGCTTAACATAGCTATGGCCCTACGGCAAAGCCTGCGCGATAAAGAATGCCTAGTGCAGATAGAATCCGTGCGGCTGGCCGTGGAAGAAAATCGCCACTACACTTATCCCGACGTGCTGGTGAGCTGCGACCCGCACGACCAGCGCGAAAGCCAGCAGGTATATAGCCCGATACTCATCGTGGAGGTGCTTTCGCCCTCTACCTCGGCCTACGATAGAGGGCTAAAGTTTAAGCAGTACCAGAAGCTGCCTTCGCTCCAACATTATTTGATGATAGCGCAAAATACCTGGCGCGTGGAGTGGTACTGCCGCAACGAGGCCAACCAATGGGTAATTACCGTGCTCACCGAGCCGGAAGAAGTACTGGTTATCGCTGAATTGAACTTACAGCTGACGGTGGCCGAGGTATATGAGAAAAGCGGCGTAGCACCGCTTCGGGTCGAGCCCTTGCCGGAAGCTGGGCCGCAGGACGAATAAGCCCCAACTGCTAGTAAATGTAGCATACCCCGAAACCGACGACGACCGGGGCCTGAAGTTCAAGCAGTATCGGCAGCTGCCTTCGTTGCAGCATCAGGTAATCGTGTCGCAGGCGACGATGCTGGTAGCGTATTTCCGCCGTAACGAGGCCGGCCAGTGGATAATAACGGTGTTGACCGAGCCGGAGGGAATGCTGATTATTCCAGTGTTAAATCTGAGGCTTACGCTGGCCGGGATTTACAATGAGACGGATGTGTTACCAAGTATACAGAATAGTCATTAATGCTTGACTGACAAACCAGTTGGGTAAGAATAATTCTTAAACAGGTGAGGACAGGCCTAATTAACGCTACTCTGCCATTTTCCTTCTTTTCTGATTGTGTAAAAACCTCGTTTATACATATCTAACTTATTATTCTCTCTCTCCGCAACAGAAAATAATCCGTCTAAATAATGGTATTCAAAGTAATCTAAATTATCAACAAGTTCTTTCTCGGCTTGAGATGATAGTGAGTGGTTTTTACCATCTGAAGAAATAAAGACTTCATCTTTTTCAAGAGCGCCAGCTAAAAAAATCTCAAATAATTCTGTCCAAATAATAAACGGTTTCCCTTCTAAATATTCAATACGTTCGACTCTAGATAGGGATGAGCCAAAAAGAGTAATAGCTCTGTCACCAGCTTTATTAATTGTTTTGAATCTTAGATACACATGCTTGAATCGGTCTTTATACAAGTACTTTTTTGACCAATCTAATGGTTCTGTTTCCAAAAATTTGTGCTCAAATGCAGATGGTCGTAGCTGTATAACATCACCAATTTTAACAGTATTAAACGAGGGCAGAAGCATATTGTAAACATTAAATTAGCGACCTATTGTGGTAAGCATATCGTGAACAAAATGCTTATTGCAAATTAATCATCCCCTACCGATACCCCGCCGCTTGCAACTGAAACAGTTCAGCGTACCGGCCATTATTGGCCAAAAGCTCCTCGTGCGAGCCGATTTCCTGCACGCGGCCGTTTTCGACTACTAAGATGCGGTCGGCCATGCGGACGGTGCTGAAGCGGTGGGAGATGAGCACGGCGGTTTTGCCCTGGGTCAGTTCCTTGAAGCGCTCGAAGACTTCGTATTCGGCGCGGGCGTCGAGGGCGGCGGTGGGCTCATCGAGGATGAGTAGCTGGGCCTCACGCATGTAGGCGCGGCCGAGGGCGATTTTTTGCCACTCGCCGCCGCTCAGGTCCACGCCGCCGTTGAAGCGGCGGCCTATCATCTGGTCGTAGCCCTGGGGCAGCTTGGCGATTACGGTGTCGGCGAGGCTCTGGTGGGCGGCTTGCTCGATGCGGGGCTGGTTTTGGCGCTCGGCAATGCGGCCCACGGCCAGGTTTTGGCCGGCGGGCAGCTGGAAGCGCACGAAATCCTGGAAAATAACGCCTATTTCCTGGCGCAGCTCGGCGGGGTCGTACTCGCGCAGGTCGTGGCCGTCGAGCAGGATGCGGCCCTCGCTGGGGTCGTAGAGGCGGGCCAGTAGCTTGACGAGCGTGGTTTTGCCAGCGCCATTTTCGCCCACCAGGGCCAACTTTTCGCCGGCGTGCAGTTCGAAACTGAGGTGGCGCAAGGCCCACTTTTCGGCATTCTTGTACTTGAAGCCTACGTCCTCGAACGTGAAGCCTTGCCGGATGGGACGCGGAAACGGCCGCACTGCCTGCTCGGCCGTGGGCCGCACGATGCGGGGCGTAATCTGGAAAAACTCGAAGAAATCTTGCAAGTACAGCGCCCCATCGGCCACCTGGCTAAAGCGGCTCAGAATGCCTTCGAGCAGGCCGCGCAGCCGGGCAAACGAGCCCGCCAAAAACGTGAGCTGACCGATAGAAATAGTGCCGTATACCGCCCGCTGAATAATGTACAGATATGCTCCATAATACCCAGCCGCGCCCACGGCCGCGAATACGGTGCCCCAGCTGGCGCGGCGCAATGCCAGGGCCTTGTTCTGGCGATAAAACTGGTCGGAGAGCGTTTCGAAGCGGTTTATCAAAAACTCGGACAGGCCGAATATTTTGACTTCCTTGGCCGTTTCGTCGCTGGCGCCGGTTTGGCGGAGGTAGTCAAGCTCGCGGCGTTCGGGCGTCCAGGAGTGCGAGAGCGAGTAGCTGCGCTCGTTGAAGTGGCTCTCGCCCAAAAAGGCGGGTACCACGGCCAGCAGCAATAGCCCCAGCAGCCACGGCTGAAAGGCGACGAGACCGGCCGCCAGCAATACCAGCGTCACGGCATCCTGGCCCTGGGCCAAAACCTGGCTCATGAGCACCGAGCGCGAGAGCGTTTGGCGGCGGGCGCGCTCTAGCTTATCGTAAAAGGTGCTGTCCTCGAATTGGTCGAGGTCGAGCTCGGCGGCGTGGCGCATGAGGCGCACCGAGCTGACATTGGCAAACAGGTCGCCGAGCAGCGAGTCGAGCAGGGCCACGCCGCGGCCGAGCGCATCGGTGAGCAGCACGAGGCCAAACTCCAGCGCCACCAGCCCAAATACCGGGCTTAGGGTGCGGCTGGCGGCCGGTAGGCGGCTTAGTTGCACGACATCGTCGAGAATCAGGCGGGCCACGTAGAGCATGGCGAGAGGCAGGGTCGCCCGCAACAGGCGCAGGGCGATGTTGCCGAGCGTGAGGGCGGGCGAAGTTTGCCAGATAAGCTTGAGGAAGGCGGGCAGGTGGCGCAGGGCCGATACCCGCTCGCGCACGCTCACGGCGGGCTGCGCGGGGCCGTGCTTGTGCTTGGGGTTTTTGGCCGAAATACGTTCCAGGATAGAGGTTAACCAACTCATAGGTCAACAGTACGGCACATTTGGGGCCGGGGTGGGAGAGTGGCCTTTTTGGCAGGGGCGGTGAGCTGGTGAGTTGGTGAACTAAGGCGATTGTCATTGCGAGCGCAGCGAAGCAATCGCACCAAGATGAGCTACACGCAAGCCGTTCAGGTGCGATTGCTTCGCTGCGCTCGCAATGACATTTCCCATTCATTCACTCATTCACCAACTCACTCATTCACTTTCTCCCGACCTTTGCGGTACTTATGCTGGGTTCCTATTCGCGCGGCTTTTGGCTGATGTGCCTCTCGTCGTTTTTGTTTTTCCTGTCCTTCAACCTGCTGCTGCCCGAACTGCCCGACCACCTCACGCAGCTGGGTGGCGGCGAGTACAAGGGCTTCATCATTGCCTTGTTTACCCTCACGGCGGCCGTGTCGCGGCCGTTTTCGGGCAAGCTTACCGATACCGTGGGGCGCATTCCAGTGATGGTTTTTGGCTCGCTGGTCTGCTTTGTGTGCGGGTTTGCCTACCCGTGGGCGCTCACGGTGAGCACCTTTTTGGGGCTACGGCTGCTGCACGGCTTTAGCACCGGCTTTAAGCCCACGGCCACCGCCGCCTTCGTGGCCGACATTGTGCCCGCCGCCAAGCGCGGCGAGGCCATGGGCCTGCTCGGCGTGACGGGCAGCCTAGGCATGGCCGCCGGGCCGGCTTTCGGCTCGTGGGTGGCCGGGCATTTCTCCCTCAATACCATGTTTTACTGTTCCAGCGCGGCCGCTCTGCTGTCGGTGCTGGTGCAGGGCACGCTCACCGAAACGCTGCCTAAGGTGCAGCGGCAGCGCTTTCGCTTCTCCTTACTAAAGCTGAATTGGCGTAACGATATATTTGAGCCTAGCGTGCTGGCCCCGGCGCTCACTACGCTGCTGTGTCTGCTTCCGTTTGGCGCGGTGCTCACTGTAATACCCGACCAAAGCCGCCTTTTGGGCCTGACTGGGCCGACCAAGGGCTTGTTTTACGTCTGCTACACGGTGGCCTCGCTGGTGGTGCGGCTGGTGGTGGGCAAGGTCAGCGACACGCACGGCCGGGTGCCGGTGCTGCGCTGGTCAACCGGCATACTGGCTGTGGGGCTGGCGGTGCTGGTGTGGTCGCCGTCGGTGCCGGTGTTTCTAGTGGGAGCCCTCATTTTTGGCGTGGGCACGGGCCTGAATTCGCCCACGCTCTACGCCTGGACCATCGACCTGAGCCACCCCGAGCGCCGGGGCCGCGGCGTAGCCACCATGTACATCGCCCTCGAAGTGGGCATTGGGCTGGGCGCGCTGCTAGCGGGCTGGGTATTCAGCAACCAGGCCGCGCACCTGCCCTGGGTGCACGCCGTGAGTTTGACCAGCGTGCTGCTGGCCCTGGCCTACCTGCTGCTGGGCGTGCGCGCCACGCCCTCAGGCCCCCAAAACAAGGCCCAAGTGGCCGAGGCGATGGCCACGGGCGCGCCCGAAGAAGTGGTGTAGTGCGCACGTAGAAAATGCCTGCGCATAAACAGAGTGCCACTCCGTTTTACATTCTGTACCGCAGTTGCGCTTTTATCTCTGAGCGGGCCGCGCCCCGGATTTCCTCCAGCCCCGAGCCGATGGTAGCTTGGTGGCGGTAGCTGGTGTTGGCGTAGCGTAGCCAGAGCGTAAAGTGCTTGTTGAACGTGAGCTGCGCCAGCGCGTAGGCCCGCGTGCCCTGCCCGTAGAGGGCGGGTAGCGACACGGCGTAGAGTACATCCGTCTCAAAAACGTACTGCCGGGTGTCGTAGTCGTCGGCATCGAAGAGTGCGTAGCGCACGGCGAGCGAGGCCCGGCGGCTTAGCTGCACGGTGGCATCTTGGCTGAGCACGTAGCCGCGGCGCCAGGGCAGGTTTTCGTCGTCGCGCAGGCGCGAGGCTTGTAGGCGAGTGCGCAGACCGAGGCGGGTGGTGGGCTGGGTGTCGTAGTAGAGCAGCAGCGAGTGGCGTAGCTGCTGGCCCGGCAGCGGCACCGGCCGCCCCAGGCTGCTGCTGAGGTCGCGGGGCTTGAGGCGCGCGCGGTACTGGGCGTAGAGCAGGCTGGTTTTGTTGGGTGTGAAGGCCACGCGCAGCAGCGCATCATCGCCTTGTGAAGGCGCGCCTACCCGGTAGCGCAGCCACGAAAATCGAAATTGGTCGAAATAGGCCGAAACTTCCCAGCGGGCAATGGGCCGGATTTTTAGCCCCAAATACAGCCCGCTCTCGTTGACATTGCGAGTGTTTTCGCTGAGCGCATTGCCATAAAAGGTGTGAAAATTGGCGTCGTAGTGCCGCACCAGCACCGAGGCATCTACGAGCGGACCGAGGCTGGCGAGCACGCCATTGAGGGTGCCCAGGCCGCCGCCGGTGGTGCGCGCCGTTTCGCCAAACAGCAGCAGATTGCGCCACACGTAGCTGTAGTGCAGGCCTAGCGCCAGGTTGTCTTTTCCGCTGAATTCGTAGCGGTTGTAGGGCTCCGCTCTTTTGAGCAGCGGCGTGCCGTAGTGCGTGCCCACCGCCGTGAAGCCCAGCGCCAGGTTGCCATTTCGGCTGGTATAGCCGAGGTTGCCGCCGCCCACGGTTTCGCTCAGGTTGTGGCGGTTGGCCAGCTCGGTGGCGGTGCGGTGAAAGCCGGTGTAAAGCAGGCTGGTGCCAAACTCGTCGAACTGCGCCAGCGAGTCGGCGGCCTGCTGCAAGTTGGCGTCGATGTTTTTGCGCGAGGCAAACGCCGTGGCTTCCCAGCGCGCCGTGAGCTGATAGGTGGCCGCCGCGCCCCGAAAAAACGTATTTTCGAGCAGCGCCGAGTACGGCCGCACGCCCACCGACGAGCGCCGCAGCGCGGTAATGGTTTCCGCGCCCTTGCCCACCGCCAGCCCCGACGATAGCAGCAGGCCCTGCCCAAATTGCAGCTGGTAGTCGCCCAGCGCCAAGGCTTTCAGCCGCCCGCGCTCCTGCAAAAAAAAGTGCGCCGACAGGTAGTCGGGCCCAAAACGGCCCTGGCCGGGCTGCCAGGCCAGTGGCTCACCGGCGTCTTTTTCGGCCGAGAATCCCAGGCTGAAATCGTGGGCGTGGCTCACGCGGTAGCGCACCAGCAGCTTGTCGGGCGTGCCGAGGTAGCGCTGCGTGGGCCGCCCCTGGAACGTGTCCACCGCCGAGTAGCCCTTGCGCTGCTGCAATACTCGCTCGTAACGCATAAACAGCGCGTTGTTTTCCTCGTTTTTGATGCGCTGCCACAGGGTGCCGCGGCTGCGGTTGGCATCGTCGCTCTGCACCGTTACGAAGGGTAGTACGCGGTAGATGGCGCGCACATCCCAGCCCGGTACGGCTTGTAATTCGTACAAGCTTAGCAGCGGGCCGGTGGCTTCGCGGTGCGTTAAGAGATTGGTAATCTGGGTTTCGGAAAGCAGAAGCAGCGCCCGTAGCTCTTCTCGGCTGGCGGCGTTGAGGTTTATGGGCGTCTGGTAGTATTGCAGTAGCGTCTCGTACAAATCCTCATAAGGCACTTGGTCCGACTGAATTTCGGCGAACAACTCTTGCGTGAGGCGGTCGAGGTCGGGTACCCGGCGCGGCAGCTCCTGCGCCTGGGCTGTTTGGGCGAAAATCAGGCACAAAAGGGCTATAGCCAACGTAATGCTAAGCTCCGGCTTGGTGCCACGCCTCAACACGCTCGCCGCCCGCCACGCGAAGCAGGAGCTTCGCACTACTTGCCCCAAATACCGCCTCATAGCTTGCGGTCCCATTGCAGGCTCACGCTCAAAAACTGGCTTAAACCCAAGGCGCTGTGCCAGCCGGCGGCGTAGTCAAACTGAAAGCTGCCGGCCTTTATGCCTACGCCGCCCGTAGTTTGCTGGCTTAGGCTGGCGTAGCCCGCCCGGATGGCCACGGCGGGTAGGGGCAGGTATTCGAGGCCGGCTTTCAGGCCCGCGTCGTGCTCGATGTCTTTCTCGGTTTCGGCCAGTAGTAGTACCTGCTTGCTGGGGTGGTAGGCCAGGCCAGCGCGCAGTACGGTGGGCACGCGCTCGTCCTGGTAGTTGGCCAGCTTGGCCTGGTTGAGGTTGTAGAGGTACACGCCGAAGGTGAGGCGCTCGGGCACCACATCGGCCTGCCCGCCGAGCGAGGCGGCCACCGTGCGGCGGCTGCCCAGGTCCTGAAAGCTCACTTGCAGCACGTCGAGCCGCCCGCCTACGCTCACTACGCCCAGCCGGTAGCCGTAGGCGGCGCCCAGCCGGATTTCATTATACAGCGCTCCGCCGAAGCGCTGCACCTCGGCACCTATCACGCCCCGGCTGGCGCGGGCCGGCTGCTCTGCCCCGGTCGACTCTACTGTGCCCAGCGGCACGGCTACAGCTACGGCCACCACGTTGAGGCTGGTGATGAGGTAGCGGTTTTCGAGGTAGGCGCCGGCCGTGGGGCGGGTGAGGGTGCCCAGGCCGGCCGCGTTGTTGGCCACGGCCCACACCTCGTTTTTGAAGGTAGCCGAGGCGTTGCCCAGCGCTACCGCCCGCGCCCCGTGCCCGGCCGGGCCGTTGCCCTGGGCCAACAGCGGGGGAGATGCAAGAATGACTAAAAATAGTAATAAGAATAATCGTAGCCGCATAGACACTTCTATAGAAAGAAGTCGAAATATAGCGCCACGGCCAGCTTAAAAACGCTTGTTAGCCAAGTAGAAAACCCTTGTTGTTTATGGCTGTTTCAAAAAGTCGCGCACTTGCTTGCCCGTGGCGTGCTTCCAGGTTATCTGGGCATTCACGGAGCGGGCCACGATGATTTCAGCCGCCACGTTGGCCGACGGAAACAGGTAGTCTCGTGTGAATACTAAACAGTCTTTTTCAGGTGCCAAAAGTCCGTTGTTTTGCAGCTCCTGACGCAGCGGTAAGCGCCGCAGCGACAGGCTGGGCGCCGCCACAGCTGCCGCTCGCGAGCCGGCTTGCACCAGTAGGCTGCCATCGGGCTGGAGGTAGGCCGTGGCCTGCAAAATGCCTTGGCTGAGCGTGAATTTTTCGCCGGCCGGTGGGGCTGCGGGTGTAGCCGTGCGGGCGGCTTTTGGGTGGCCTGTGGCCGGGGCCGGGCGGCGAGGAGCGGCAGCGGGCTGAGCGCGCCCGGCGGCTGGTATTGGGCGTGAAATCGGGCGCACGGGCTCGGCTGCTTTTTCCAGCGTGGTGCCCATCAGGAAGGCCTGGGCCTCGGCGGGCGTGATGGTGAGCACCTTGGCGGCGAGCAGCTGCACCATGGCCTCGGGCAGCGAGGGAAACGGCGGCTGCGACACTATTTTTTGGGCATCGGGCAGCACGTCCTGCATGGCGCGCTCTTTCTTGCCCAGCATCAGGTAGGCCTCGGCTTTTTGGCGGGCCGAGTGGTTGGTGATGTTATCGCGCCGCAAAAAGGTATCGAGGTAGCCCGCCACTTCCTCCAGCCCATCGTGCTGCAAATCAAACTTGCAGAACAGTTTGTCCTTAAACTCGCCGCTGGTAAACGAGAAGTAGAACCGCCAGTGCCGGCCGTCGGTGATGATGGTAAAAAGGGCCGTGTGGTCGCGGTTGTAGTCGCGCAGCTGCCGCTCGACCGCCGCCAGGTCGGTGGCAAACGCGCCCACGCCTTTGCATTCGATAAAGATGGCGGTATCCTCAAAATCGCGGGTAAACAAAGCCACGTCCACGCGGGTGTGGTCTTCCTTTTTGGTGGCCTTGAACTCGGTAAATACCTCCGTGGGGTTCCAGATATCCCAGCCTAGCTCCTGCACCACCCGCGCCACCAGCGACAGGCGCACGTGCTCTTCATTCTTGTATTCTTTGCGGCGCAGGCGCTGCTGGATATCCAGTAAAATCTCGTGCATGAAAACGGCTGGTTACGGAGCCAATCACCAAAGAAAGCACCGAAACCAGTAAGCGCGCAGCCGTATCTTTAGGCAATGTTCCGCTCGCTGGCCCGCTCCTTTTTGCTGCTGCTCATTCGTTTTTATCAGCTGGCTATTTCGCCGCTCACGCCCCCAAGCTGCCGCTTTGCGCCTACTTGCTCGGCCTACGCGGCGCAGGCCATCACCAAGTACGGGCCGTGGCGCGGGGGGCGGCTGGCGCTGCGGCGCTTTGGGCGCTGCCACCCCTGGGGCGGGCACGGCTACGACCCGGTGCCGTAGCCTAAGGCTGACCTTTGGGGGCGGTTTTTCCGTATGCGGAGGTCTTATGCTGTATATCCCGTTTCTTGTGCGCCCCTTGCTGGGCCTCGTGCTGGTGGCCTCGGCTTGCTCGCCCGCCGATAGTGCCCAAAGCCAATCTACCATTGACGACCAACCCCAGACCGTGGCCCAAACTGGCAAAAAGGGCAAAAAAGGGAAGAAAGGCGGCGCTAAGAAAGGCAAGGGTGAATTGCCCGCTGGCCTGCGCCGTGTAGGCTCCCTCAGCGATGGTATTTTTGAGAGTTCGGGTCTGTGCGCCGCGCCCGAGGCCGGCACCTACTACACCTTTGGCGATGATGGGCAGCAGCCCCTTGTGTTTCGCATTAATGGTACTGGACAGCAGGTGGCGCAGTTTACGCTGGGTGAGCCCAACCACGACTGGGAAAGCCTGAGCCGCGACAACAGCGGCAACTACTACATGGGCGACTGCGGCAACAACAACTCCGACCGCCGCAACCTGGCCATCCTGCGCTTCCGCCCCGCGCAACCCGCCAACATCGGTAAAATCAATTTCAAGTACCCCGACCAAACGGCGTTTCCGCCCGAAAAAGCCCTGCGCACCTTCGATTGCGAGGCTAGTCTCTGGCACGCCGGTCAGGTGTATTTATTCACTAAGGACCGCGCCAAGGAAACGACTTGCAAAGTGTACACTGTGCCCGAAACGCCCGGCACCTACACCGCTAAGCTCGTGACCAAACTCGCCATTCCCGGTCAGGTCACCGATGCAACCTTGTCGCCCGATGGCCGCCGCTTGGTGCTGCTGGCCCGGCAGGAACTATTTATTCTGGAAGGCAATTCGTGGGACGCGATTCTGAAAGCCACGCCCCGGCACATTGACTTGAAGGGTGCTGGGCAGACTGAGGGTGCGGCCTTTAAAGATGCCAATACGCTGCTCATTAGTACTGAGGAAGGCCGGCTCTACGAACTCCCTATTTAGGCAGTAACACGGACGTCTAAAATCTGCAAGAGAGTAGATTTTAGACGTCCGTGCCACGCCACTTTGCTAAATAAAAAAGGCTCGTTGCAAGGTGCAACGAGCCTTTTTTAGGCTGGGAGAAGCGCTACGCTTTGGCGGCCGCCGCAGCTTGGGCGGCTTCTTCCTCGGCTAGGTCGCGGGGGGCGTAGCCGTAGGGGTTCTTGGGGTCTTTGCCGGCGCGCAGCAGCACCCACAGCCCGATTAGGATGAACGGAATGCTGAGCAACTGCCCAATATTGAGGTGGTACTGGGCGATGATGCCCGTCTCATCGGATACTTGGTTCTCTTTTAAGAATTCGACTAAGATTCGGAAGGTAAAAAGCAGCACCACGAATAGCCCAAAAAGCAGGCCCCGCGGCGTACGTTGCTTGTACTTGTTCCAAAGGCTGTAGAGCAGTACCAGCAAAAAGACGCAGAACAGCGACTCGTAAATTTGGGTGGGGTGGCGCGGCACGGCCATTGGAGAGTTGAACGCGATTGGAGTGCCTTCGGGCAGTAGCTGGTAGCCCGCCGAGCCATCGCGGTACGTTACGGGCTGGGCCGCCACCTGCACTGCCCCGGCGGGCAGCGGGTGCGTGGCGGGCTGCAAGTGCTCGGTGTCGCGGGGGAACACGAAGGCCCACGGCACATCGGTGGGTTTGCCCACGATTTCGGAGTTCATGAGGTTGCCGATGCGGATGCAGGCTCCGCCAATGGCCACGGTAATCACGATGCGGTCGAGCACCCAGAGGTAATCGAACTTGTTGCGCCGGCTGAAAATAAAGACTGCCAACAAGATGCCAATTGTGGCGCCGTGCGAAGCCAGTCCGCCTTCCCAGATTTTGAGGATGTCGATGGGGTGGTCCTTGTACTTATCCCAATCGTAGAAAAAGACGTGGCCCAGCCGCGCCCCCAGCACCGTGCCCACCACCATGTAGAAGGTGATGACATCGACCCAATACGGCCGTACGCCCTCTTCCTTGTAGATGTGCGTGAGCACAAACGAGCCGATAACGAAGCCCAGGGCAAACAAAACGCCGTACCAGCGCAGTAGCAGCGGCCCGATTTCGGCGATGATGGGGGAGACGTTCCAGGGAACGTAGGCGAGCAGTGCAGTCATGGGTAACGGAAAAACAAGAGGGGTCAAAGGTACTTCGGGCGGGGTGGCTGGCGTGGAAGCCGCTGGGTTGGCTTTCTAATCAGCGCGGGGCCAGCTGCATCGGCTGGCTCAAGTGGTAGCCGTCGTATTGGCTAGCCGGCGCACCTGGGTGCGGGGCTGGCCCGTCGCCACTCACGGCCAGCACAAGCGCCCCCAGCAGCGCCGCATACGCCGGGCGGCGCACCCAGGCGGGTAGCCAGGCAGTGGCCTGCGCTTGCCCAGCCGCTAGCCGGGCGTGCACGCGGGTATAGAAAAAAGGTTGGGGTTGCACGTTGGCTTGCCGCCCGAGTTGGCGCAGCAAGTCAGTCCACTGCGCATCGGAGCCGGGGCGAAAGTCAGGATTAGACATGGCGAAAGGAAGGCTGAAGGTGCCGGCGCAACGTTTGGCGCGCCCGAAATAAGAGGGATTCTACCGCTGCCACCGTGGTGCCGAGCACGGCAGCTATTTCCTCGTAGCTCAGCTCTTGCTCGTGGCGCAGCGTGAAGGCCACTTGCTGCTGCGGTGGCAGGCGGCTAATCTGCTGCTGCAACTGCTGTAGCTGCTGCGCACCTTCGAGCAGCGCCTGCGGGTGCGCGTGGTCGGGTGGCTCGGGCAGCAGGTTGTTGGTGAAGCCCAGCAGGCTGGTAAAAAAGGCGAACCGCTTGCGAGTGCTCTGGCGGCGCTGGTGCTGCAAGGCCCGCGATGTGGCCAGCCGGTAGAGCCAGGTGCTGAGCGCCGCCTCGCCCCGAAACTGGCCAATAGTTTGGTACACCTCCACAAAAACCTCCTGGGCCACGTCTTCGGCCTCTTCGGGCGAGCGCAGCAGCGAAAATGCCGTGCTATACACCCGGTCCTGAAAGCGCGCCACCAGGGTGCGAAACGCCGCCTCGTTGCCCTGCTGAAGCTGCGCTACCAACGCTGCATCGGCGGCCGAGGCACTGGTGCCAGCCGGTAGCGGCAGCTCAGAAGTAGCGTGTAGTAGTAGGCTATAAGCCATAAAAACCAAGGCAACGGGTCGGGGAGAAGGCAAACGCTACGCTGGGGCTGCCCAGTGGTCGGCGTTCTGCAAGCTTAGGTGCCATCTCCCCGAAAAACTTGCGCAGTTTTTTTGGAGAGATGAGCAACTTGTTAGTTATCAACCCAAAAACCTTGTTTTTTGGCACTATTAAACAGTGCACTCAGCGAGGAGTTGCCTTAGCTTACGGGTACTTACAGCCCCGCCAACTCCTCGCCAAAGCCACCGCTCAAAATGGGGAAGCGCAGCCACGAGCGCGGGTCCACGTTGTAGTCGTCGAGGTGGAAGCTGGGCGCGTAGCGCTCGCGCTTCCACTGGTTGCGGCTCCAGAGCTGGTAAAAGCGCTTGACGTAAGCGCGCAACTGGTCAAACTCGTAGTTTGGCTCTTCGGCCACGAGCTGGGCCAGCACGGCGGCGGGCGAAAGCCGGTCGTAGAAGGCTAACCGCTCGATGCGGTTGAGCAGCACGTAGGGCATGAGGTCGCGCTCGTCGGTTTGCTTATCGGCTAAGGGGCGTAGCTCGGCGGTCGGTTGCAGTGCGTTCACGTGGCGCAGGCCTTCGTAGCCAAGGGCGGTTTGGGCCCAGCGCAGCCATTTTTTGACAAAATCCTTGTCCACGCCCGCGATGGGGGAGATGCTGCCGGCCGTGTCACCGTCCATGGTGCAGTAGCCTACGCTGGCCTCCGAGCGGTTGCTGGTCGTGATAAGCAGGCAATTTTGCACGTTGGCCAGCAGCCAAATACCGGGGGCGCGTACCCGCGCCTGAATGTTTTGGAGGGCTAGGTCGTCGGTTTGCCATGTCAGCTCGCGGCCCAGCGCGTGCTGGATTTTGCCCACGTAGCCAGTTACTTCCTCGTCAATCGTCCAGTCAAAAAAGCGTGCCCCGATGCTATCGGCCAAGTCTTTAGCGGAGTTAAAGGTATCGTCGGACGAGTTGACGGTGCCTTGGTAGGCGCAGGTGAGCAGGTGGTTGACGAGCTGCTGGTTGACGGTGGTTGGTTTCTGGTTTTGTGCTTCAGCTGGGTTGTCTACGTCGTCGGCCTGTTGGTGGGCCTTGCCGCCCGCGCCAGCCTGCGTAGCATCGGTTTTGGCAGGGTCAAAGGCCCCGCTGCGGCGCTTGAACTCTTCTTCGCCCAACTCCTCCACGCCCAGGCGCACCATTTCGGCCACGGCTACGGCGCAGAAGCACGAATCGGCTCCCCCGCTGAGACTCAGTACGAAGCCCCGGCTGCGAGCCTTACGCAGGTAGTCAAATAGCCCTAGGCTCATGGCCTGGTTGAGCTCGCGGTATTCGTCGGGCTCGGGCAGCTCCACAATGGCCTCGGCTACTTCGAGCGGCGCGGCAAAGTCCACGTCCACCCATTCCATATCCACTTCCTTAAAGCTGAGCAGCTGGTTACGCTTGAGGAGGTGGCCGTTGCGCGCCACCAAGATTTCGCCGTCGTAGATGGTGCGGCCGGCCTCGTTGCCCAGCAGGTTGGCGTAGAGGTAGGTGCACTCAAAATTGCGCGACGAATTGAGCACCAGCTTGTAGCGTACGTCGGTCTTGCTCATGGCGAAGTGGCTGGCCGACGGGTTGATTATTAAATCGACCTTGCCGCGCAGCCGGCAGGCGGGCCGCACGTTGTCGGGTCGCCAGGCATCCTCGCATATCTCGAAGCCAAAGCGCACGTCGCGGTGCTCAAAGGTGAGGTCGCCCATGGGCCAGCTTTCGCCCTCGTACTCTACGGTCGTCGTTTGCCCCGCGGGCCACGACACGAAGAAGCGCGTTTCGTAGTGCACGCCATCATTGGCCAAAAACTGCTTGGCCGCGAAGCCTAGAATCTCGCCATCGCGCAGCACGGCGGCCGTGTTATAGGTGTAGTGGTGCAGCCGCACCGGCACGCCCACCACCACACAAATGCCGTGCGTGAGCGGCCGGATTTTTTGCAAATGCATCATCGCCGCCGCCGGTAGCCAGTCGCTCAGAAACAAGTCTTCGCAATTGTAGCCCGTCAGGCACAATTCGGGCAGGCACAGCAGCTCCACGCCGGCGGCTTTCGCCTGCTCAATAGCGGTGCTGATATTCTGAAGGTTGTGGTTCCAGTCGAACGGAATCTGATTGAGGGCGGCTCCGGCTAGGCGCATGGGTAAAAAGCAATGGGGAGATGCAAATCAACTCCATTTTGGGCGATTGGGTTATCGCGCCGCCTGTAAAGGCACTTGGTGGCCGTGCCGCTAGCTGTGCTCGGGCTACAGGGCTTGCAGCGGCTGTCCGAAGTAATGGGCTGCTGGTGCGGCAGGCCTGTGGCAATGACTTTGCCGTGGCAGAGCGCCTGGATTTGCTTGCCGGGCATGTGGGCCTTGTGACATTAATCACACTCATTTTGTGATTTAGCTCCTTCGCGCACCCTGGCCCAAAAGCCCAATTTTGCATCGTCAACAAGCGGCAAGGACAGCTGCCCCGCCCTGCCAGAGAAGCCCAGCTGGAAAGCCAATTCGTGCCGGCGATTTCGCTTTTGGTTTGCCAGCGGCTCGCTGCCCAAGGTCTTACACTGCCCCGAAAGCTGGCCCATCACTTCCACCACGTTCAGACGCTCATGCAACAGTTTAAAAAGGCCCTCCTGCTCTTCGCCGCCATTTGCCTGATGGGGCAATCTCTTTTGGCTCAGTCCCAGTCAGCTTCAAAATCCGTTCACCCTCACGCCACTCCCAAGATGAAATACGTCCTTTTTATCGTCACTAATGCAGCCGAAATCGGCCCCAAACACCGCAAAACCGGCTACTTTTTCCCGGAGGTGGCCCACCCGTACCACGAGTTTATCAAGCAGGGCTACACCGTCGATTTTGCCACGCTGAAAGGCGGCACGCCGCCCTACGACGCCTACGATGCCAACGACCCGCTCATGAAGGAATTCTACGAGGGTAAAGGCTTTGCGCGCCTCAACAACAGCCGCAAGCTGAGCGAGGTCGATGCCAGCGCCTACGACGCGGTATTTATCCCAGGTGGGCTGGGGCCGATGGTGGACATTGCCCGCGACCCGCTGGTGAAGAAAACCGTGGCCGAAGTGTATGAGCGCGGCCAAGTACTCGGGGCCGTGTGCCACGGCCCCGCCGCATTCCTCGATGCCAAGCTCTCCAACGGCAAGTATCTGGTTGACGGCAAGAAAATTTCGGCCTTCACGGAAGAAGAGGAGCGAGGCTACGCAGTAGCCGACGTGCCGTTCATCCTGGAAAAAGCGCTGCGCGACCAAGGTGCGCGCTTTGAAGAAGCAAAACCCTGGCAGTCCTTCAGCGTGGTAGATGGCCTGCTGGTAACGGGCCAAAATCCGGCTTCCGCCTCGGCCGTAGCGCTGGACATGATTAAGCTGCTAGAAGCAAAGCCCGCCTTGACTTCGGCCAGCAACTAGCGCAATTGCAGGGGCAGTAGATGCGCAACGAATAGCGTTTCTGCTGCCCCTGAAAGCGGCTTAATCCAGCCACTTTATTTCACTCCTCATTTTACAATATCCCATCGATGGAAGAGCAAAACGTGTTTTATATGGTTAAATGGCAGATTCAGCCGGGCCAGGAAGAAGTGGTTCGCCAAGCCCTCACGCAACTGGTGGCGCACAGCCGCCAGGAGCCGGGCTGCCTTTATTACCAGCCCCACATGGGTGCTGCGCAGCCCGACCTGGTTTATATCTACGAGGCATACGCCAGCCCCGCCGCCGCCCTAGCGCACCGTGAGACGCCCCACTTCCAGCAAATTGTACTAGGAACCATTGTCCCGCTGCTAAGCTTCCGCGAAGTGGTAGAAGTCACTCCTATTGCCGAAGTGGTAAACTCCCGCTTCTAGCAGTTGTCAGGAGCGCTTGAGGCGGCTCAACGTTTCGCGGGTGACGCCCAAATAGGCTGCGATGGCTTGTTTGGGTACGCGCTGCGCAAGATTGGGATAGAGGGCGAGTAGCTTTTCGTACCGTTCCTGCACGCTCAGGTTCATGCCGGCCAAAATGCGCTGTTGCATGGCGATAAAGCCCGCCGTGATTTTCAGCCGGAAGAAGTGCTCTATTTTATGCATTTCCGCGCACAGCTTATTGCGGTTAGCCAGCGAGATGGTGAGCAATTCGCCCTCTTCCAAGCTGCTGAGGAGCATGGTGGCCGGCCCCTCGTTGAAAAATGCTTGGTAGTCGCTTATCCACCAGTTCTCCAGCGCAAACTGAATGATGTGCTCCTTGCCTTCGCGGTCGATATTGAAGGCTTTCAGGCAGCCTTTTACAACAAAAAACTCGTGCGGTACCGGCTCTCCTTCTTCAATCAGAAATTGCTGTTTGCGGACCTTCTTACTGGTGAAATGAGGCAGGATAAATGCGAATTCTTCATCCGAAAGCGGCGTGATTTTTTCGATATGCTGCCGAAGCGGGTGGGGCATAAAGCAATAGAGTAGTGAGCTTGCCCTACCAAGTGGGCCAGGTAAAACTAGCGGCAGGCGGCCGCATGTTACACCCCGAGCGCGGCCAGGGCCCGCTCGGCGGCCAGCTGCTCGGCCTGCTTCTTGTTGAGGCCCATGCCGGTAGCTACTACCTCATCGTTTAGCACTACAGTGGCTGTAAATTCCATTACGCCGCCTGAGCGGGGCTCGCCGCTGATATCGTAGCGCACGGCTTTGCCATTGCGCTGTGCCCACTCGATGAGCTTGCTCTTGTAGTTGGAGGTAGTGGTAGTGAGCGTCGTAACGTCCACAAACGGCTTAATCAAGCCTTTGAGTACAAACTTGCGGGCTGCCTTGTAGCCCAAATCGAGGTACACGGCACCCACCAGCGCTTCGAGCGCGTTGCCATTTACCGAGCGCGAGCGGGCCACGCGGGTTTGGGCATTGTCGAGCTGCACCAGCTTGTCGAGGCCCATTTTTAGGGCAATGGCATTCAGGCTCTCACGGTTGACGATGCGCGAGCGGGTTTCAGTGAGAAAACCCTCTTGCTCGTAGGGATATTTCTTGAACAGGTACTCGGCCACGACCGTGCCCAGCACGGCATCGCCCAAAAACTCCAGCCGCTCGTTGCTCTGGTGGCGGCCCGCGCCGGGCTCCTGGCGTACCACCGATGAGTGCGTAAACGCTAGTTGGTACAGCCGCGCATTGTGCGGGTCTTGGCCGATAACCGTGGATACGGCCTGTCGAAACTGCTTGTCGCTGCCCAGCAGCCGCCGAAAAAAGCCAAAAAGAGGTAGTGCCATGACCGCAGATTCAAACGGATTTTTAGGATTTAACGGATACGCCCGACTGCGCCGGGCTGACTAAGCTAGCGCGGTACTACCCGGCGTATCTGCAAAATCGGGCGTAGTAATTAATTGAGGTAGCAAGCTGATTGCAAATGCTCTCTCGAATACCTGATACCTGTTGTTGTTGACCGACGAACAAAATGTGAAAGCCTGAGGCGAAAAAGGAGCCATTTCACCTTTGTACGCCAACGCAATGGATACGCCCGGCTGCACAACGCTGGCCTAGCCAGCCCGGCGCAGCCGGGCGTATCCGTTAAATCCTAAAAATCCGTTTGAATCTGCGGTCTAGTCGGCCAATTTGCGGAAGAGCACGGACGTGTTGTGCCCGCCAAAACCGAAAGTGTTACTGAGCGCCACATTCACTTCGCGGTGTTGGGCCACGTTGGGCGTGAAATTAAGCGCCTGGTTTATCTCTGGGTCGGGCGTGTGCAGGTTGATGGTCGGCGGCACGATGCCGGTTTGGATGGACAGGATGGAAGCGATGGCCTCGATGCCGCCCGCACCGCCCAGCAAGTGACCGGTCATGCTCTTGGTCGAAGAGATGTTGAGCTTGGTAGCGTGCTCACCAAATACGGTTTCGATGGCCTTCACTTCGGCCCCGTCGCCGAGCGGCGTGCTCGTGCCGTGGGTGTTGATGTAGTCCACCTCCTCAGGGCGAATGCCGGCGTCGCGCAAGGCGTTTTTCATCACTAGCTCTACGCCCGAGCCGCTGGGGTCGGGGGCGGTGATGTGGTACGCATCCGACGACATGCCGCCGCCGATGAGCTCGCAGTAGATTTTGGCGCCGCGCGCTTTGGCGTGCTCGTATTCTTCGAGGACGATAGCCCCAGAGCCTTCGCCCAGCACAAAGCCGTCGCGCTCCTTGTCGTATGGCCGCGAGGCCGAGGCGGGGTCATCGTTGCGCTCGCTCATGGCTTTGAGGGCGTTGAAGCCACCCACGCCCGACTCGGTAATGGCCGCTTCGGAGCCGCCCGTCACGATGGCGTCGGCCAGGCCCAGGCGGATGTTGTTGAAGGCCGCGATAATGGCATCGTTCGACGAGGCACAGGCCGAGGTCGTGACGTAATTAGGCCCGCGGAAGCCATTCTTGATGGAAATATTGCCCGATGACGAGTCGGCAATCATGCGCGGAATAAAGAACGGCGAGTAGCGGGGCGTGCCGTCGCCGCGCTCAAACTGGAAGCACTCTTCTTGCAACGAGCGCAGCCCGCCGATGCCCGAGCCCCAAATCACGCCCACGCGGTCCTTGTCAACACCCGTGAGCAGGCCGGCGTCGGCAATGGCCTCGTCGGACGCGATAACGGCGAACTGCGTAAACAAGTCCATCTTCGGGCCTTGCTTGCGGTCGAAGTAATCGAGCGGGTTATAGTTCTTTACCTCGCAGGCAAAGCGCGTTTTAAATTTGGTGGCGTCGAAGCGCGTAATAGGAGCGGCTCCGCTCACCCCGTTTTTGAGCCCCTCCCAATAGGCGGGTGCGGTGCTACCAAGGGGAGTAATGGCCCCGATACCGGTTACAACAACGCGGCGAATTGACGACATAAAATCGCAGATTAAACGGATTTGAACAGATTTCGCGGATACGCCCGCTGCGCAGGCTGGCTAAGCGGCAACCCTGGTGCGGTACTAAAACGACCTTAAACCACAAAACCGGCCGGCAGTGCGCCGGCCGGTTCTAAGGGAAAGCTTAAACAGCAAACAAACGAACCTCGAAAATCGCAACCAATAAATCGGCCTGAGTCAGTCCGCGTAGCGGGCGTATCTGCGAAATCCTAAAAATCCGTTTGAATCTGCGGTCTACTTAGCGTGCTCTTCGAGGTAGCTAACGGCTTGGCCCACCGTCTGAATGTTCTCAGCCTGGTCGTCGGGGATGCTAACGTTGAATTCTTTTTCGAACTCCATGATTAGCTCCACGGTGTCGAGCGAATCGGCACCCAGGTCGTTGGTGAAGCTGGCTTCCGGAGTTACCTCCGAGGCTTCAACGCCCAGCTTGTCGATAATAATGGCTTTTACTTTTTCGGCGATTTCAGACATTGCAGTCGTGGGTTAAGGGGAAACTTGCCTGCAAAGTAACGTTACTTTTTTTATACGCCCCGCTAATCGGCTTTTCATCGGGCGTACAAGATTTTGGCCGGTGGGTTTTAGCTCGGCGGTGCTTGCCCGCCAAAGGCCGTAGCTTTGCGCTTCGCCGCTGCCCACCGCTGCCGATTATGAACCTAACCCTGGACGCTGAGTATGAGTGCGATTTCGCCCTATTCGGCCTCGTATCGGGGGTGCCCGACTACACGATGGCCTGGGCGCTCAACCGGGGCCTGCGCCTGCGCCTGACGCGCCAGCCCGATTTTGTGCTAAACCTCGTGCAGCAGGGCCCGCTAGCCTTTAGCTATTACGTCTACACCAAGGAATCGCTTACTTTGCGCCTCTTACGTAACCGCGCCCTGCCGCCGTCGGCGCTCCCCAAACCGTTTTTAGCGCCCGATATCCACGAATACGACTACTTGCTGCAAGTATTTGGCGGGGCCGACGAGCTAGCGGGCATCGAGCTGCTCGACCGCCTCACGGCGCAAGGAGCCGTGCGCTACGCCAGCGAAATTGACCCGAACGAATTGAAATACAAGGAAAACCTATTTTTTTAACTGCCCTGCCTCTTCTCATGGAATCCACACCAGTATCTTTCAATAAAACCAAAATCGTGGCCACCGTTGGCCCCGCTTCTAACACCTACGAACGCCTGGCGATGCTCATCCGTGAGGGCGTGGATGTGTTTCGCCTCAACTTCTCGCATGGTGCCCACGAAGAGCACCTGTCCGTAATTAATACGGTGCGCCGCCTCAACAAAGACCTGCGCACCAATGTGGGCCTGCTGCAAGACTTACAAGGGCCAAAAATCCGCCTGGGCGAAGTAGAAGGCGGCAGCGTCGAAATCAAGCGCGGCGACAAGCTCAAACTGGTGTGTGGCGAGAAGGAAATCAGCACGGCCACGCGCTTGAGCACGATTTACCTGGGTCTGGCCCGCGATGTGAAGCCCGGCGACCAGATTCTGATTGACGACGGCAAAATTGAGCTGAAAGTGCTGGCCACCGACCGCGACAAAGAAGTGGACGTGGAAGTGGTGTACGGCGGCATCGTGAAGCCCCGCAAGGGCATCAACCTGCCCGACTCGGAAGTATCGGCCCCGAGCATGACCGAAAAGGACATCGAAGACCTGAAATTTGGCCTCGAAAACGACGTGGATTGGGTGGCCCTGAGTTTCGCCCGCCGCGCCGAGGACATTCGCTTCATCAAGAACATCATTGCCGAATCGGGTAAGACGACGCGGGTAATCGCCAAAATCGAGACCCCCGACGGCTTGCGCAACATCGACGAAATCATTGCCCTCACCGATGCCGTGATGGTAGCCCGTGGCGACCTCGGCGTGGAGGTGAAGATGGAGGAGGTGCCAATGGCGCAGAAAATGATTATCGAGAAGTGCAACAAAGCCGGCAAACCCGTCATTGTGGCCACTCAGATGATGGAGTCGATGATAACGGCTCCGCGCCCGACCCGCGCCGAAACCAGCGACGTAGCCAATGCCGTGATTGATGGCACCGATGCTGTGATGCTCTCAGCCGAAACGGCCGTGGGCGACTACCCGGCCGAGGTTATCCGCTCGATGGTAGCAACCATCAAGAGCGTGGAAAGCCGCAGCGCCAAGCTGTTTCACAAGTGGTGGCCCGTTGACCCTACGTCTCCTACCTTCATGGTAGACAGCGTATTGTCGGCTGCTTGCCACTTGGCTAAGAATACTGGTGCCAAGGTAATTACCGGCATGTCGCACCGCGGCTACACGGCTTTCCAGATTGCCAAGTACCGTCCAAAAGCCGACATTTTCATCTTCACCGATGACCGTGCTATGCTCACCGTACTGAGCTTGGTGTGGGGTGTGCGCTGCTTCTATTACGACCGCTTCATCAGCACCGACAGCACCATCGCAGACCTGCGCTCGGTGCTCCTTACCACTGGTAATTTGCAGAAAGGTGATGTATTCATCAACACCGCCACGCTGCCGATTACTGACAAAGGCCGCTCGAACATGGTGAAAGTAAGTGTTGCCTAAAATCACGCATTTTAGGCGATTCCGGCTCGGTGTTAACTCTGGGTTTGCAGAGCTTATAATTAGAAAAGGCCACCCAATTGGGTGGCCTTTTTGGTGTCTACGAAATCCGTGAAATCCGCTTATAATCCGTGATTTAGTTTCCACGTCAGCGGCGCGGTACCGGGGGCCAATAGTTGCACTAAGTACAGGCCGGTCGGCTGGCTTGTGAGCCGAATAGGCAATATGGTTTGGCCCGGCGCTACTTCGTGGCTCCAGACGCGGCGGCCCAGCGCGTCGGTGAGCGCTAGGGTGGTGCCGGGTTGCGTGGGAGCAGCTAGCGTGAGCGTGGCGGCCTCGGCGGCAGGGTTGGGGTGCAGCGTGGCGGCTGCAGCGGCCTCGGCGGCGCGGGATGGTAGGAGAGTGCTGAAAGTGGCGGGCGAGCCGCAGCTAACACCAGCTTTTCGGAAATAGCTTAGCTTGTTGTTGTAGGCATCCTGAAAATAATAAGGACCCATACTCGCGTTTACATCATAAGCGGCCATTACCGCTAAAGCATCTATACCTGATGCATATTGGCCGGGGGAACCATTTACGGGATACGCATTAGTAAAACTCACCTGCGAGCCGTAGTTCAGACAAAAAGTACCCGCAAATTGTACGCTGTAAATACCGCCCACTGCCAAAGCGCCGAGCGTGCCAAAGCCAGAAGTGGCTGGGTAGAGCCGGTATTCGCCGGTAAGTAGTGCTAGTAAGGGGAACTGCGGTGAAGCTCCGGTGCGCAAGGAAAAAGCCCAGCGGCCCTGTTGCACGGGCGAAAGTACTGTGCCCACTTGCCCGCCACAGCCCGGTATAGAAAGCGTGGTGATGGTGCGCTGCTCCTGATAAGTAATGAGGAGGCTATCGGCCGTGGTAGTGCGAGCGGTAATTCGGCGCAACCGATACCCTGACTGACACAGCAGCGAGCCCCACAGGTAAGGCACTTCTGCAATGTAGCCAAGCTCGTCGCCGACGCCCATGCTAAACAAAGTGCGTGGGTCATATACCCCGAGCCCCAGCCGGGGCGTACCGAACTGCCGCCACTGCGTAGCGGGGGTGATAGCAGCTGCGCTAAGCGTAAGCCATTGTGGACCCTGCGCCAAGCCTTTTTCTCGGCTAACTAAGAACTGCTGGCCATTGCTGAGCGTGATGGTGGCTACCGAGTCGGTAGGGGAGGTAGTGCTTCGCCCGCGTGAGCTAAGCGTAGCCGTGAGAGCGGGCTGCGTACTGGCTACCCAAGTACTGCCTACCGCCACGCGTGGGCGAAGTAGCAGTACTACTGCCGTAGCCTGCCCAACAGCTGGTTCAGCATTTGCTTCCAGGTAGTAGTCGTTGGTGCCGGGCTGCCACCGCAAGCGAGCCCCAAACAGGTTGTTGCGGCTCTTAACGCTGTAGTTGCTAGATGTGCTAGAAGGCCGTAGCAGGCGGTTGAAAGTGTAGACCGAATCGCCGGTGGTGGTAGCGTATGCCGAGTCTACGCGCAGTGTGCGAACATCGTCGAGGGAGACAGTACCAGGGTTTTGGGTAAATCCGTACACGCGCCCTGGCCGGAACGGCCGCCACGCCGTAGTCTGCGCTTGCGCTTGCTGGCTTAGTGCGCCTATGAGCAAGGCCGCCATCAAGTAGTTGTATTTCATGCTGGAAAAAGAAAATGAGTGCGCCGTGAAGGTATAGCCCAAATCCTATCTAGCCAAGCCCAAACGCAGTAAGCCCCGCCAAGTACTGGCGGGGCTTACTGATAAGGAGCGCGGGACCAAACGGTGGGGCGGCAGAGTTTGGCCCCGCTAGAACTCGTCTCGCGCTAGAGCGCGTTAACGAGTTTTGTCAGCTTGCTTTTGTTATTAGCAGCTTTGTTTTTGTGGATGATGTTTTTCTTGGCCAGGCGGTCCAACATCGACGCTACTTTGCGCAACAGCTCTTGAGCGGCCGTTTTATCGGTGGTGCCACGCAGCTTCTTGATAGCCGTGCGGGTAGACTTGTGCTGGTAACGGTTTAGTACACGCTTCGCTTCGTTGCTGCGGATGCGCTTGATAGCCGACTTGTGGTTTGCCATGACAAAAAAAGAGATTCTATAGGAAACAGCTGTTGGGCTGTAGTTTTCACGTTTGGGAGGGCAAAGGTAAGAAGAATATCTAGCTTATCCAAGCGCTTAGCAAAAGTTTGAAACGCCGATTATTGGCTGCCAGATAGACTAGAGGTTAAGCAACAACCCAAAACTTCCCCAATCCGCCCTGCGTTTGGAATAAATTCGCCCATCGTATGCCTTTGCTTTCTTCGTCGGCGCACCGCCCGGCCGCTTTCTTATTTAATGGCCATCTGCAAACCATCGTGCCGAGCACGCTGCGGCGCGTGCCCGAAGTGCATTATCAGCGCGAGCGTTTGGAACTGCTCGATGGTGATTTTCTTGATATAGACTGGTCACTGGCTGGCTCTGCGCCGGGTCGGCGGCTGGGCATCATCTCGCACGGGCTGGAGGGCGACAGTGGCCGCCCCTACGTGCGAGGCATGGCCCGCGCCCTCAACCAGGCCGGTTTCGATGCGCTGGCCTGGAACTACCGGGGCTGCGGCGGCGAGCCCAACCGCCTGCTGCGCGCCTACCATTTGGGCGATACGGGCGACTTGGCGGTCGTTATTAAGCACGCCATTGAGGCAAAAAGCTACCCGGAAATATATCTGACGGGCTTTTCGGCTGGGGGCAACGTAACGCTAAAGTATTTGGGTGAAGACGCTGGCCAAGTGCCGCCGCAAGTACGTCGGGCCGCCGTATTCTCGGTGCCGACTGACCTCAAGGCCAGCTCGCACCACATTGGGCGCTGGCAAAATCAGGTGTATTTGCGGCGTTTTATGGCCTCGCTCCGCAACAAGATGCGCGAAAAAGCTGCCCATTTGCCCGGCCAAATCGACCTTGCTGACTTAGAAGCCTTGCGCGACTTTCCGCAGTTCGACGACCGTTATACTGCGCCCCTGCACGGTTTTGCGTCGGCCGATGCGTACTACGAGCACGCGGCCTCGGGACAATATTTGGCCGGTATTCGGGTGCCTACGCTGCTGGTAAACGCGCTCAACGACCCGTTTTTACCTCCTTCGTGCTATCCGCGCAGCACGGCGGCGGCCAGCCAATTTTTCTTCTTAGAAACCCCAGTAGCGGGCGGCCACGTTGGGTTTGCCGAAGGCGCGCCCAGCGGTAAATATTATTCAGAACAGCGTGCGGTCGATTTCTTCACCCGCGCCGTGCCGGGGTAAAGTGAATAAGTGAGGGGTGAATGAGTGAATGACTATGAAGCCATTTACTCATTCACCCCTCACTCATTCGCTCATTGCCTGCTACTTGGCCGGGGGCGAGGTCGCCTCCACGGCCGAGAAGGTTTCCAGGATTTTGTAGGTGTGCGAAGCGCCTTGGGGCACGAGGTACGACGAGCCGGGTTCGAGTACAGTTACGTTGCCTTCGAGGTGCAGTTCGGCGCGGCCTTTCAGCACGTAGCCCACGGTTTCGTAGGGGCGGTTGCTGAGGGGCTTGGGGTCGCCGGGCTGCTCATCTTCCCAGAGGCGCAGGGCTACGTGGTGGCCAGCGGCCAGTTGCTTTTCACCTTGGGCGCCCTCGGGGGCATTGGCAGCGTTTACGTTGGAGGTAGACATTAGAAGTAGGGAGTAAAACGGAGTGGCCCTCCGTTTCTGAAGCGAAAAAGAAACGGAGGGCCACTCCGTTTTGCACTGCACAGCCTAACGCAAGGCGGCGGGCGGCGGTTGTGCGCGGGCCAAACCTTCGGGCCGGTGGCTGGTTGAATTTTCACGCCGCCGGCTTTGGTGCTATACTTGCCGTCAGCTTTCAGCACTTTTTACCATGATTCTGCCGTGTCCACCACCGTCGCCCAACGTTTCGCCGAGCAATTGGCGCACGCCCACGCGGCCGTGCCCACCGCGCTCCCTGGCCCAGCCTTTTGCGCCCTGGCCGAGCAAGTACTAGCGGTACTATTTCCGGAGCGCGCTACCCAGCGCCTAGCCAATGCCGATGCGGTAGCTGCTACGCTCTACCAGCTTCAGGCCGAGCTAACTACCCTGCTAGGCTTGGTGCCCGAATTGCCCGCCCCGCCCGCCGAACTGGCCCATACGCTATTTGACCATTTGCCTGCGCTACGCGAGATTCTGCTGCGCGATGCCGAAGCTACGCTGGCTGCCGACCCCGCTGCACAAGGCCTGGCGGAGGTAATTAGCTCTTACCCTGGGTTTTATGCCACGGCCATGCACCGCTTGGCCCACGCGCTGCACATGCGGGGCGTGCCACGCCTGCCGCGGCTATTAAGCGAATACGCCCACCGCCAAACGGGCGTCGATATTCACCCTGGCGCCCGCATTGGGCGGGCCTTCTGCATCGACCACGGCACGGGCATCGTCATCGGCGAAACGGCCCAAATTGGCAACCACGTGCAGATATACCAAGGCGTCACGCTCGGGGCGCTGAGCGTAACCAAGAGCCAGCAGGGCCTCAAGCGCCACCCCACCATCGAAGATTACGTGGTGCTGTATGCCAACGCTACCATCCTGGGCGGCAGTACGGTTATCGGCACCCGCAGCATCATCGGCGGCAACGTGTGGCTAACTGAGAGCGTACCCTCGCACTCGCGGGTGTACCACCGTGCCCAGCTACATATGGCCCGCCAAGACGACCCTGCCGGCGAGCTGATGTTTGTCATTTAAGCAGTCCATGAGTAAGTGAGTAGATGAGTAAAGGGTTTTTGCTTACCATCTTAGCTTACTCAACTGCTTCTGTATAGTGAATAAGTAATAACGTCTTCTAAATTACTCATTTACTCAATTACCCATTTACTCATTCCCATGAAAGCCAGTAGCATTCTCGACGTCATCGGCCACACGCCGCTAGTCAAACTCAATAAGCTTTTTGCCGCCGAGCGGCCCGATGTAGAAGTGTGGATAAAGCTGGAGCGCCAGAACCCCGGCGGCTCCATCAAGGACCGTATCGCGCTGAGCATGATTGAGCAGGCCGAAAAGGACGGTATTCTTACCAAAGACAGCCACATCATTGAGCCGACTTCGGGTAATACCGGCGTGGGCCTAGCGCTGGTAGCAGCCGTAAAAGGCTACAAAATCACGTTGGTAATGCCCGAGAGCATGAGCATCGAGCGCCGCCGCTTGATGTCGGCCTACGGTGCCAACTTGGAGCTGACGCCTCGCGAGGGCGGTATGAAAGCGGCCATTGCCAAAGCCCAGGAAATGGTGGACAACACGCCCGGTGCGTGGATGCCCATGCAGTTCTCGAACCCGGCCAACATTCAGGTGCACATCGACAAAACCGCCCAAGAAATCCTCGACGATGCCCCGGAAGGCGGCTTCGACCTGCACGTGACGGGCGTGGGTACGGGCGGCCACATCACGGGTGTGACGGAAGTGCTCAAGCCGCTATTTCCAAAAATGAAAACCTACGCCGTAGAGCCTGAGCTGTCGCCCGTTATCAGTGGCGGCGCGCCGGGGCCGCACCCCATTCAGGGCATTGGCGCGGGCTTCATCCCCCAAAACCTGCACACCGATATTCTAGATGGCACCATTCAGGTGAGCCGCGACGAAGCCTTTGAAATGGCCCGCCGGGCCGCTACCGAGGAAGGCATTTTGTGCGGTATTTCGTCGGGCGCTTCGCTGGCTGCGGTAGCCAAAAAGCTGTCCGAAGTACCGCAGGGCGGCAAGGTGCTGACATTCTGCTACGACACTGGCGAGCGGTATTTATCGGTAGAAGGGCTATTTGTGTAGTATACCGTGGACCCTGCGGGTCCGCGAGTGGCAGATAAGTGCCAATACAGAATTACTCGCGGACCCGCAGGGTCCACGGTACGCAAAGCGCGGGACTGGCAACAGTCTCGCGCTTTCTTTTTGCGTATGCTGCGGCATGGAAACCTCTGCTTCGCCCAGCCGCCTTTGGCGCTTTCTACTGCCGGTGGCCGTAGCGGCCTGCCTCTACGTTAATTACATATACAACGCCCACCCGCTCGAGGGCGCGCTCAGCAACGGCGATATGTCGGCCCGGCACCCTACGCTCATCACGCCGGCTGGTTATGCGTTCAGCATTTGGGGCGTCATTTTTAGTGGTTTGGTGGCCTACACAGTTTGGCAATTGCGGCCAAAAGCCTGGCAAACGCCGCTGCCTGGTCGCCTCACGCCGGTGCTTACGCTGGCCGTGCTGGTTACCACTTGCTGGACGCTGGTATTCAGCTACGGCCACATCGGCTTGAGCCTCGTGGTTATGCTGGCCATCTTGGGGCTGCTGGCCGTGGCCTACGCCCGCACGCGGCCGGTGGTATTGAGCAGTACGGCGCCGGCTTGGCCGACCTGGTTTTTGAGCTTATACCTGGGCTGGATAATGCTGGCCACGGTGCTGAACGTGATTTTTGGCTTGCGCGACGCGCTGGGCATGCAGTGGTCGGCCGAGGCTAGCTTGGCGGGCAGCCATGCGCTAATAGCCGTAGCGGCGGTGCTGGGCGTAGGGCTGGGCCAGCGCGGGCGCGATGCTCTGCTGCCGCTGCCCATTGCGTGGGGGCTAGCAGGCACTTACGTAGCTCAACGCGGCACGCAGCCCAGTTTGGCGCTAGTAGCGCTGGGCGCAGCGGCGGCTTTGGTCGCGGGGGCCGTGCTGACTGTGCTACGCAAGCGGCGGCCGGCGCTGGCCGTGTAGCAGGGGGGAGCCGTGCGGCGGCCGGGCGTACTTTTGCCGGCATCCACTCTACTTTAACTTGCTCTTTGCAATGCGTCAGAAATTTGTTGCCGGCAACTGGAAAATGAACCTCACCCTGCCCGAAGCGCAGGCGCTGACCTCCGAAATCGTGAACATGCTGCACGACGAGCAACTCGGGGCCAACAAGCCGCAGGTTGTTATTTGCCCGCCGTTTCCGCTGCTGTCGAGCGTGGGCCACCTGCTGGGCGATGGTACCAATCCAGCCCTCGGCGCGCAAAACTTTCACCAGCAAGAAAGCGGTGCCTACACCGGCGAAGTATCGGCCAAACAGCTGCATTCAGTTGGATGTAAGTATGTTATCCTGGGCCACTCCGAGCGCCGCCAGCATTTCCGTGAAGATGATGCGCTGCTTGGCCAAAAGCTCAAGACCGGCTTGGCCAACGGGCTGCTGCCCATCTTTTGCGTAGGCGAGAGCCTGGAAACCCGCGAAGCCAACGAGACCTTCGACTTCATCAGCAAGCAACTGCAAGACGGGCTTTTTCACCTCAGCCCCGAAGATTTTGACAAAGTAGTAATCGCATACGAGCCCATTTGGGCCATCGGCACTGGCAAAACTGCCACCAGCCAGCAGGCCCAGGAAGTGCACGCCTTCATCCGTGAGCAGGTAGCCAAGGCCTACAGCCCCGAAGTGGCCGCCAACACGACCATCCTGTACGGTGGCTCGGCCAATGCCCAGAATGCCCGCGAGCTGTTCAGCCAGCCCGATGTAGATGGCGGCCTTATCGGCGGCGCGTCGTTGAAATCGCGTGATTTCGTGGAAATTATCAAGTCGTTCTAGACTTTGGGAGTAGCGGGAAGCGCTGCTTCGCGTGTCGTTTGCTCGGCCTCGCCGCTGCAACGATTCGCGAAGGGGAGCTTTGCGCTACTTAGCACGCATTTTGCCCGGCAGCGGTTCATTCGGCAAAACCTACTTCTCGCACCATGTTTTTCTCCTTTATTCTCTCGGCGTTGCTTGCCCTGAATCCCGCCAAAACGGCCCCGGCGGGCGTCGAGCCGTGCAAAATCTACGGGTCTGTTTATTTGGAAACTGACCCGCGGCTGCGCAGCAACTGCTTCGCTACAGTGTACGTCGAGCCCGAAGAGACCTTTGCCGATGTGCTGGTCTACCAGGAGAATAACAAGCTTTTTGCCGATAAAGCTGGCCTGTGGTACCCGGCCGAAAACCGGGCGTTTGCCGACTACAGCCTGTTTGTAACTACCGACCGCAACCTCGCTGAGTTCTCGATTCACTATACTAAGGTGCGCTCGTTTGCGGGTTGCAAAACGAACTGAGGCGGTGCTGCAATAAGTGAAAATAGGAATATGTGGAGGTGCTGAACTCACGAAATGAGTACTTTCAGCACCTCCACATTTTTATTTAGACTACTTTTTGCATTTGAATTTTTGGACATTTTCTTTAAATTAACCTAGAATGGATTACACTGAATTGCGAGTGCAAGCGCCCCGCGAACTAGCCGATATGCTGGTGGCCGAGTTGGGCGAAGTAGGCTTTGATACCTTCGAAGACAACGATGAGGGCTTTTGTGCCTACATCGGTGAGGCCGATTTTAACCCCGATGCGGTGGCCGAAATTATGAGCCGCTACGCTGGCATCGGCGAGCTGAGTTACTCCGACCGCATCATTACGCGGCAGAACTGGAACAGCGAGTGGGAGAAGAATTTTCAGCCCCTTATCATTGCCGACCGAGTGTCGGTGCGGGCCCCGTTTCACCCCAAGCCCGAGGGCGTGGAGTACGATATGGAGATAATGCCGCGCATGTCGTTCGGCACTGGCCACCACGAGACGACGGCGCTGATGATTGAAAATCAGTTGGATATTGACCATCACGGCAAGCGCGTGCTGGATATGGGCTGCGGCACGGGCATCCTGGCCATTATGGCCGAGATGCTGGGCGCGCGCCAAGTGCTGGCCGTAGATGTAGAGCCCTGGACGGTAGAAAACGCCGCCGACAACGCCGCCGAAAACCACTGCCGCACCATTGAGTGTCGGCTGGGCGGGGCCGAGGTGCTGGCTGGCGAAGCGCCGTTCGATATCATTTTGGCTAATATCAACCGCAACGTGTTGCTCGAAGACATGCACGTGTACGCGGCGCTGCTGCCGGTCGGGAAACCAATTCTGTTCAGTGGGTTTTATGAGGAAGACTTAGCCAAAATAACGGCCGAAGCTACCCGGCAGGGGCTGCGCTACGAGCGCCACCGCGAGCTGCGTAATTGGATTTCGGCTATTTTTACGAAATTGTAAGTTGCCCGGCGCATAGGCCGGGCGCAACCTTTGCTGCCCGTGCCTTTGCCCGTCCTTATGAAGCGACTTTTCGCCGCCGCATTTTTTACCAGTCTCCTACACCTGCTGCCGGCCCAGGCGCAGCCCGGCAAGCCAGCCACTGCGCCGGCCGCCAAGCCGCCCGCCGCCGCGCCCGATGGGCGCACGCCCGGCCAGGCGCGCCCCGGCCAAGTGGCGGTGACGAGTCGCTACACCGGCCACCTATCGGCCGACCCGGCGCAGTTTATCGTCGATGTGGGGACGATGATGCTGGCTACCAACAATAACGCGGCTAAACTCACGGCCGACAAGCTGCGCCAACTGTGGGGCAGCAACACGCTGACCAGCAGCCAGCAGCTGCGCATTGCGGAGCTTTCGCAGAAGCTGCTCGATAAGAAATTCCGGCCGCAGCCGCACCTGGCGGCGTTCTACGCGGCTATTGTGGGCGGCAAAAACCAGGCGAAGCTTGGCGACGCCCAGATTGACCAGATGCTGGAAGTGCTGGGGCAGTCGCTGGAGCGCGACCCGACCGGCGATACCGAAAAATTTCTGCTAACTACTTCGCGGGTGCTGAATGGCGGCTACTTGTACCGCTCGGGCTTCAACTCGCTGCGCGTGGGCGGCGGGCAGTTCTCATTTGCCCACAAAGGCAAGGCTACCGAGCCCGAGCCGGGCATCAGCTTCGATAACCCCGCGCCGGCCGCGCCAGCAGAAATGCCCGCCGCCAAGCCCGCCGCGGCCAAACCAGTAGCGAAGGCCAAGCCCAAACCCAAGCCGGTGGCCAAAAAGCGCGCTAGCGACGGTTGGGACACGGGCGACCTGTGGTCGGCCAGCCCGCCCAAAAAGAAGAACGATGGCTGGGGCGATGATGGCTGGGGCGCGCCCGCGCCCAAGAAAAAAGCTGCTGCCAACGATGGTTGGGGCACTTCCAGCGCCAATGATGGCTGGGGCGCGCCCGCTCCCAAGAAAAAAGCGCCGGTGAAAACCGTAGCTAAAACGCCGGCCAAAGCACCGGCGGCCAAACCCGCCGCGCCCGCCGCCAAGCCGGCTAACGATGGCTTCGACCAGCCCGATGTGCCGTTTGCGCCTTCGGTGGCGGCTGCTTTGGCCGCTTACTATCCGCCGGCGGTGAGCGGGCCGGTTATCGAGATTAAGGACGCCGATATCGTGATGGGCACGGCCGGCGACTCGATGGTATTGCACAAGGTGAGTGGCACGGCCGCCGTGCTGGGCAATCGGTTTTTGGCTACCGGTGGCCAAATGACCTGGACCGTCAAGAACAACCCCGTAACGGCCGAATTGGGGCCGTTCGATTTCGACCTGAGCAAGCCCGAGTTTACGGCGCAGCCGGTTACTCTTACGTACCCGTACCTCTTTGAATCGTCGGTGAAGGGGGCGCTGAGCTACAAGGCAGTGCGCCGCAAGCCAGCTAACGGCGACACGGGCTACCCGCGTTTTATTTCGCTGACTAATGATGTGCGGCTCAAGAATATGGGCGAGGGCATCACGTACCAGGGCGGCTTATCGATGGCCGGCGAGCGGCTGCTGTCGGCGGCGCTCGATGGCTCGCTGGCTACCATTACGGTGCAGCAGGAGGGCAAGCGACGCTTCCGGGCCACCTCGCGCAACTACGTGCTCGGCGACTCGGTGATAACGACGACGCGGGCGGCGGTGGCTTTGTACGAGGCCGCGCACGACTCCATCACGCACCCCGGCGTGGAGCTGAAATACCTGAAAAACAAGCAGAATCTTAAGCTTTTGCAGGAAGATGGCACATTCCGCAAAACGCCTTATTCCGACTCGTACCACCAGGTAGACGTGCGGGCCGAAATGGTGACCTGGAACCTGCGCGAGCCTAAGATTAATTTCAGCATCTACACCTCGCCCAATCAGGTTTCGGCCGATTTTGAGAGCAAGAACTTCTTCTCCAACGTCCGGTACCAGCAGCTGAAGAGCATCAACCACCTGCACCCGTTGCAGATGCTGCTGGGCTACAGCCAGGACCACGGCAAGGTGCAAACCATGTCGGTGCGCGACGTGGCTGCCGCCGTGCAGATACCCGAAGAAAACCTGCGCTCGGCCGTGGTGAGCCTGGCCCGCGAGGGCTACGTGGACGTGCAGCCCAAAACCGGCGAAGTAACGCTGCTGCCCAAAGGCAAGCATTACGTGGGCGCGGCCCGCGAGAAAAAGGACTTCGACCACATCGCCATTAAGTCGCTCACGGGCTCGGGGCGCTCCGCTACGCTCAACCTCAATTCGGACCAATTGATGGTGCGGGGCGTGGAGCAATTCAGCTTTTCCGACGATTCGGCGGCCGTGATTGTGCGGCCCGACAGCGGCGTGGTGCGCATCGAGCGCAACCGCAATTTGAAATTCAGCGGCCGGGTGATTGCCTCCGCGTATCGGTTTAAGGGTAAGGACTTTCAGTTCGATTACGACGGCTATTATATTGATATGCCGCACATCGACTCGCTGACTATTCGCAGCAAGGCACCCAAAAAGGGGGCTGGCAAGGCTGGCACCCGGCCCACCGATTTTACGCTGACCAACAAGGGCAATACGCAGAGCGGGCGCCTCTTCTTGAACGACCCCAAAAACCGCTCGGGCCGCAAAAAGCTGGGCAAATTTCCGGCTTTCAACTCGACTTCGGGGGCGACGGTGTTCTTTAATAAGCCCGACGTGCTGGGCGGGGCTTACGACTCGACCACGTACTTCGACGTGCCGCCCTTTAAGTTCGACTCGATGGGCACCGGCAAGTCGCGGGCCAACGTGGTGGGTGTTTTTCACAGCAAGGCGCTGCCGCCCATCAAGACCACGATGACGACCCAGGAGGATGGCTCACTGGGCTTTACGCACACGGTGCCGGCTACTGGCTACGCGTTGTATGGGGGCAAGGGCAAGCTGTCGGGTGGGGCCAAGGTGCGTCTCAATTCGCAGGGCTTGCAGTCGGATGGCACTGTGACCTACCTGGGCGCGACCATGCAGAGCGACCGCTTCGTGATGTACGGCGACTCGCTGACCGGCGAAGGCAAGGCGGGCGCCATTGCGGCCGGCCCCAACTTCCCGAAGGTGACGATGCCGCCCGGCTTCCTCATTAATTGGAACGCCAAATCAGACTCGCTGCACCTGATGACGACCGAAAAAACCGCGCCGGTGAAGATGTATGCCGACCATACCTTCAAGGGCGGGATGCTGCTGACGCCGAAAGGCCTGGGCGGCGACGGCCGCCTCGACGGCCCGCAGAGCTACGTGCGCTCGGAGTCGCTGACATTTAAGAACGACTCGTACTCGGGCAAAAAAGCGGTGCTGAGCGTGAAATCGGCGCAGGCGGGCAAGCCCGCGCTCACGGCCAACGACACGAATTTTAGCTACGACCTCAAGAATGGCGTGGCGGAGTTTAAGCGTGAGGAGGGCAGCACGGCCAGTATCGACCTGCCCTACGCGGGCTTCCGCACTGGTCTGAGCGAGGGGCGCTGGGACTTTAAGAAGAAGCGCGTAACGCTGAAAACGGCCGCCGCCAGCACCGGCGGTGCCTACGTAGCCTCGACTCGGGCCGAGCAAAAAGGGCTTAAATTCAAAGCAACTTCGGCAGCTTATGACATCACGAAGTCGCTGCTCGAAACGAAGGGCGTGCCCTACATCGCGGCGGCCGACGCTTGGATTGTGCCCGATTCGGGCCGTGTGTCGGTGGCCGGTGGCGGCAAAATCCAGACCCTGCGCCGCGCCACGGTGCTGCTCGACTCGCTGGAAAAATTCCACAAGCTGACGGGCGGCAACATCACGGTTACTTCGCGCGATGCGTTTAGCGGCGACGCCAAGTACATTTCGCGCACTGCTACCGGCGACTCGGTGGCCATGAAGTTCACCAACTTCAAGTCGGATTCGTCGGCTCTGGTGAGCCAGGCCAGTAAGAAGCGCTTCCGGCTGCTGCGCCGCTCGGCGCCCGATGCCGCTACGCCCATCAGCTTGGCGACCACGGCCACGGCGAGCGTGGACAACAACCAGAAGTTTCAGCTGGCGCCCAGCATCGGTTACCGGGGCGGCATCAGCCTGAACTCGCAGAAGCGCGGCCTCATCTTCGACGGGCAGGTGCAGCTGCAATTTGGCAAGCTAAAAGGGGCATCAGATTGGTTTGCGGTGCAGGACAGCATCGACCCCAAAAACGTGGTGCTGACCCTGGCCAAGCCCAAAACCGAGGATGGGACGGAAGTGGTAACCGGTATTTTCTTGTCGGATGCCGACAACAAGCTGTATCCGCGCTACGCGGCGGCCAAGGCCACTGAGGCCGACCTACCCGTGCTGCCCGTGGATGGTAAGGTGCGCTACGCGGCTAAAACCGGTGAGTACACCATTTCGAAGATTGACGCGGCCGACCCCAAGCAGTACGAGGGCGCGGTGCTGACCTACAACGAAACCAACGGCCGGGTTAATTTCCGCGGGCCGATGAACTTCATTGTCAACAATAAAAACTACAGCCTGGTGGCGGCGGGCGTGGGCCAGGCCAACCCCGATAGCGCTCGCTACCAGGTGGATGCATTGCTGGGCTTCGACATCAATATTACGAGCAAGGCGATGGATGTGATGGCGGCCAACCTGGGCCAGGTGACCAAAAACGGCCAATTGGCGCTCGATGGCTCCAGCAACGAGCTGTACAAAATAGGGCAGCTGGCCGGCAATAAGGCCACCGAAGCCTACGCCGGCCGCGCCCCCAACACGGTGCCGCCGCTGCTGAGCACCGTGTCGCCCAAGCTCATCCACACCCTGACCCTGAGCCGGGCCGACCTGCGCTGGAATGCCAAACGAAAGGCCTGGCACTCGGTGGGCAAAATCGGGCTGGCGGGCATCAGCAAGCGTGGCCTCAATGCGCTGGTGGATGGCTACATCGAAATCAAGCGCGAAAACTCGACCGACCAGGTAGAGGTGTATTTGGAGGCCGACCCGCAAACCTGGTACTACATCCGCTACGCCAACAACATTGTGGTAGCCATGTCGTCGAGCGAAACCTTCAACAATCTGGTGGGTGGCAAGGCCAAGGGCGATGCCAATACGGCCACCGAGTTTGGCGTGTTTTTGGGCGATTACTCCGATGTCGATGGTTTCCGCTCGCACTTCGAGCGCGAGTATTTGGGCAAGTCGGGCAAGCTGGCCGCCCGCCCCGCCGCCCCCGAGCCCGCCCCCGAGGTAGATACCGACAAGGGCAAGAAGAAAAAGAAGAAGGATAACGACCCCTTCGCCGATGGTGAAATAACCCCGCCGCCGAGCGCCGAGCCCACCACGGAGGCGGCCGACACGGGCAAGAAATCCAAGAAAAAGAAGAAGGACAACGACCCCTTTGCCGATGGCGAAATAACGCCCGCCCCGGCCGCCGAGCCCACCAAGAAGGAAAAAGCCAAGGAGAAAGAAGTTGCCCCTGCTGCTGACCCTGCCGCCGCGCCTGCTGAGGAGCCTTCTAAAAAGGATAAGAAAAAGCAAAAGGCGCAGGAAGCTGCCCCGGCTGCCGACCCAGCCGCCGCACCCGAAGCGCCAACCGAAGACACCGGCAAAAAGTCGAAAAAGGAGAAGAAAAAGGAGGCCGAAGCAGCGTCTGAACCCGCCGCTGACCCATCGGCCGAGCCAGCCGCTGACCCTGACAAGAAGTCGAAAAAGAAGAAAAAAGCGGCCGACGACCCCTTCGGCGATTCGTGAGGTAAGCGTGTATCCGGGGCGGGCTGCCGGGGTTGAGTCGGCTGCCCGCTCGTAGCTCGCCGAGCTTTACACCCGACGAGCGGACAGCCGACTCAACCCCAGCAGCCCGCCCCAATAACTAATGCCTCTAGTACCCCGAAAGCCTTGCTTCGGGGTACTTTTGTTTTCAACCCATCCTACACATGCTCTATATTATACTTGCGTTGCTGGCCGCTTACCTGCTTGGTTCCATCCCGACAGCCCTGTGGGTGGGGCGGTGGTTTTTTGAGCTGGCTGACATCCGTGAGCACGGCTCGGGCAACGCTGGGGCCACCAATACCTTCCGGGTGCTGGGCAAAAAAGCGGGCACTTTCGTGTTGCTGTTTGATGCCTTTAAGGGTTTTGCGGCGGCGTATTTTCTGCCCAATTGGCTGTTGAGCCAGCAGGCTATCGCGCCCGAAAATTTGTTTTATTTCCGTCTCGCTTGCGGGGTGCTGGCGGTGGTAGGGCACATTTATCCGGTACTGGCGCAGTTTCGGGGCGGTAAGGGCGTGGCCACTATTTTGGGCATGATGCTGGCCATCGCGCCGGCTACGGTGGGCGTGGCGCTACTGGTGTTTTTGGCGGTGCTGGGCACCACGCGCTACGTATCGCTGAGTAGCATGTCGGCGGGCGTGGCCTTTGCGTTTTTACAACTGTTGCCCGCCTTTCGGCCCGTTAATACGCTGCAAATCTGGTTTGGCTTCGTGCTGGCCGCCATGCTCGTCTACACGCACCGCGCCAACATAGGGCGGCTGCGGGCGGGCACCGAGAGCCGCGTGCCACTGTGGGGCAAGCGGTAGGGGAACTGGCTAGTTTGTTCGCTCACCTGACTACTTTATGCCCAGCAACGACCCCCAGCTTACCACCCCGCGCCTGCTGCTCCGCGCCTTTGCCGAAGCCGATATTCCCGGCCTCATAGCCCTAGCGGGCAACTACGAAGTGGCCCGGCACACGCTCAATATTCCGCATCCGTACACCGAGGCCGCCGCCCGGCACTGGCTGCAGTTCACGCAGCAAGCCCGCGCCCAAAACACGGCTTTTCCGTTTGCGCTGGTGCTGCGCGCCACTGGCGAATTCATCGGCGGCATGGGGCTCACGCTGGAGCCGCGCTTCGACCGGGCTGAGGTGGGTTACTGGCTGGGGCAGCCGTATTGGGGGCGGGGGCTGGCCACCGAAGCGCTGGCGGCGGTGCTGCGCTTCGGGTTTGAGGAGTTGCACTTGAATAAGATTTATGCCACGCACCACGCCGATAACTCAGCCTCGGGCCGGGTGATGCAGAAGAATGGGATGCACAAGGAAGGCGAGCTGGCGCAGCACATCAAGCGCGAGGGGCGCTACTACGACCTGTGGCAATACCGCCTCACTCGCCAGGAATACACGCCGCTTGAGCAGCCCAAAACCGGGCTAACCGCGTAGCAGATTCGTGCCGTAAACTGGCTGGTTGGGCGAGGATTTAGGCTAATTCAGGGGGTAAATTGTACTTAGCGGGGGTTAGGCAGGCTGCGGGGGAATAGCGCTTGGAGCGCGCCCCGTACTTTTGTGCCAATACTTTTCCTTGCTTTTATGCCCACACCTGCTTACCTCACCCAGCATCAGAATCGGTTTCTCGAAGAATTGATTGACTGGCTGCGCATTCCGTCCGTCTCGGCCGACCCCAAGTTTCACGGCGATGTGCTGCGGGCCGCTGACTTCATTAAGGACAAGCTACTCGCCGCCGGCGCTACGCTGGTCGAAATTTGCCCCACGGCCGGCAATCCCATCGTGTATGGCGAGTACATGGCCGGCCCCGACCGGCCCACCGTGCTGGTATATGGCCACTACGACGTGCAGCCCGCCGACCCCTATGAGCTGTGGACTTCGCCGCCTTTCGAGCCTGTTATCAAAGACGAAAAGATATACGCCCGCGGTGCCTGCGACGACAAAGGCCAGGTGTATATGCACGTAAAAGCCCTCGAAATGATGCTCCGCGACGGCGGCCCCGGCGTGCCCTGCAATATCAAATTCATGTTTGAGGGCGAAGAAGAAATCGGCTCCGACAACCTCGGCATCTTCGTGAAAGCCAACAAAGAGAAGCTGGCGGCCGACGTTATCCTCATCTCCGATACCGGCATTTTGGCCAACGACGTGCCCAGCATCGAGGTGGGCCTGCGCGGCCTCAGCTACCACGAAGTGGAAGTGACCGGCCCCAACCGCGACCTGCACTCCGGCCTCTACGGCGGCGCCGTGATGAACCCCATCAACGCACTCTGCGACATGATAAGCAGCCTGCACGACGAAAATCGGCACATTACCATCCCCGGCTTCTACGACAACGTGGCCGAGTTGAGCGCCGCCGAGCGCGCCGAAATGGCCGAGGCCCCGTTCTCACAAGCCGAGTTTGACGCCAGCATCGGCCTGCCCGCCGCCGCTGGTGAGGCGGGCTTCAGCACGCCCGAGCGCACCAGCATCCGGCCCACGCTCGATGTCAACGGTATCTGGGGTGGCTACATCGGCGAGGGTGCCAAAACGGTAATTCCGAGCAAGGCATTCGCCAAAATCTCGATGCGCCTGGTGCCCAACCAAACGAGCGACGAAATCACCGCACTGTTCCAACAGCACTTCGCCAGCATCGCGCCGGCGGGCGTCACGGTCGAGGTGCGGCCCCACCACGGCGGCGAGCCCGTAGTTACGCCCACCGATTCGGTGGCCTACCGCGCCGCCGCCCGCGCCATGGAAACCACCTTCGGCAAAAAGCCGGTGCCCACGCGCGGCGGCGGCTCCATCCCCATCGTGGCCATGTTTAAGAGCGAGCTCGGCCTCGATTCGGTGCTGCTCGGCTTCGGCCTCGACTCCGACGCCATCCACTCGCCCAACGAGCATTTTGGCATCTTCAACTTCCTGAAAGGCATCGAAACCATCCCCGAATTTTACCGCGAATACGCTAAGGGCGAGTAGGGGAGAAGCCTGTTGTCAAAAATAAAAAGCCCGGTTCCTGCGTAGGAACCGGGCTTTTTTGCAACCGGGAAGTTGGCCTAGCGGCCACTTACCGAGTACGTGAGGTAGAGCTGGAAAGCACTGTTGCGGGCGCGGGTCTGGAAGGTGGTGGGACCAACAGTCGTGGCTTTGTCGACGTTGGTGAAGCCGCCGTTGTAGCGCAGCCCCACGCCAAGGCCGTGCTTGAGTTGGTAGCCCAGCCCGAAGAGGTAGCCAAAATCGACCGAATTGTAGCCGTTTTTCACGTCAACTGACACGCTGCCTGACTGTGACTTAGCACCCACCAAAAAGCCCACTTGCGGGCCCACTTCAAAAAACAGCCCGCCCGTATTCACGTGAAAAGCCAGCGGTACGTCGATGTAGTGCAGCCGCAGCGACCGGTCGGTGACGTTGGAATAATTGGCGCCTTTCTGCGAGTACAGCAGCTCGGGCTGAAAGGCGAAGAGCGGCGTGAGCCCAATGTTGGCAAAAATGCCGCCGTGGAAACCAAACCGATTGTCGAAGCCCTTGGCATCAGCCCCAGTAAAATTGGTGAGCGAAGCACCCGCTTTCAGGCCCAGCGAAACGCTGCCACCGCTGCTGCGGCCCCGCTTTTGGGCGTGGGCGGCGGTGCTGGCGCTCAGGCCCAAAGCCACTAAAATGATGATAGATTTTCTCATTAGGAAGGAGATTGGTAAGGTAAATAGCCTGGCAAAGCTACGGGCGGCAACGACTTTAGCAGGCGCAAAAAAGCCGGCCCCCGTGGAGGAGCCGGCTTTAAAAAGCTTATTTTGAGCAGCTTATTTGCCGCCGAACATAAAGCCTACGTACAGTTGAAAGGCACTGTTTTTGCCGTCGCCGCCCGAAGTGGGTAAGCCAAACAAAGAGCCGTTTTCTTTGCCAACACTCGTGAAGCCTCCGTTGTAGCGCAACCCAATCATCGGACCCGATTCAACCTGAAAGCCTAAGCCGGCCGCGTAGCCAAAGTCAACACTTTTAATAGCATTGTTGAGGCTAATTGACGCATTGGAGTCTTTAAGTTCGGCCGCAGTGCGGAAGCCTACTTGCGGACCAAGCTCGAAAAATAGACCAGTTGCACCAGTTGCTACTTTCACTAGAACAGGCACATCGATGTAGTTCAACGCCAGACGCTCGTTGTCCGAAGTATTTTTTACTTTAAAGCCTTTATTAGAATATAGCACCTCGGGTTGAATCGAGAACATATCGTTGACCGCGAAATTGGCTACCAAGCCACCGTTGAAGCCAAACTTGTTAGCAGCACCATCACCAGTGTTCGTAACATTAGTGAGTGAAGCACCAGCCTTTACGCCGAAACGTATGCCGGTTTGGGCCTGTGCAGCTACTGAAACGCCAGCTAGCAACCCGAGGGAGAGGATAAATTTTTTCATTACAGAAAAAGTAAGTTGGTTATAAATGCCCGACAAAGGTAGGATATGTATCGACCAACCGCACAAAAAAACCGACCACTGTAAAGTGGTCGGTTTTTATTGATGCACGAAATAACTTCAGTGCAATCGAGCTTATTTGCCGCCGAAAGCGTAGCCAACTTGGAGTTGGAATACCGAGTTGCGAACGTTGGGGTTCTGCACGAATTGTTGGTTGTTGGCCAAACCAGCTTTGAGCGAGGTCGAAGCACCTTCTTTGTACACACGCGAGAAGTCGCCGGTGTAACGCAGGCCGATTTGCAGGCCGCTGGTAATCTGGTAGCCAAGGCCACCTACGTAGCCGATAACTACTTTATTCAGGTCGTTGGTGCTGGTGTTCTCCGTTTGCTGCGTGTTTACACCGCCAGTTTGGATGAAGTCACGGTTGTGCAGTACAAAGCTGCCTTGCGGGCCGAGTTCAACGAAGAAGCCTTTGCCATCTTCGCCAACATTGTAGCGAAGCATGATGGGCACATCAAGGTAGCCAAGCGTGCTTTTCAGGGTGCGACCGCTCACCTGGAAGTCGTCAACCGAAGCACCTTTTTGCGAGTACAAAAACTCGGGCTGAACAGAGAAGTTGTCCGAAACACCGAAGTTTACAAAACCACCGGCTGCGAAACCAGCCTTATATTCAGAGCCTTTCGAGTCGGTGCCCGAGAAAGTAGAACCGTTAAAGCCGCCTTTTACGCCAACCTTGATGCCGGTTTGAGCATTAGCAACGCCAGCAGCGCTAGCAACAACGGCGAGTGATAGAATGAGTTTTTTCATGGCTGAAAAAAAGTGAGGATAAAACCGGTCGTTAGGTGTAAGATAGGGTAGATTGCAGTAGACCGGAAATGCGCCTTATACAAGGGGCGTTGGGACAGGGTTACAGTTTGAGAAAAATTTAGTTTTATTCTGAACCGCAGTTTCCGGTCGGATTGGACGCGTATTTTTGGAACTGGTTTGCTGCCAGCTTTATGCCCCCTGTTCGATTGAGACTAAATTCTACCCGTTATTTTCTGAGTTTCTGTGCGGTGGGGCTGGCTGTATCTGCTGCCCGGCCTGCGCTGGCGCAGGTGGCGCCCACCCAGGCCGCCTACGATTCGGTGGCTGCGCAGGCGGCCCGGCCGCCGCTGGTGCTGGGGGCCTACGCGCAGGGTAGCTTCATTCTCGACCATACGGCCGCCATCAGCCACTTGGCAGCTTCGCATCCTACTGGTTTTGAGCTAAATGCGCAGCGCCAAACCACTGGTCGCGCCGCCTGGCACGGCTGGTACAAGTACCCCAAAGTAGGCTTGGCGCTGGTGTACTACGACTACCACAACCCTATTCTGGACCGCAGCTACGCGGCCTCTTTGTACATCAGCAAGCCGTTTTTGCGCACGCGGCGGCAGGATTTGAGCTTTCGCCTGGGCGCGGGGCTGGCGTGGTTTACCAACCCTTTCGACCTGCAAACCAACCGCAAGAATACCATCGTCAGCTCGTCGCTGAATGCTACCTTGCAACTGCGCGTTGAGTACGACTATGCCCTGAGCGAGCACCTTGGCCTGCTGGTGGGCGTGGCCGTCAACCACTACTCCAACGGCGCCACGACCAAGCCCAATTTCGGCGTCAACCTGCCCTCGCTGGTGCTGGGTCTCAACTACCATCAGCAGCGCCCCGCGCCCACGGTGCCCTATTTAGCCCCCGTGCCGGCCGATATAGGCCGTAATTTCTTGTTGGCCAGCACTAGCTTGGGATATAAGCAGTTTGGCCTGAGCGATGACAAAAAGTACTTCGTTAGCTCGGTAACCGTGGCCGCCGGCCGGCGCGTGAACCGCAAAAGCAACCTGCTCGTGGGGCTCGAAGGCTTTTACGACCGCTCGCTGTTGGCGGCCCAGAAGGATACTATCCGCAGCGGCGAGAAGCTGGTGGATGTTAAAAAAGCCGGCATCTTCGTGGGCCACGAGCTGCTTTTTGGGCGGCTGGCCTTTGTGTCGCACCTGGGCTTCTACGTCTACAACCCCTACAAATCCAACGCCTTCTACTACGAGCGGCTGGGTCTGCGCTACCAGTTTACGGATGTGGTATTCGGAGCCATCGACTTGAAAATTCACCGCGGGGCCGCCGACGTGATTGAGTTTAAGGTAGGCGCCAAGCTGGCCAAGCGGCCGTAGGGTGCGGGCCGCTTCGGGCGGCTCGGGCTACGCTTTGGGAGCAGCTTATGCGGTTTTGGGCAGTTGCAGTTGGTGGAGGCAGGTGCCAGCAGCCATCTTTCGGCTGTCATTAAAAAACGCTCCGGCGCCCGCCATGGAAACCTTCTTTTTGCTCAATCGCTGGCTGCACATCAGCGCCGGATTCGTTGGCTTTTTTGTGGCCCCGGTGGCGCTGGCCGTGCGCAAGGGCGGGCCGGCGCACCGGCTGTGGGGCAAGGTTTTTTTCGGGGCAATGGTAGTAGCAGGCACTACGGCGCTGGCGGGCGCGCAGCACATTCATAGCCTGTTTTTGCTGCTCACGGCGGTTTTTAGCCTCTACATGGCGGCTTTTGGCTACCGCTCAGTTTTCCTAAAACACCTGGCCTGGGATGCCCGCGTGGCCCCCACCGATTGGGCGGTGGCGGGCATTGGGTTGGCCGTGTTTTTGGGTACCGTGGGCTACGGCCTGGCCGTTGGCAACGTGCCCGTGACGGTATTCGGCGGCATTGGCGCATTCACCGCGTTTCGGCAGCTGCTCGGCTACGCCAAGGCCGGCCGCTGGAGCAAAAGCCAGTGGCTGCTCAACCATATTTCGGGCTTTATGGGTTCGTACATCGCGGCGGTATCAGCGTTTTCAGTTACCAGCCTGCACTTCATTCCATTTTCGTATAACTTCTTGTGGCCCACGGCGCTGGGCGTGCCTATGGCGGCGTGGTGGCAGTGGCGCGTGCGGCGGCAGCGGGTGGCTATGGCACCAGCGCCCGGTTTATCTGGCGCACCAGCCCCGGCCCTTCATAGATAAAGCCGGTGTACAGCTGCACCAGGGTCGCACCGGCCGCCAATTTGTCCAGCGCATCCTGCGCCGAGTGGATGCCGCCCGCCCCGATGATGGGCAGGCCGCCGTCGCTGCGATGGTGCAGGTAGCGAATTACCTCGGTAGCGCGCTCGCGCAACGGCCGCCCACTGAGGCCGCCCGCGCCGTGGGCCGCCACGGTGGCGGCCGGCGTGCGCAGGCTTTCGGGCCGGGCAATGGTGGTATTCGTCGCCACCAAGCCGCTCAGCTTAGTCTCACGGGCTATTTCCAGGATGTCGTCGAGCTGCGCATCGGTGAGGTCGGGGGCGATTTTGAGCAGCAGCGGGCGCGGCGTGGCGCGGGCCTGGTTGCGCGCCTGTACGTGTTGCAAGAGGTTGATAAGCGGCTTTTTATCTTGCAATTCGCGCAGGCCCGGCGTGTTGGGCGAGCTCACGTTGACCACAAAATAATCGACCACTTCAACTAGCGCATCGAAGGCGGCCACGTAGTCGGTGGCAGCGTCTTCGTTGGGCGTATCCTTATTCTTGCCGATGTTGCCCCCAATAATGAGTTGCTTATTCCGACGCTTGCGCAGGCGCTCGGCTACCACCGTGGCCCCGTCATTATTAAAGCCCATGCGGTTGATGAGCGCCTCATCTGCGGGCAGCCGAAACAGGCGCGGCTGCGGGTTGCCGGGCTGCGGCCGGGGCGTCACGGTCCCGATTTCCACAAAGCCGAAGCCCATCGTGGCCAGCTCGTCGGTGAGCACCGCATTCTTGTCGAGGCCCGCCGCCAGGCCCACGGGATTCGGAAATTTCAGGCCAAAAACCTCACGCTTCAGGCTCGGGTGCTGGTAGTCGTAGAGGCCGCGCAGCACGGCTTTCGTGCCCGGTAGGCTGGCCATCCGCTTCAGATTATCAAAAGTGAAGTGGTGGGCGCGCTCGGCGTCGAGCTTGAAAAGTAGAGGTTTAGCGAAGTGCTTATACATTGGGAGCCTGCCGGGATTGTTCGTCGGCCAAAACCTGTGCTAGTACACCGGGCAAATCACGTAGTAGCGCTGGTAGATGATTTATAACCGCATCATAGATGGTTGCAAAATCTACCCGAAAATATTCATGTACTACAAAATTGCGCATGCCCGTAATGCGCCGCCAATCAATCTGTGGATAGAGTTGCTTCGTGCTGTCTGAAACGCGGGCTGCGGCCTCGCCCACGACAGTTAGTTGGCGCAGGACAATATCCTGCAAATCCTCATTGTGCAGAAAAACGGCCAGTGTACCATTCTGTAGCCGGCTAAAAGCGCGATTAGCAGCATAATGGAGTTCTTGTAAGATGGTTGAATCAAGCCGCCTGCTCATAAATAGTCGTTAAATCAGGGGCAATATGGGGTTGTGCATAGGGCGATAAAGCGGTTCCTATATCAACCTTTATTCCCAGCTTCTGCTGTAAATCTTCTTGATAATCAACTAGGTCAAATAGCGACAGCGAACTATCCGGCTCACGGCTCAGCAGCAAGTCCAAATCGGACTCAGCCGTGGCTTCGCCCCGCGCATACGAGCCGAATACCTCGACGCGCCGTACGGGCTTATCGGCAAAATACTCGGCCACGACTTGCCGAATAAGCTCCAGGGGCAGTGGCTTTTCCATATTTTTGGGGCGTAAGACGGGCTAAAGGTAACAAAGCAGACGTCGAAATAGCCTTAGCCCGCCCAGCCTTCGCGGTCAAGGCTCCGGTACTGAATGGCTTCGGCCAAGTGCTGAATTTCAATGTTTTCGGTGCCCGCGAGGTCGGCGATGGTGCGGGCCACTTTCAGGATGCGGTCGTAGGCGCGGGCGCTGAGGCCGAGGCGCTCCATGGCGGTTTTGAGCAGGGCGCGGCCGGCGGTGCTTATCTGGCAAATGTCCTTCACCATCTGCGAGGGCATCATGGCATTGGAGTGAATGTCGGGGAAGTCGGCGAAGCGCTTGGTCTGCACTTCGCGGGCCTTTTCTACGCGCTGCTGAATGTCGTGGCTGGTTTCGGCCTTGCGCGTTTCGGTCATCTGGTCGAAGGTCACGGGCGTGACCTCTACGTGCAGGTCGATGCGGTCGAGCAGCGGGCCGCTCACCTTGTTGAGGTATTTTTGCACTACGCCGGGGCCACACACGCATTCCTTCTCGGGGTGGTTGTAATAGCCACAGGGACAGGGATTCATGCTGGCTATCAACATGAAATTGGCCGGGAAGTCAATGCTGACTTTGGCCCGCGAAATGGTTACGCGCCGCTCTTCCAGCGGCTGGCGCATCACCTCTAGTACCGTGCGCTTGAACTCGGGTAGCTCGTCCAGAAACAGCACGCCGTTGTGCGAGAGCGAGATTTCGCCGGGCTGCGGGTTGCCACCGCCACCCACCAGCGCCACGTCCGAAATGGTGTGGTGCGGGGCCCGAAAAGGCCGCTGGTTGAGCAAGCCCTTGCCCACGCTCAGCTTGCCGGCCACCGAGTGAATCTTGGTGGTTTCGAGCGCTTCCTGCATGTTGAGGGGCGGCAAAATGGTGGGCAAGCGCTTGGCCAGCATGGTTTTGCCGGCGCCAGGCGGGCCTATCATAATGACGTTGTGGCCGCCGGCGGCGGCGATTTCGAGGGCGCGCTTGATGTTTTCCTGGCCCTGCACGTCGGCAAAGTCGGCGTCGTACTGGTTGGCGGTGTGCTGGAAAATATCGCGGGTGTCGATGCGCACCGGCGCGATGGGTTCGCGGCCTTCGAAGAAGTCGATGGCCTGCTGCATGGTCTCGACCGGAATCACGTCGAGGTTGTTGACAATGGCCGCTTCCTGCGCATTTTCCTTGGGCAGAATAATGCCCTTAAAGCCCTCTTTTCGGGCTTGAATGGCAATCGGCAGCACGCCCTTGATGGGCCGCAGCGCGCCATCGAGCGACAGCTCCCCCATGATGACGTAGCTGCTCAACTCTTCGGTGGTGAGCTGCTGCGAGGCGTGCAAAATGCCGAGCGCAATGGGTAAATCGTAGGAAGCGCCTTCCTTGCGGATGTCGGCCGGAGCCATGTTCACCACCACTTTGGTGCGCGGCATGCGGTAGCCACGCAGCTTCAGCGCCGACTCGATGCGCTGCTGGCTTTCCTTGATGGCGTTATCAGGCAGGCCCACCACGTAAAAATTCGTGCCGGCCGAAACCACTACTTCGATGGTAATGGTGTAGGCGTTGACGCCCTGCACGGCTGAGCCGAAAACCTTGGTTAACATAAAAACAACTAAACCCGCCGGCGAAGGCAGCGATACGCCCGGCTAAGGTAGCAGGCTAGCCGCCTCGTTGGCTTCAACCGAGCTTAAGTAAGGTCGGGATTAGCAGGATAAGCCTGTAGCAAGCCAGGCGGTTAGGATTAAGTAGTAGCAACATATGAATACAACGTGATTGAGTACCGCTAGCTACGTAATTTTGCGGCCGAATCAATTAACCTTTCATCCACAGCTATGAAGCACTTTTTCACCGTTTGCCTGCTCGCCAGCAGTGCAGCTTACGCCCAAAGCCCCATTACCATCACGGCCGCCCAATACCCGGCTACCGCCACTTCCGTAGACCGACTTCAGCCCGCCGCACTAGTGGGGGTGGCGGCGCCCACTAAGGGTGCCAACCAAGTCTGGGACTACCGCAGCCTCGCGCCGCAGGCGGGCATGAGTGCTTTTAACTTCACGTATGCTAGTGCGGGCACCACGCCGCCCTTTGCGGGCAGCAACCGTTCGTATGCCCTGCCGCTCGCGTTGGGGCCATTCACCGTTAACTCCACCGCCTACGAGGGCTTCGATGCCGTGGGGTTCACCCAGCTTGGTACCTCGGTGCCGGCGCAGAGCTTTCCCCTGACCGCAACTACGGGCTTTCCGGGCGATGTGCTGAGCGTGCCGGCCCAGAATATAACCACTAACCTGCTGCGCCTGCCGCTGCCACTCACCAGCACCACCCGCGTGATGCGCGATAGCCGTGCAGTCAGCAACTCACTGCTCACAGTGGGGCTGCTGGGACTGAGCCAAGCGCCCTTCCGCTACGTGCAGCGCATTACGACCGTCGATTCGGTGGCGGGGTGGGGCACGTTGCGCATCCCAGTGGCCGGCAGCACGGCTGGCTCGGCACCCATCCAAGTACTGCTGGTGCAGCGCCGCGTGGTGCAGCAAGACAGCTTTTACTTGAATGGCCAGCCGGCCTCACCTGTCTTGCTGGGGGCGCTGGGCCAAACGCAGGGTAATAAAGTCTATGGCTTTCAGCACACCTTTTACCGCCAGAATGCGGCTCAAGAAGCGCTGGCGTTTAGCTATGCCACGAGTAGCTTTTCGACGCCAATCGCTATCCGGTACTCGGCCGAAACGGCAATCCCGCTGGCCGCTACTGCTGCCCGCGAGGTGGCCACGGGCGGCCTCACTGCCTGGCCCAACCCCGCCGCCCGCGGTCAGGCCCTGAGCTTCGCGCTGGCTACGGTGGCCCCCGCGCAGCCGCTGCGCCTCACCGTGCGCGACGCGCTGGGCCGCGTGGTAGCTACTGCGGTGGCTGCCAATGGTAGCCCCGCTTCGTTGCCCGCCCTGCCCGCCGGCATGTACCTGGCCGAGGCTGAAGCAACTGATGGCACGCGATTCAGCCGCCGTGTGGTAGTTGAGTAGTCAGCATTTACTTCCAATAAGAAAGGCCACCTGTGCAGGTGGCCTTTTTTGTTAGCTTGAGAAATTACGGAAGTTGAAAGGCGCAGAGACGCAAAATATTGCGTCTCTACTTCTTCTCTAAAACATCAGCTTTTCAATCAGCAGTATCATGATGTGGATGGCTTTGATGTGTACCTCCTGGATGCGGTCGGCGAAGCCGAAGTGCGGCACCCGGATTTCAATGTCGCTGAGGTCAGCGAGCTTGCCGCCGTTTTTGCCGGTGAGGCTTACTACCTTCATGCCAGCAGCGCGGGCAGCTTCGGCAGCGTTGAGGATGTTGGGTGAGTTGCCGCTGGTGCTGATGGCGAGCAGCACGTCGCCGCGGCGGCCCAAGGCCTGCACAAAACGGCTGAACACGAACTCGAAGCCGTAATCATTGGCTACGCAGGTCATGTGCGAGGCTTCGGTGAGGGCGATGGCGGCCAGCGCGGGGCGGTCGTGGCGGTAGCGGCCGCTGAGCTCTTCGGCAAAGTGCTGGGCGTCGCAGAGGCTGCCGCCATTGCCGCAGGTCAGGACTTTGCCGCCATTTTTGAGGCTGCTAGCGATTAGCTTGGCCGCTTCGGCAATGCAGGTGAAGTTGCGCTCATCGGCCAAAAACTGGTCGAGAACGGTGCGGGCTTCGGTGAGCTCGGCCTGCACGAGGCCAGCCAGGAGGGTAGGAGCGACGGAGTCGGACACGGAGTAAATTTAGTCTTTAGTAAGTAGTCGGGGTAGCCGACGGGTTGGTGGGATGCGGCTCACGTTCGGCCGCGGCGGCGGCTGAGGCAGCGGTGGGGTACGACACGCTGGGGCTGTGCGTGGTGGCCGTGGTGCTGGTGCCAGCGGGCTGGTTTGTGTCGTAAAGCTTGGCTTTGAGCTCGTTAATCTTGCCATCCTGCTTACCTACTTCGCGGCGCAGCAAGCTGCTGTCGAGGTTTTCAACTACCAGCTCCAGCGCCAGCACTACGGCCCCGATAATGGCCAGCATGTGGAAAAAATTGCGCTCGTCGTCCACGGGTGAGCCAGTGCTGTTGAGGCCGGCTACGCTGCTGCGCACCGCCGGAAACAAGAAAAACAATAGCGCTAGCAGGAGATACACCATTACGGCGACGGTTACGAGGCGTTTGAGAGCGAACATAATACGGGGAGAAAGGGGGGTGAAAGGCGATGCGCCTAAGCAGCTTCTACGGATTAGCCGTGCAGTTTGCTGCGTCGGCTACCGCGCCGCTGCGGTATCGGTGGCCGCCAGGGCCGAATCAGCTGCTACAACCGTGGCACCGCTGGCGCGCTGCTTCTCCTGGTCGGCCTTGATAGCTTCTACCAGGGCTGCACTTCGGGCTTGTGTTTTAGCCATCTGCTCTTCGGCGGCGGAAGGCTGCTGGGTGCGGTAGTACTTATACCCAATGCGCAGGGCCAGCATAAGCAGGAAAAGGAAACCAAACCAGCGGGTAGCTTTGGTGCTGAACATAGGGATGGAAATCGAGTAAGAAAGTAACAGCTATACGAGTGCCGCGTTGGTTTGCAGCTGGCTGAGGCGCTGGTAGAGGCCGCCGTCGCGGCGCAACAGCTCGTCGTGGGTGCCGCGTTCCACAATGCGGCCGTGCTGGAGCACTACTATCTCGTCGGCGTGGCGCACGGTGCTGAGGCGGTGGGCAATAACGAGCGAAGTGCGCGAAGCCATAAGGCGCGTGAGGGCTTCCTGCACCAGCTTTTCGCTCTCGGTATCGAGGGCCGAGGTGGCTTCGTCGAGGATGAGAATGGGCGGGTTGCGCAGGATGGCGCGCGCTATGCTAAGGCGCTGCCGCTGCCCGCCCGAAAGCCGCCCGCCGCGGTCGCCAATCATGGTCTGGTAGCCGTCGGGGCTCTGCATGATAAAGTCGTGCGCATTCGCCGTTTTAGCGGCTTCAATCACTTCTTCCTCAGTGGCTTCGGTATTGAATTTGATGTTGTTGTATATCGTGTCGTTGAACAGGATGCTCTCCTGGGTTACGATGCCCATCTGGTCGCGCACCGAGTGCAGGGTGCAGTCCCGAATATCGAGCCCATCAATGAGTACTTGTCCCGCCGACGGGTCGTAGAAGCGCGGTAGCAGGTCGGCGAGCGTGCTTTTACCGCCGCCGCTGGGGCCAACGAGTGCCACAGTGTGGCCTTTTTTCACGGTCAGGTTCAGGTCGTATAGCACGGCCGTATCGCCGTAGCTGAAGCTCACGTCGCGCAGTTCAATCTGGCTCTGGAAGTCGGGCAATATCGTAGCGTTAAGCCGGTCGCGAATGGCCGGTTCGGTGTCGATTACGCGTAGTACCCGCTCGCCCGAAACCAGCCCGCGCTGAATGTTGCTGAACGCGCCCGACAGCGATTTGGCGGGCGTCAGAATCTGCGAAAAGAGGATGATGTAGGTGATAAATGCCGAGGCTGACAGCCCCGCCTCGCCGCTCAGCACCAGCGAGCCGCCGTAATAAAGTAGGCCCGCCACCACGGCCACGCCCGCAAACTCCGAGAAGGGCGAGGCCAAATCGCGGGTATTGTCGATGCTCTGCGTGGTTTGGGCATACAGGTCATTCTGCGCCCGAAACTTGCCCAAAATATAGTCTCGCGCATTGAAGCCTTTGATAACCCGAATGCTGCCCAGCGTCTCGTCAATTACCGAAAGCATCGAGCCCAATGTGCTCTGGCTCAAAGCGGCCTGCCGGCGCAGGCGCTTGGCCACGCTAGCAATAATACCGCCCGAAATAGGCAGCAGCACCAGCGTGAAAATAGTGAGCTTGGCCGACATGCTGAACAGCAGGATGAAGAACCCGATGATGGTCAGCGGCTCTTTGAACACGGCCGTGAGAGTATTCACCACCGAAATCTCGACCTCGTGCACGTCGTTGGTGAGGCGCGACATGAGGTCGCCCTTGCGCTCATTGGAGAAGTAGCCGAGCTCCAAGTCCAGAATGCGGTTGTAGAGTGCGCCGCGTAAGTTTTGCACCACGCGAGCGCGCACTTTGGTCAGTAGTTTGCCACCCAAATAGCGGAAAACATTGCTGAAAAACACCGAGGCGATGATGATGCCGCACACATAAGCCAGCGCTCCGCGCTTGCCCTTAGCAGCCAGTATCTGCGAGAAGTAGTAATTGAAAACATCCTTGATGTAGTCGATGGTCAGGGCGAAATGAGGTAGCACGGCGGGCGCGGTGGCCGTGTGCGTGTCGGTGGTGCCGAAAAGCACGTTGAGCAGCGGAATGACCAGCGTGAAGTTGGCAATGCCAAAGAAGATGCCCAGCACCATGTACAGCAGGTACAGCGGCAAAAAGTCGCCGTAGGGCCGGGCAAACTGGAGCAGGCGTAAATAAACTTTCATGACCGCAGATTCAAACGGATTAAACGGATTTCGCAGATACGCTTGCTGCGCAAGCTGGCTATGCAGCTTGGCTTTGGGCGGGTTGTAGGCTGCTTGGTTTGGTGGCTGCGGCTAACGGCGGAAGGTAGCCGTTACTTCAATGAGCCCTTGGATATGCTCGTTGAACTCCGCTAGCTGCTCGGCCGGTACCCATAGCTCGTTGTGCTGCGCGTCGCCCACGTTTTGCACTGCGAACTGCTTGAGGTATTCCGCATCGACTGCGAAGCGTACCACGTAGCCCACGCCATAGTAAGGCACATTCCAATCGCGGCTGATTTGGTTAGCGTAGTCTTCATTCAGCACCGGGTAAAAGATGGGTTGCTCAGGTAGCCGGGGCGGAAACGCCAGCCAGCCGCTAGCCTCAATCAAGTCTAATTCAGCCAGATTTACTGGGCGATACAAGTACAAAGAGACCTTATTATCCATCACTAACGAATATCAATCCATCCAACAAAAATGACAAGCGCCAGTCAGCCTGCGCAGCAGGCGTATCCGTTAAATCCTAAAAATCCGTTTGAATCTGCGATTATAGTTCGTGCAGGCGCTGGGCGATGTTCCAGCGCACGGCCAGCGAGGCGTACACCTCGTTGCCGCTGACGGCGCCGTAGTAGGTCGGCTGGTCGAGCGACTGGCGCCGGGCGATGAGCGTGGCATCCAGAAAGAAGTTGAGGCGCGGCTGATAGGAAGCCGTAAAATCGGCGTGGAATAGGCGGTTTTTGTCGCCGTTGCCTACGCGGTAGCCGTATTCGGGGCCGGTGCCGCCGCTGGTGGAGAGGGCGCGGGTATTGTAGGAGAGGAGGATATTGCCGCCGTTATTATTGAATGCCGTGTCCGTGGTGCGCAGCGCATCAACGCCCTGCACGGTGTAGAAGGCCTTACCTACCAGCGTCAGGCGGGGCAGTGGCTGGTAGCTCAGCACGCCGAGTATTTCTGTCAGGTTGGCGCCCATCGGGTGGGCCAACGGCTGCTGGTAGTGCTGGTAGTTGGTGTAAATATCGGTGTGCTGGTATGTATAAGGGCGGATGTAGTTGAACTCCAGCTGTAAGTCGAGGTTGCGCACGCCAGCCACGTCGAGCAGCTTGCCGCCGAGCTGAAAAGCCTGCTTATTGGCCCACCAGCCATTGCCCGCAAACACCTCTTTTACTTTGAATTCATCGAGCACCAGCTGGCCGTAGAGCTGGGCGCGGTGCTTGATGTTCCACTTAAAATCGAGGCCCAAAAGAGCGTTATCAGCCGAGCCCACCTGCTGCTCAATGGCGCGGTAGAAGATAATCGGGTTCAGGTACTGAACTTCCAGGCCACGCCCTGGCCCGCCCATCACTTCCGACTCAAACACCCCAATATTGAAGTTATTGGTCACGTCGAGGCTCAGGTGGTGCAGCGCCATGTACTTCTTAGGAAATACCTGGTCGGCGTTCTCGCGCTGGCCCGTGAGCTCGGCGAAGAGGTTCTGGTAGTTGAATTTCCAGACCCGCGTATTGAGCTTGAGGAAGAAATAGGGCGCGCTGAAATCCGACAAAATCAGCGAGCGGTAGCCGTTGCCGATGAAGTTGCGGTCGTGGGCAAACTGCACATTGATGTGCTTGGTAGCCGCGTAGGTAACACCACCCCGCGCAGTGAAGAAGTCGTAGGCACTGCCGCCCTCGCCCTTGAAATACTTGGTATAGCCCTCGTGCGGGGCTACGGGGCCGCCCGTCAGGTTGTCGCGCACGATGCGCTGCTGCACCCAGCCAGGCACGGCCTCCTGGTTGTCGGTGAGGAAGCCGTAGAAGCCCAGCCGCTGGTCGATGGTGCCTTCGAAGGCGATGCCCCGCGTATTGACGTAGCGTAGGCCGCTCAGGCTGTTTTCGCCCCCGTCTTTGCCAGCTTGCAGCAGCAGCACGGGGTTGAGCCGGAAGGTGAAATCCTTGGTTTGGACGTGATACAGGTCCGTCTGGTCGCGGTAGAAATACGTGAGGATGGGCTGCTTGCTCACGTTCAAGCTGTCGCCGAGCGGCGAATACATCCAGTTGTCTTTCAGTAAGTACTGCGCGTTGTAGCGGTCGGCCCGCGATAGCGTGCCCTGGCTATACGTGAGGCTGTCGCCGCTGAGCAGGCGCTCGCCGAGGTGGGCGGCCGCAGCCCGCGTGTAGGGCCGCACGCTGGTGTGCGGGTCTTGCAGCGAGTCGGGGCCGTACTTGATGGCGTAGCGGTCGAGCAGCCGGTAGGTATTGGGGTCGAGCGGCACGTAAAGCGCACCTTGGTAGAGGTGGCTGTAGGGCGCGGCTTTGGCGGGCCGCGTGCGGGGCGTAGCTGGCACTGGTGCAGGCGCAGTCACGGTAGCCGCGTTTTTGGCTTCCTTAGGAGCTAGCTGCTTTGTGTTGGGCGGCGCGGGTTCGAGCGGCTGGTTGAAGATGTACCAATTGGCCGTGCCTGGGGCGGGTGGGGTAGGCGTGGGCGTTTGGGCGGCGAGCCGGCCGGCCGGCCCCAGCAAGAGCAGGAAAAGGTAGTGTTTCATCCAAAAAAGAATACTACCCGAACGGGGCAGGCGCCACAAAATTACGTCGCCCACCGCCGAGCCGGATTCCGCCCCGACCTTTGGCCCCGGCCGCCGCCCGGTGCGGCCCCGAATGCCGTGCTGCGCCTGCTCCAATTCTCTGACCTCGACCTAGCCCGCTGGGAAGCCTGCGTGGCCGCCAGCCCCGGTGCGCCGCCCTACGTGCAGGCGTGGTGGCTGGCGGCCACGGCCGGCCGCTGGGCCGCCGTAGTCGAGCTAGGGCCAGGCGGCGAATACCGCTCGCTGCTGCCGCTGCCGTGGCACTGGCGGCCGTGGGGCCGTGTGGGGTTTCAGCCGTTGTTTACGCAGCAGCTTGGGCTGGTGCTGACGGCTGACAGCCAGCACGTAGCGCTAGGCGAATACCTAGAATTGATAAAAAAGAAGTTTTCGCGTTTTTACCAGCAATTTCCGCCCGCCGCCTCGCCGTTGGGGCCGTTGGCGGCGGGCTTCACCGCCGCCGAGCGCCTGACGTATCACCTCGACCTGGGCCTGCCTTACGAGGCGATATACCAAAAATACCTAACGGGCTGCCGCCGCCGCTTGCGCAACAACCAAGCCTTGCCGCAACCCTTAGTAGTGCAAGTGGGGCTAGACCTCAATCCGCTGATTGAGCTGTTTCTGACTTACCGGGGCCCCGAGCATACCGGCCTGCACCCGCACCACTACGCACCCTTGCGCCGCCTCTACGCCGCGTTGCAGGCGCGGGGTGCCGCCGAACTGCGCGAAGTGCGCCACCCGGCCACCAACGAATTGCTGGCCGGAGCCTTATTTGTGCGCCATAGCGGCGGCCTTATCTACTTATTTGCCGCCACCTCGCCGGCTGGCCGGGCCGCCAGCACGCCCATATTGCTTATCGACGATGCCCTGCGCCGCTATGCTGGCCAGCCAAGCCAGGTATTTGACTTTGAAGGCGGCAGCTTGCCGGCCATTGGACGTTTCTTCGCCAATTTCGGGGCGCGGTCCGTGCCGTATCCTACCCTCACGCTTACCCAAACCCCCTGGTTTTTCCGATGGATGCGCCCCTGATTACCGCTGAATCTGTGCAGCAAGAGCTTGACCGCCTACACGTTGTTTGTGCCGAGCCGAGCATTGCCAACCACTTTTTGGCCGAGCTGCGCGATGTGGACATCCAGAAGGACAGCCTGCGCTTTCGCCGCAACTTGCAGCGCCTGGGCGAAATAATCGCCACCCGCATTAGTGCCCAGCTTAGCTACAGCACCCAAAATGTGAAAACGCCTTTGGGCGAGGCACCCAGCCAGCTGCTGCGCGATTTTCCGGTGCTAGCTACCGTGCTGCGGGCCGGCTTGCCGTTTCACCAGGGCTTTCTCAACTACTTCGACCAGAGCCCCAGTGCCTTCGCCGCCGCCTACCGCATCGAGGGCACCGCCCAGGTGCAGGTGCAGCTCGACTACCTCACGGCCCCTAGCCTCGACGAGCGCGTGCTCATCTTGGTCGACCCTATGCTGGCCAGCGGCAAGAGCCTCGTGCAAACCTATCGCGCCATGCTGCGTTTTGGCACGCCGCGCCAGGTGCACATTGCGGCCGTTATCGCCTCGCCCGAGGGCGTGGCCTACGTGGCCCGCGAAATACCCGAAGCCAGCCTGTGGGTAGCCGCCGTCGATGAAAAGCTCAACGAGCAGGCCTACATCATCCCTGGCCTGGGCGATGCCGGCGACCTGGCTTTCGGTAGCAAAATATAATGTCAACGCAGGCACGTACTTAGCCAAGCTGCCGTTATAAGCAGCCTTGCCTAAGCGGGCCTTGCCCAAAAAAAGGTATTTTTGCCACGTTGCCGTCTAGCGGTTTTCTCCTCGACTACTCAGTATTTTGCTAGTGCTCCCCTACGCTGCCAAATGGGCTTCTGTCTTCCTGCTCAGCACGGTCAAGTTCTTGGGCGGGCCGCTGGCTGGCAGCAGCATGGGCTTGGGCTTCTGGCAAACTATGGGCCTCACCGTGGCGGGCATGATGACGAGCGTGTTCGTGTTTTCGGGCGTGGGGCGGGCCTGGGTGCGCCACCGGCAGCGGCAGCGCCGCCTGCGCCGGGCGCCCATCTTCTCCAAGCGCTCGCGCAATATCATCAAGATATTCAAGAAGTTCGGCATGGGCGGCATCGCCTTTCTTACGCCGATTTTGCTGTCGCCCATTGGCGGCACCGTCATTGCCACGCTGCTGGGTGTGCCGCGTCAGCGCATCCTGCTGCACATGCTTTGGAGCGCCGTGCTCTGGGGCGGCGTGCTCACGCTGGCCAGCGACCGCATCGGGCACCTGCTGCATCATTGAGGCGGGTTTTCGGTTATCTGAAAGCGGTTGTCATTGCGAGCGAAGCGAAGCAATCCTTCCTTTTCGTTCGCTAACGCCAGGTAGGCGTGAAGGAAAGATTGCTTCGCTTCGCTCGCAATGACAACCGTTATAAACGACTTAACTAGCGGTTGGCATCGCCCGCCACTCATCCTCCAAGATACTCATTTCGACCAGACTCCAGTAGTGGTCGTCGTGGCGCAGCACGTCGCGCATTACACCATCTACTTGCAGGCCGCACTTTTTATAGCAGCGAATGGCCGCGTGGTTGAAGTCGTACACACCTAGGTCGATGCGGTGCAAGTGCAGTTGCTCGAAGCCTATTTGTAGCAGCGCCCGCACCATCTGGGCGCAGTAGCCCCGGCCCTTGCCCTCGGCCACCAGCACCCGCGAAATGCGCCCCGACCGGTTGCGCTCGCTGATGCCGCCCAGCGAGATGTGGCCCACCGCCTGCCCAGTTTCGGTCTCCACCGCTTTGTAGATAAAAACCTCGGGGTTGTCAAAGTCATTGGCCCCTTCGAGGTACCAGTCTAAAGCCTTGGGCGTGAGCGGAAATGAAAAAAGCGAGCCGCTCCATTCGTATAGCAGGCGCTCGTTATCGACCCATGCAATAAGCTGCGCGAAGTCGGTGGAAGTAAATGGTTCTAGCTTAATCATAAAGTCTGCGAAGATGCGGCGGCCAGCGGGTTTGTGCGAGTCGCTGCTCGGTTCTGGTACGGCCCACTTGGGGGTGGTAGTTATACGGAGCGACTAGTAGCAATAAAGCGCCTAGCGGCATACCAACTGACAATAACTGTTGGGTTTATTGGCAAAAGTAGCGTTCAGCTTAGTCATTGGCAAACAATTGGCGTATAGGGCAAAATCACCTTCGATTTCACCTATTCCCACTCTTGCCTGATGGCCACTACTACCGCTATCTCCGCTGCTGAAATTGAAGAGCAGCTGGGTTTTGTATCACCTACGTTAGGCCAGCGCCTGGGCGTCGAGTTTTTGGGCACGTTCTGGCTGGTGCTGGGCGGCTGCGGCAGCGCGGTGCTGGCAGCCGCGTTCCCCAACGTGGGTATTGGCCTGCTGGGCGTGTCGCTGGCGTTTGGCCTCACGGTGCTCACGATGGCGTTTGCATTTGGGCACATTTCGGGCGGGCACTTCAACCCGGCCGTAACGGTGGGGCTGTGGCTGGCCGGTCGGCAGGGGCCGCGTTTTGTGCTGCCCTACGTTGTAACGCAGGTGATAGGGGCCACGGCCGGTGCAGCAGTGCTTTACTTCATTGCTAGCGGTAGCCCCGCGTATAATCTAGCTACCAATGGCTTGGCGGCCAACGGCTACGAAGCCGGTTCGCCGGGTCATTTTACGCTGGCAGCCGCGTTTGTCACGGAAGTAGTCATGACGATGCTCTTCCTCTTCATCATTCTCGGCGCTACCGACCGGCGGGCGGCTAAGGGTTTTGGGCCACTGGCCATCGGGCTGGGACTAACGCTCATTCACCTCATCAGCATCCCGGTTACCAATACCTCCGTCAACCCCGCGCGTTCGACCGGCCCGGCGCTGTTCGTAGGTGGCTTAGCCTTAAGCCAATTGTGGCTATTTTGGGTAGCTCCGCTGGTGGGGGCGGCCATTGCCGGCCTCAGCTACCGCTTCCTCACTGGTGCCGAAGGGCGCGAGCCCATTGCCTCGCAGGGGCAGCGCATTTCGCAGGCCGTTACGTCTATTGGCGATGTCACGTCCAGCCGCACGCCAGCCGAATTATAGCGTCAGCTAAGCGCAAAAAGGCCCCCAGCTTACACGTAAGCTGGGGGCCTTTTTGCGCTTAGCTGCTACTTGCTGCGCCGGCGGGGCCGGGCGGCCACTGCCTTCATGGCAGGGGACGAGGCTCCTTTTTTGCCAACGTTTTTCTTGTTGCCCTTCTGGCTCTTTTTGTGGTGTTTGCCTTCTTCAAAGGCTTTGCCGGTGCGCTTGTCAATCGTCACGCCGGGCTTTATCCACTCCTTTTTCTCGTGAAAAGCGCCCTTGAAATCAGGGTCTTGGCGGCGGCGCTGCTCGTCGAGGGCACGGTCCTGCACCTGCTGCTCGATAAAGGGCGTGTTGGTCAGCGCCACCTCTTCCGGGATGGGCAGCAGCGGAATTTCCTGGTTGATGAGCTGCGCGATGCGCTCCATATGCTGGCGCTCGGTGGGGTCGGCAAAGGTGATGGCCGCGCCCGCGTGCCGCGCCCGCCCCGTGCGCCCAATGCGGTGCACGTAGTCGTCAAATATGAGCGGCACGTCGAAGTTCACCACGTGGCTCACCTGCGGCACGTCGATGCCGCGGGCCGCCACGTCAGTAGCCACTAGGTAGCGCACGTTGCCTTCCTTGAAGGCGTCCATGCTGTTCATGCGGGCATTTTGGCCCTTGTTGCCGTGTATCACGCGCACCTCGCCCACGGGCGCTTTGCGCTTAAGAAAGGCAGCCACCTGGTCGGCATTTTCCTTGGTGCGGGTGAAAAAAAGCACCCGCGTCATCTCGTTGGCGTCGCGGTGCAGCAGGTGTTCGAGCAGGTTGATTTTGGTCGCCAGATTAGGCACCTCATACAAGCTCTGCGTGATGGTCTGGGCCGTTTGGGCGGGTGGCGTCACCTCCACCCGCACCGGGAATTCCAGGAATTCCTCGCTCAGCACCGCCACTCGCTCGGGCATGGTGGCTGAAAAGAGCACATTTTGGCGCTTGCGCGGAATGATTTCCAGGATGCGCCGGATTTGGGGCATGAAGCCCATGTCCATCATTTTGTCGGCCTCATCGAGCACCAGCGTGTTCAGGTTTTTGAGGATGAGGTCGCCTTTGAGGTAAATTTCCATCAGGCGACCCGGCGTGGCAATCAGAATATCGAGCCCGGCCCGTATCGTCTCAATCTGCGTTTTCGGCCCCAGGCCGCCGTAGATGGCAAAAATGCGCAAATCGGTATAGGTAGCCAGCGCCTTGAGGTGCTTTTCGAGCTGAATGGCCAGCTCGCGGGTCGGCGCCAAAATGAGCGCCCGCGGGTGCTCGCCCTGGGCATATTTTACCTTCATGAGCAGTGGCAGGCCGAACGCCGCCGTTTTGCCAGTGCCCGTTTGGGCAATGCCCAGCACATCGTGCCCCGCCAGCAGCAGCGGAATGGTTTGCACCTGCACGGGGGTAGGCTCGGTAAAGCCGGCTTCGGCTACGGCCGTGAGCAGCTGCTTGTTAAGTTTAAAGTCGGCGAAGGTGGCAAGGGTATCCATTTTGCAAAGGTCGGGCAGGTTTGCCGTTTGGCCGCGTGACCCCACCCCCGGCCCTTCCCCTCCGGGAGAGGGGAGCCGACCGTAAGCAGGCGTAAGCAGACGTAACTAATCATCAGGCTCCCCTCTTCCGGAGGGGAGGGGCCGGGGGTGGGGTCACGCGGTCGGATTGATATTTTTTCTCAAAAAATCTTGCATAAAACCATCCTCGCCGTATCTTTGCAGTCCCAAACCACCACACGGTAGATATAGCTCAGCTGGTTAGAGCGTCGGATTGTGATTCCGAAGGTCGTGGGTTCGAGCCCCATTATTTACCCGCTAGAAAGTCCCCGGATGCGAATCCGGGGACTTTTTTTGTTATTTGCGCCGTTGCGCACCTGATTCTTATCTTCCCACTAACTCATTCTTCACAAATGAGCCTCCTCGTAATCGGCTCCGTGGCCTTCGACGCCCTGGAAACCCCCTTCGGCAAAACCGACAAAATCATCGGCGGCGCGGCTACCTATATCAGCCTGTCTGCTTCTTACTCGACCAAGCCGGTGAACCTGGTGGCCGTCGTGGGCGGCGACTTCCCGCAGTCCGACATCTTGACCCTGGAGGAACACGGCGTGGACACCGAAGGCCTGCAAATCAAGCCCGACGAAAAGTCGTTTTTCTGGTCGGGCAAGTACAACAAAGACCTCAATTCGCGCGAAACCATCACCACCGAGCTCAACGTGCTCGGCTCGTTCGACCCCATTATTCCCGACTCCTACCAAAATTGCAAGTACTTGATGCTGGGCAACCTAGCCCCGCAAGTACAGCGCCTCGTTATTCAGCGCCTCGTCAATCGCCCTAAGCTCATCGTGCTCGACACCATGAACTTCTGGATGGACATTGCGGCGGAAGAACTGCTGGCCACCATCGAAATGGTAGACGTGCTCAGCATCAACGACGAGGAAGCCCGCCAGCTTTCGGGCGAGTACTCGCTGGTGAAAGCGGCCCGCAAAATCCTGGCTTTTGGCCCCAAATTCTTGATTATCAAGAAGGGCGAGCACGGCGCGTTGCTCTTCCACAAAAATAAAGTGTTCTACGCGCCAGCCTTGCCGCTGGAGGAAGTATTCGACCCGACTGGCGCTGGCGACACCTTCGCAGGTGGCCTCATCGGCCACATTGCGGCTACCGATGATTGCTCGTTTGAGAACATGAAGCGCGCCGTTATTCACGGCTCTGCTATGGCGTCGTTCTGCGTCGAGAAATTCGGTACCGAGCGCCTACTCAACCTTACGCAGGAAGAAATTGAAGCCCGCGAAGCCATGTTTGAAGAGCTGGTTAAAGTGCAGCCTGCCGCCGTAGTTGAGAACGTGCGGTAAGCGCTAGCCTTTCATCGGAAGACAACAAAACCGCCATGCGAAACTGCCAAAACCAGTTTTGTATGGCGGTTTTAGCTTTTAACACAAGTCCACTCATGAATACTTGGCTTCGCAAAAACTGGGGCGAACTCTTATTCTTCGCTGCCTTCGCCGTGGTGATGAGCACCAGCCTACGCCAACCCGTGCTGAGCACATTGCAGCGTGGCCTGCTGGCTACCGGCCTGTGGCGCGCCACGCCGCCCGCACGCCCAGCGGCGCTGCCCATGCAGTTTGCCAGCGAGCGCACCTACCCGCTCAGCCTGCCGCTACTTACTCTAGATGGCCGCCCGGCCAACCTAAGCCAGTTTCGCGGCAAAGTCGTGCTCGTAAACCTGTGGGCCAGCTGGTGCCCGCCATGCCTAGCCGAAATGCCGGGTTTGCAAGCTCTTTACCAAAAGGTGGACACGAGCAAAGTCGCCTTCGTGCTGATTTCGCTCGATGAAAACCAGAACAAAGCGCGGGCCTTGCTCAAGCGCAAGCACTACACGATGCCGGTATTCTTTCCGGTAACGGACTTACCAGCGCCATTCAATTCGCCGTCCATTCCCTACACCGTCGTTCTCACGCCGCAGGGCCGGGTGGCCGACCGCCACAGCGGTATGGCCGACTACGACACCCCTGAGTTTAAAGTGGCGCTCGAAAAGCTAGCAGATTGATTATCAGTGCGCGGCATTTTGGCTAGACAACTCTTTTGGCGATAGCACGGTAAAAGAACCAAGTTCTCACCTCAAACTCCGCTTCGCCATGTCTGACAAACCGAATGACCTCGCCAACGATAAGCCGTCCGTGAATCCTTACGAGAATCAGCATCACCACAAAGGCGACACCGCCGCCGGTGAGCACGTGGACAGCGCTACCAATCAAAATCTCAACCAAAGCGAACTGACGCAACAGGGTAACCAAACCCGCGGCAACACGCCTGGCGGCAACTTCAACGAAACCCGCCACACCCAGGCCAATAAGCCTCGCAGCAACCCCCAGGGTAATGCTCCAATGTCGATTGATGCGGACAACTCAAAGAAAGGCCCAGGCAGCCACGCCGACTAGACCGCAGATTCAAACGGATTAGACGGATTTCGCAGATACGCCTGCTGAAGCAGGCTGACTACCGAAATGACAAAAGAAAGCCGCCCTACAAGGCGGCTTTCTTTTGTTTTAAACCTTATGTATTCAAGGAATAAAGGGTGATGGTCGAGTAGCCAGCCTGCTTTAGCAGGCGTATCTGCGAAATCCGTCTAATCCGTTTGAATCTGCGGTCTAGAAAGGCCACCCCAGCCACTTTTGGAAGCCCGTTTTCTGTGCTTCATCAGCTTCGGCTAGCTTTTCCACCGTGTAGCGAGTACCAAACGAGGTGCCCACTTGGGCCAGTAGCTCCACCAGCACCAGTCGGTTTTGCCGGAAAACAGCCACCTCATAAAGCGGCGCGTCGGTGCTGAGCAGGCTTTGCAGGTTCATATCAACGCGGCGGCCGTTGATGGCGACGATTTCATCATCGGCGGTGAGTACCGCGGCGGCCGGTGAGCCGGGCCAGATGTAGGTGACTTCGGTGCGCTCGTTTTTCACCACCGTGCGGAAGCCGAACGTGCCTTCTGAGGCTGAAGCGTTTTCGTAGGCCACTAACTGGCAGCCCACTGTGTGCAAGGCCTTGTCAAGCGGCTCTTGTAAAGGCGCGGTGCCGTTGATGAATTTGTCGAAATAGACCTGCATTTTGCGGCCCGCCACTTCGGCTACGATGCGGGCGTAATCCTCCTCGGTGTAGCCGATGCCGGTTTTGCCGAAGTCTTCGTAAAGGCGGCGCATTACATCGTCGAGGCTGCGGGCGTGGCCGTGTAGGTTGCGGATGGTGAGGTCGAGTAACAGCGCCGTGAGCGCGCCTTTGTGGTAGACGGACACCTTGCGGTCGGGCACGCCGGGCTTGTAGCCGTCGAGCCAGAGGTCCATGCTGGCATCGGCCAGGCTCAGGTTTTGGCCGCCCGCATCGTCGTAGTGCTTGCGCAGCACAATGTTCAGCTCGTCAAAGTACTGCGCTGGCGTGCGCACGCGGCTGCGCGCCAGTAGATACTCGCCGTAGTAAGTCGTGATGCCCTCCGCGATGTAGCACGTGCGGAAATAGTTTTCGCGGGCGTAGTCGTAGGGCTGCATTTCGGCCGGGCGGATGGCCTTGATATTCCAGGTATGAAATAGCTCATGGCAACTCACGCCCAGCAGCTCTTTATACAGCGCCTCGTGCATGAGCAATTCGGCCGGCCCCAGCGTTATCACGGTCGAGTTGTGGTGCTCCACGCCGTGGTAGTGCTTGTAGGGTAAAAATTGATTGAGGAAGTGGTAGTCGGCCACCGGAAAGCCCCCAAATAGCGTCAATTGCTCCTCCGAAAACGCCTTAAAATCAGCCAGCAAGCGCGGCCAGTTTACAATGGCCTCCTCGCCCTGCGCCCACACGTGAAATGGCAGCCCGCCCGCCTCGTACTGCTGGTGCTGAATAGTGGGACTGGCGATGAGCGGCGCATCGGCCAACTGGTCGAAGTTTTCAGCTTCCAATACATTGGCTTTCGACTGCGGCAGGCCGCAGGCCAGTCGCCAGTCGGGCGGCAGCACCAGCGTGAGTTGGCAAGGCTCGTTTTGCTGGCCTTCGGCGTACATCAGCGCCTGCACGGGATTGAGGTAGAGCTGCGTTTCATCGAGCCACGAGCCACCTGCATCCATCTGGTGGGCGTAGAAATTGTAACGCACCCGCACGCTGCGGCCCGCCGCGCCGGGCACCTCCCAGCGGTCTTTCGTGGCCTTGCGGTGGGGGAGGGGCTCGTCGGTTTCGGCATCGCTCACCTCCACCCGCTGAATTTTCTGGCCAAAGTTCTGTAATTCATACCGCCCTGGACGCCAAGCTGGTAGCTGTAAGCCTAGGGGCTCTGAAGTACCAGCGGGTACCTCCACCATCAGCTGAATTTGCAAGTAAAAAGTAAGCGGATTCTCGAACGAAACGTGGTAGTAAGTCATGGGAGGCGGGGAATGCGGCGGGCAATGTAAAACGGAGCGGCACTCCGTTGCTGCGGAGAGCGTGTACGTAAAAGCCAGTAGCGCGAACTTTATAGTTCGCGTTAGTTTGGCGGCTTGTTGGGGGCGCGAACTACAAAGTTCGCGCTACTGCGCAACGGAGTGCCACTCCGTTTTACATAGCTATTGCTATTACAAATCGAAATCCGTACCTTTGCCGGCCCAACTGGTAATTTGACTTGACATGAAACGCACCTACCAACCCTCGCAGCGCAAGCGCCGCAACAAGCACGGTTTCCGCAACCGTATGGAAACCGCTAACGGCCGTAACGTACTGGCCCGTCGTCGTGCCAAAGGCCGCAAGCGCCTCACCGTATCGGACGAAGGCCGTCACAAGCGCTAGTACTTCAAGCCGTTAGTGCGTAGCTGATGGCTTATTAGCTAGCAGGTAGCCGCATTGTTGGGGCAGGTTATTTTCTGGCTTTGCCAGGAATAACTGCCGCGACAATGCGGCTTCGCTATTTTAGAATAACGTGAACGAGCTACCCGCCACCCGAAGCTATACGTTTCCAAAGAAGGAGCACTTGTGCAGCAAAAAGCGCATCGAGCAGCTTTTTAATCGCCAAAATCCTTCGCTCGGCGTTTACCCGCTGCGCCTGACGTGGGTGGCGGCCCCGGCACGCACCACCGCGCCGCCCGAAGTGCTCATCACGGTGCCCAAGCGCATGTTCAAGCGGGCCGTAGACCGCAACCGCCTCAAGCGCCTTGTGCGCGAGGCCTACCGCCTCAATAAGTACCGCCTGCTGGAAGCCGAAAACGGCCATCCGGTGGCGCTATTGGGTATTCTGTACACCGGCAAAGAAAAAAGCGAGCTGCCGCTGATAGAAAAAAAATTAATTTCCGGACTTAATCGTTTGCTGGCAGAAGCTCCGGTGCAACCCGCGCCGTAGTATTGCTTATCTTCACCTGCGATACAGTAGCAACGGCCGTTCGTGGCCGGGCCAACCGCGCTCTCAGCACCGGGCCGCAGTTTCACTCTATCGCTTTCAGCTTCGCCGCCCTCCGCTTTTCCGCCGATGACCACTCGTACAAAAGTTCTCGCTACTCTGGCCCTAGGTACCCTGGGGCTCGCCAGCTTCCGCGCTGCCTCCGATAGCGAGCGGTACTTCGAGATTGCCAAAAACCTGGATATTTTCGCCACCCTTTTCAAGGAGGTGAACACGTACTACGTGGACGAAATAACCCCCGGCAAGCTGGTGAAAACGGGCATTGACGGCATGCTGAAATCGCTGGACCCGTACACCAACTACATCCCGGAGGACGATATCGAGGACTTCCGCACCATGACGACCGGCCAATACGGCGGCATCGGCGCGGTAGTAGTAAAGCGCAATGGTAAAACCGTAGTGCAGAGCGCCTACGAAGGCTACCCTGCCCAAAAGGCCGGTTTGTTGCCCGGCGATGAAATCTTGACTATCAACAACATCAATGTTGATAAAAAGACCAACGCCGACATCAGCAAGCTGCTCAAAGGCCAGGCACAGTCGCAGGTAAAGCTCATCGTGACGCGCTACGGCCAGGATAAGCCGGTTGAAATAGACATTACCCGCGATAAGATTCAGGTCAACAACGTGCCCTACTACGGCATGCTGACGCCCGAAATCGGCTATTTCCAGCTTTCGGGCTTTACTGTGGAAGCCGGCCGTGAGGTGCGAGCTGCCGTGATGAAGCTCAAGGAACAGGGAGCCAAAAAGCTGATTTTTGACATTCGGGATAACCCCGGCGGCTTGCTCAATGAAGCGGTAAACATCTCTAACCTATTTGTTGACAAAGGGCTAGATGTGGTGAGTACCAAGGGCAAAGTAACCGAGTGGAATAAAACTTACAAGGCGCTCGACGTACCGCTCGATACTCAGATTCCGATTGCCATCATCACGAGTAATCGCTCGGCCTCGGCCTCGGAAATCGTGTCGGGCGTGCTGCAAGACTACGACCGCGCCGTACTGGTTGGCGAGCGCACTTTCGGCAAGGGCCTTGTGCAAGCCACGCGCCCCCTCAGCTACAACTCGCAGCTGAAGGTGACGACCGCTAAGTACTACATTCCTAGCGGGCGTTGCATTCAGGAAATCGACTACTCGCACCGCGGCGAAGATGGTGCGCTCACTAAGTTTCCTGACTCGCTACGCACAGCCTTCAAAACCCAGGCCGGCCGCGTGGTGTACGATGGCGGCGGCGTGGCCCCCGATATTGATATTCAAGACCGTGAAATAGCGGATATTACCCGTGTGCTTATTCAGAAGAGCTACCTCTTTGACTACGCCACGCGCTACCGCTCTGAGCACGCTACCATCGCCCCGGCCAAGCAGTTCAAGCTGTCGGATGCCGACTACCAGAAGTTTGTAGCCTACCTGCAAAACAAGAACATTGCCTATAGCACCGACGCCGAGCGCTCCCTCACCGACCTCACCAAAAAGGTGAAAGAAGAGAAGCACTACGACGACGTGAAAGTAGAGTTGGACGCTATCAAGAAGAAAGTCACCGTTAATAAGGCCAACGACTTACAGCGCTTCAAACCCGAAATCAAGGAAATCCTGGAGTCGGAAATCGTGTCGCGCTACTACTACGAGAAGGGCCGCACCGAAGCAAGCTTCGACGACGACCCCAACATTCAGGCCGCCGTGACCGTGCTCAACGACCCCAACCGCTATGCCGCGTTGCTGAAGCCGGGCGGACAAGCCGCTAGTGCGCGGAAATCGGCGGGCGTAAAGTAGAGAATAAGAAGCAGAAGAAAAAGCAGACTTAGCCGGTCTGCTTTTTCTTTGTCCTGATTTATATGAAAAAAAGAGAAAAGCTACTCAAGCAGCTGGTGAAACAGCCTAGCGTCTTGACAAGTGTTGTGGCATCACTACCGGATTGGACACACCTTGTCAAAGAAGCTGCGTTTCGTTTAGAATTGGCAGCTAAGCTAGATAATCAAGGCACTGAAACTGCCAAAACAAGGGCGACTTTTATTCACCACCAAGACGTTGACAATTTCAACATCAACCGTGAAGCTTGGGGAATCCCAAATTTTTCAGAGGGGCTAGTTGAGTACAGTGATTTTAAGGATGGGTTTATGTGGCAATTCCGTGCCCATTCTACATCATGGAGTGAAAACCAGTACGCAGACGAGTGGTTTTTAACCTCTATAGAGGCCAGAAGCATTACCCGTTACGAGTTCTGGAATTGTGATGAAGGGCCTAATACACTTGACTTTGCAATTGACGGAAACTACAAGTCAATTTTGTTGCAGCTTTTATCCGAGAAGGTTTACGAAGTACTTATCAGCCCTGTATTTTCTAGTGAAGAGTTGACTGATTATATCGCTAACTATTTGGAGGATGAGGAGGAATGTGAGTTGGAAGAAGTGATAGAAGAATATATAAGTCAAAATCCCAACTTCGTTTCTGATAATTACTAATGCTTCTGCTCTCCCTCGAAACCTCCTCGCCTATCTGCTCTATCGCCTTGCATAAGGTGGAAGATGGCCGCCTGCTAGGCCAATCCGAATTGCGACTGGAAAAATCGCACTCCACGCACCTTACGGTATTGATTGAGCAACTGCTTGCCAATACTGGTTATACATTGCGCGACCTTGCTGCTGTGGCTGTGAGTGATGGCCCCGGCTCTTATACTGGGTTGCGTATTGGGGCGGCCGCGGCGAAGGGCTTGTGCTTTGCTCTTGATATTCCGCTGTTGGCAGTGGGTACGCTGCCCGCGCTGGCCCACCAAATAGCCGCCCGTACGCCCCGCGCCGAAAGCTGGCTGTATTGCCCCATGCTCGATGCCCGCCGCCAAGAGGTGTACACGGCCCTGTACCACGCCGATGGCCGGCCCGAATTGCTGCCTACCAATTTGGTGCTCGACGCCGATAGCCTGGCCGAACATTTGGCCCACCATTCGTTGTTATTCTTTGGCTCAGGGGCTGCTAAGTTGCAGCCGCTGGTAGTTGCTAATCCGAATGCCGCTTTCCTGAGCGATGTGCAGCCTTCTGCCATCAGCACGGGCGAACTGGCCCTAGGTGCCTACCAGCAGCAGGAATTTCAGGATGTAGCTTACTACGAGCCGTTTTATTTAAAAGAAGTTTATACGACCACCCCGAAGTCGGTTATCAGTTAGCTGTCACCAGTTTTTGATAGTTGATAGCTGGCCCAATGGATGATAACTGCTAATTGAAACTATGGAGCCGCTTTTCGTAAACCGTGTGGCCGCGTCCGGCCTCGTCACGCTTAATCTGGAGGAGTATATCCACCCCGGCGACCGGGTGGTGTATGACATCAAGGATAATCTCTTTCACGGCCTCATGCTGCGCGAAAAGGACTTTCGCGAGTTTGTAAAAACCCACGACTGGACGCAGTATGATGGTCAGAACGTGGCCATTATTTGCTCGGCCGATGCCATTGTGCCCACTTGGGCCTACATGCTGCTAGCCAGCAAGCTACAAGGCCACGCGCACCGCTACGTATTCGGCAACCTGGAGGCGCTGGAGCAGTCGCTTTTTGAGGAAGCCATTGCTGGCATCAATCCGGCTGATTATCAGGATGCCAAGCTAGTAATCAAAGGTTGCGGTGATAAGCCGGTGCCTACGTTTGCTTACGTCGCCATCATGCAGCGGCTGCTGCCAGTCGCGGCCAGCATCATGTACGGCGAGCCGTGCAGTACCGTGCCGCTCTACAAGAAGCCGAAAGCTGCGGTGGCTGCCGAAGCCTAAAACCCGGCTGACGAGTACCCTAGAAAGCCCTTGCCATCCACCGGCAGGGGCTTTTTTAGGTTCTAGCGAAAAGAAACCCCGACTAGCCCGACATTTGCCCGCGTGCAAACACAACCTTACAAGATAAATTTCCGCACCGGCGTCTCCATTGTCATCGCCAGCATGGTCGGCACGGGCGTCTTTACCAGTCTCGGGTTTCAACTCCTAGGTATCCAAAGCGGCTTC
>Ga0265780_10000193_pt1 | contig 99391 bp, 67 predicted proteins | sample P1T30metagenome_FD_192432 | JGI IMG/M metagenome (GOLD analysis project Ga0265780, IMG submission 192432) | Plant litter microbial communities from East Loma Ridge, Irvine, California - P1 T30 | ecosystem: Environmental > Terrestrial > Plant litter > Unclassified | place: USA: California...
GGAGTTTCTTTGTGGAGTTTCTTTGTGGAGTTTCTTTGTGGAGTTTCTTTGTGGAGTTTCTTTGTGGAGTTTCTTTGTGGAGTTTCTTTGTGGAGTTTCTTTGTGGAGTTTCTTTGTGGAGTTTCTTGTGTGGTCCTTCGTTCCTCAGGATGACAAACGGTGCGAAAACCTAGAACTTGAAACCTGAAACTTGAAACAAACTTCTCAACCAATTTCACTCCATAAAAAAAGGCATAAAATCTAAATTTCATGCCTTTTCAAATATACTATAAATTCTTCTTAGAAAAATCTGCTATGCCAACTGTCGGCAGCAGGAACTTCCCAAGATTCGTTGAATTCTTCAATATTGTTTACCAGATTATTGAATACAATCGTATTCTCTGAAACGGATTTGTCTTTAACCATTTTCTTGAAATCAAGTAAAGGTTTGTGCGCGATATGTTCACCATTTTTAAAGGTAACATTCATTTTATCCAATAAATCGACATTGTACTTTTTCTCCAAACTCTGAATAAATTCTACAGAGCTATCAATAGAACAACCCGTAGCTGCCTGTACTTCCTGATTAACAGCCAATATAATGAATCGGTTGTATTTCAATAAAAACGAAGCTTCTAAACTTGTTCCGTGAGCTGCCCATTCTTCTACAAAAGCTTTTAGGTCAGTTTCGATCTCAGAAAATTCTTCGTCAGAAAACTTTCTGTTCGATTGGTAAATCCAAACTCGTGATTCACCAGGTAAATCTTCAAAAGGTATATACATTTTAATTTTAGATTTTAGATTGAAGTTTTATTTTAAGGTTTAAAGTTTCAGTTCTCAGACTAAGAAGCTTTGTTGCTCTGAGCCTTTACTGCGTTAAACCTTAAAAAATCATTGTTTTTCTAACTTGGTAAGCACTTTAAAATATCTAAATTCTTTGGCTTTAGAATCAAACAACTCAATTTCGGCATAGCTTACTTTAAGCTTGTCTTTTTTCTTTATTTCATTATTGGTCAGCAAAGATGCACTATCAAAATAATCCAGTAAAAGCAAACTATAACTTTTTCCGTTTTTATCTTTCAGTTGTAAAGTCATAAATTGTTCCGACTTAATCTCGACAACTTCACCAGAAACAACAATATCTTGTACTGGAGTTTCTTCTTCCTGATTGTTAACACTTCTGCCTAATTCCAGAATCATATTTGGGCAAAACTGCATCATTTTAATGGCTACATTCTCTCCTAATTTTGCCATTCCGTCTTTATCTGTAAAGTTCACCTTGTCGGCTCCTTTGAATTCTGACATATGATCAGAATAACTGTTGACCATACAAACGCCAACTTGAGTTTTAAAATCGTCAGCAGATAAATTAGGTTCTTTGTCTTTTTTAGCCTGAAGGCAAAGACAAGTTTCTTTTGCAATAACATCCAGAACTTCCTGAGAATTTGCAGTAAGACTACAAAATACTATCAGCAATAAAATTATTTTTTTCATATTACAAATCCTGTGCATTAGCAATCAACTCTGCAATATCCAATACTTTTACCTGTCCCTCTTTTTCTTTGTTTTTAATTCCGTCGGTTAGCATGGTGTTACAAAAAGGACAGCCTGCTGCAATAATATCCGGCTGAACTTCTAGAGCATCTTCTGTACGTAATACATTCACCTCTTTATTTCCTGGTTCTGCATCCTTAAACATCTGCGCGCCACCTGCTCCACAACATAATCCGTTCGATTTAGAACGTTTCATTTCGACTAGTTCAACATCTAGTTTCTGAATCAAATCTCTCGGAGCCTCATAAACGTTGTTGGCTCTTCCTAAATAGCAAGGATCGTGAAAAGTAATTTTTTTACCTTTAAATTGTCCGCCTTCAACTGTCAATCTTCCATCATCAATTAATGATTTTAGAAATTGAGTATGATGAATAACTTCGTAGTTACCACCCAATTCAGGATATTCATTTTTTAAGGTATTAAAACAATGCGGACAAGCTGTAACAATTTTTTTTGCTTCGTAAGCATTCAGTACTTCAATATTCATCATGGCCTGCATTTGAAACAAAAATTCATTTCCGGCTCTTTTTGCAGGATCTCCGGTACAGCTTTCTTCAGCACCTAGTACGGCAAATGAAACATTGGTACGGTTCAATATGCGTACAAAGGCTTTTGTAATTTTTTTTGCTCTATCATCAAAACTTCCAGCGCAACCCACCCAAAATAAAACTTCTGGCTGCGTTCCCTGGGCTAGCATTTCTGCCATTGTTGGCACTACTAAACTTTCTGACATCTTTTTTTGTTGTTAAATCGGTGACTAGTTATTTTTTAATTGACTTTACAGCCAAAAACAAAAAACCGACATTATTTTTATTTAATCGATCAAACGGTTAACAAATAACCAATTAAACTTTCTAATTTTCATTTTTCCAATTCAGGCGGTCTTGCTGGCTGTATTGCCAAGGCGCACCATTATTTTCGATATTGGTCATCATGGCATTTAGTGACATTGGTGCAGCACTTTGCTCCATCACTAAGAAACGACGCATATCCATAATAATAGACAACGGGCTGATATTTACCGGACATTCTTCTACACAGGCATTACAAGAAGTACAAGCCCATAACTCTTCTGGTGTAATATAATCGTTCAACAAGGTCTTATTGTCCGGGACAAAAACACCTTTATTGGCATCAATATTTTTTCCAACTTCCTGAAGACGGTCTCTTGTATCCATCATAATCTTACGTGGAGACAATTTCTTACCCGTTTGATTGGCAGGACAAGCAGAAGTACAACGGCCACATTCTGTACAAGTGTAAGCATTTAACAATTGAACCCAGTTTAAATCCTGAACATCACTTGCACCAAATTTTGCGGGTGCGGCATTTTCATCAACCGGCGCCGCTGCAAACGGATCAGCATTAGGATCCATCATTAATTTTACCTCTTTTGTAACCGATTCTAAGTTATCAAATTTTCCTTTTGGATTTAAATCTGCAAAATAGGTATTTGGAAAAGCCAATAGAATATGTAAATGTTTTGAGAAGTATAAATAGTTCATGAACACTAAAATACCAGCAATATGAAGCCACCAAAAAACTTCAAACAAAAGAACCACCAGTTCGTTTGACATTCCGTTAAAAATTGGTGCTATAAACTGACTTATTGGAAAAGTTCCGGCTTTATGAAAATGTGAATATCCTCCCGGAACATTTTGCAAATGCAAATCAGCTGCGTTCATCAGTAAGAACAAAATCATCAAAACAGTTTCAAAATACAGAATGTAATTGGCATCGCTTTTAGGAAAACCTTTTAAATCTGAATGTATAAAACGCTTTAGTCTGATAATGTTTCTTCTGATCCAAAAAGCTGTAACGGCAAAAATTACTAAAAATGCTAATATTTCAAAAGAAGCAATTAAAACATCATAAACTACACCTAAATAAGGTGCAAAAATTCTATGAGTTCCAAAAAGCCCGTCTATAATAATTTCGAGTAACTCGATGTTAATAATAATAAAACCAACGTACACAATTATATGCAGTATTCCGGCAACAGGGCGTCTCACCATTTTTGACTGCCCAAGCGCAATCAATGCCATGTTTGTCCAACGTGCTTTAGAATTATCTTTTCGATCTACATCTACTCCTAAATTAATATTTCGGATGATCTTTTTTACGCTCCTTGCAAAAAAACCGAAACCAACTATAAGAAGTATGGCGAATAAAATATTATCTAAATAACTCATTATGATTATTTTTTATCAGTTGAATTAGTCTCTTCTGTTGGTGCTACGTAAGGTTTGTTTTTCTTTCCAAAAAGTGAAACGTTTACATAACGCGTTGGGTAAAGACGAACATCCTGTAGTAACAATTCTAACTCTTTTGAAGTCTTAGACAAATTGTTATAAAGTGCATCATCATTCAACAATTTCCCTGCAGTACCTTTACCTGAACTTAGGTTATTCATGATACCATCAACTTTTGCTAAAGTTTGGTTTAGGTTTCTTACCGTTTTTCCTAAATCAGCCTTGTTTAAAGAATCCGAGATTTTATTGAAGTTGCTTGACATTTTATTGAAGTTTGTCACAACGCCGTTAATCTGACCTTTATTTGTATCTAAAATAGAATTAAGACTTCCTGATGCTCTGTGAAATTGCTCCATGGTCTGACTTAATTCAGACAAAGATTTCTTTAAATCTTCCTGTCCTTTTTTGTCCAAAACATTGTTTAATCCTCCAACCAGTGTATTAATATTGGCAAGCATTAAATTCAGTTTTTCCTCGATTGGCTCCAATTTACCTCCTAAAGATTCTGTTAAACCTAATTTAACTTCAGACTGAAGCGTCTGACCGTCTTCAGCAGGTTCCTTATCTGCAAGGTTTGGAATAATAGCAATTTGCTTTCCACCTATCAAACTAGCAGAATACAAAGAAGCTTTACTTGATTTAGAAACTGGAAAATCTGTTTTTAACTGAAGTTCAACTAACAATTTACCTGTATTTTCGTTGATTGTAATTTTAGTCACTTTACCTACTACAAGTCCGTTTATCGTTACCGGCGCAGATTGCGCAAGTTCCTCAACATTATCATATTCAGCATATAATGTTTTATAATTCGTAAAAAGGTCTTTGCCCTTTAAAAAGCTATACCCCCAAATAAATAATAAAATTGACGCGATGACTAATATAGCCGTTTTAATTTCTCTTGTTATTTTCAAAATTCTTAGTGTTTAATACAAAATTAATATAAATATCCGAACTATTAGGTTATTATTTAATAGCGTCCTGAATATTGATTTTTTCTCCATCTTTGGTTGCTACTAAAAAAGCAGCCCCATATCCTTTACCTTTAGCTTCTTCCAAATATTTTTTGGCCGTATCATAATTCGAAGTTTCCTGATAAAAATATTTGTAAATATTATTCTCAAATATCATAGTGACATTTTTGAGGCCTTTGAAGTTTTTAGGCTCCGTTGGCGTTTTTTTGATACTTGCAATCAATTGCACTTTAAAAAAAGTTCCTTTCGGAGCATTTTTAATTACTGCTGCGGTTTCTACAACTTTAGGTTTTTTAGGAGTCGAAGTATCTTTTACCGGTCTTGCATCCGGTACGTCTACTCCAGATCCAAAATATTCAGCCTTATAACTCAAAATGGCATTGGCAATAGCTTTGGCAATATCGTCTTGTCCTTCTTCAGAATTTAGGATATTTCCTTCTGTAGGATTTGACACAAAGCCGGTTTCAACCAAAACTCTCGGCATATAGGCTTTATGAAGTACCATAAAAGGTGCCTGCTTCACGCCGCCCTGACGCAGTTTTTTACCTAATTTATCAAAGTTATCCTCAATTTTACTTGCAAGAGAAATACTATTGTCAAGATACTCTTCCTGCATTAAGGTCAAAGCCATCATCGATTCTGGCGAATTCGGATCGTATCCATCGTATTTACGTTTATAATCCTTTTCCAACGTAATAACCGAGTTCTCTTTTTTCGCAGCTTCAAGATTTGATGCTACTTTACTCAAACCCATTACATACGTTTCAGTTCCATCTGCTGCGGTGTTTTTGTTTGCATTACAGTGAATAGAGACAAAAATATTCGAATTTGCTCTGTTGGCAATATTGGCTCGCTCTACTAAATCGATAAAAACATCGGTTTTGCGGGTATAAATAACATTTACATTTGGACTTGCTTCTAAAATTTTACCAACTTTTAAAACAATAGCCAAAGCAATATTTTTTTCAATACGCCCACTGTAAACAGCTCCAAAGTCATGATCACCGTGTCCTGCATCTAATGTTACTTTAAAAACATTGGCCTGACTGTAACCATAAAATGACAATATCGTTAGAAAAAAAGTAAATATTACTTTAATTTTGTTAAATCTATTCATAAATCTAAAAGTTAATTTTAATAAAACGTGACAGCTATAATTTTCACAATTGATTATTTTTGACAAAAAATTATATGTAAGTTTGACATGTCAAAAAACAAGCCATCATTATACAAAAATAGCATTTAAACCTTTGCATACAAACTTATTTAATATCGTTTTAATATCATTTTTCCTAAGTTTAGGATGTGGTAATTTATATTCGCAGGAGATAAAAAACAAAAAGAAGCCGTTACCTGCTGTAAAACAAACAGATAAACCTAAATCTGTAGTAGCAGACACTGTAAAGCCTCAACTTAATGATACTATTAAGCTGGATACGGTTAAGGCAAAAAAAAATACTTTGGATGCTGTAACCAAGTACAAAGCCAAGGATTATGCGAAATACGACAGAAAAGCAAGAACCCTTACCTTATATAATGAGGCAGAATTGTATTATAAAGACGTCGAATTAAAATCGGGTATTATTGTTTTAAATCTGGAAAAGGACGAAGTATATGCAGGCCGAATTAGAGATTCTGCCAAAGTTTTAACGCAATATCCCAATTTCAAACAAGGCGGAAGTGAAGTTCAGCCAGATTCCATTCGCTTCAATTTTAAGACCAAAAAAGCCTTAATCTATAATTCGAGGACGGAACAGGGTGAATTTAAAATTAAAGCAGCAGTTACCAAAAAGGAAAATGATTCGGTGTACTTTTTAAAAGGCGCCCGTTTTACTACTGCGAAAGACATTGACAACCCGGAATATTATTTCCGTACCAATAAAGTAAAATTTGTTCCGAACAAAAAAGTAGTCGTAGGAGTTACCCAGATGGTAATCGCCGACGTTCCTACTCCATTAGCATTACCCTTTGCTTTTTTTCCAATGACTCAGGAAAAGAGTGTTTCCGGGATTATCATTCCGAGTTATAACGATTCGAATACCAGAGGCTTCTCTTTACAGAATGGTGGTTATTATTTTGCCTTGAGCGATAATTATGACTTAACCGTTTTAGGAGATTATTATACTAATGGTAGTTACGCCATGCGTTTTGAATCGGCATATGCTACGCGCTATAAATACAGAGGAAATGTGAACATTCGTTTCGAAAACCTAATTAGCAGCGAGCGCGGATACCCTGATTACTCAAAGCAAAACATTTACAACATTCAGTGGTCGCACTCTAAAGACACGAAATCGAATCCGAATTCTACGTTTTCTGCTTCCGTTAACATGGGTAGTAGTAAATATTTCAAGCAATCTATCAATCAGGCCAACATAGGATCTAATTTGAACAATACTTTAAGTTCCTCGATCTCGTACAATAAAACATTTAATACCATTCCGCAGGCTCGTATTTCGATCACCGCTACGCACCAGCAAAACACGCAGACAGAGCAAATTCAAATGACGTTGCCTGCGTTGCAAGCCAGTGTCGATCGAGTTTATCCGTTTGTTGGAAAAGATGGCGTTAAGAAAGGTTTTATTAAAAACATCAATTTGCAATACAACTTAAGCGGTAAAAATAATTTCATAACTTATGATTCGCTGTTTTTTAAGCCACAAATGTTTAGAGATGCTCAGGTAGGAATGCAGCACAGCATACCAATTAGTACTAACTTTAAGCTTTTTAAATATTTTAGTGCCGGAGCTTCTACCAACTACCAGGAAACCTGGGTAACAAAAACAGTTGACAGGAATTATGACAATACGACCGGGCAGATTGTTGACAAAACAGTCAATGGTTTTGACGCTTACAGAACGTACAACTTTAGCACGAACTTAGGAACTACTATTTACGGAACATTTAATTTTGGAGAAGACAAAAGAATTCAATCGATTCGACATGTCATGAGACCAACATTAACGTATTCTTATACGCCTAGTTTCGAAAGATATTACGATAACTACACCTTAGACGCTTCGGGGAGAATTTCTTCTTATTCGAGGTTTGAGGGCGGAATTTATGGTGCACCCGGAAAAAGCAATTCCAATATTGTCTCTTTTGCTTTAAGCAATACGTTTGAAGCCAAAGTACGTGATCGCGACAGTACAAAGACCGAACCTAAAAAAATCATGCTGCTAAACAACTTAAACTTTAGCACTAGTTATAATTTTGATGCTGACGGAAGAGAAACTTTAGCGTGGCAACCTGTTCTTGTAAGTGGTGGAACACAGCTTTTTGACAATAAAATGAATGTGAATTTTGGTGCTACTTTAGACCCTTATGCAATTGACAACGGAGGAACCCGAATTAACACCTACAATATTGACAACGGCGGAAGTTTATTTAGAATGACCAGCGCGAACCTTACACTGAATTACTCGTTTTCTAATAAAGGCACGAAAGACGAAAAGAATACGCAAAGCCAGCGGAATGGTGGTCGAAACGATGATTTATTCGGTACCAATACCGACTTAACTGACAGTAGAAACAGCCAATTTGCCAACGAAAAAGAAGATGATGACGACACGGATGTTATTACCGAATTTTTTAATTCTAAGATTCCGTGGGATATGACATTGGCTTATTCGCTAACGTATCAAAACACGAACAGAGACAATAAAATCAGTGGTAACTCTATTATGATCTCTGCCAATATGGACATTACACCGAAATGGAAAGGTGGAATTTCTACCGGATATGATTTCGTACAGCAAGGGGTTACTTTTACTCAGCTTCGTTTCGAAAGAGATTTACTGAGCTGGAGGATGGCTTTTAACTGGACGCCAATTGGAATAAACTCTAACTGGAATTTCTTTATTGGAATTAAATCAGGAATGCTTAGTGATATTAAATGGAATAAACGTAGTACTTCAAATCGATAATTGATCGAATAAAAATAATTGTTATGAAAAAAATCATCTTTACAGAAAAGGCTCCTGCACCAATTGGGCCGTATAATCAAGCCGTTTTATCCGGAAACACACTTTATGCTTCTGGTCAGATTGCTATTAATCCGGCTTCTGGAGAAATCATTACCGACAATATTAACGACGAAACAACTCAGGTAATGCAAAATATTGCAGCCATTCTTGAAGCTGCTAACATGACTTTTGACAATGTAGTAAAGGCAACCATTTTTATCATGGACATGAATAACTTCGCCGCTATAAATGCAGTGTACGGTTCTTACTTTGACGAAAAAACAGCTCCTGCACGCGAAACAGTACAAGTAGCATGTTTGCCTAAAAACGTAAACGTAGAAATTTCTGTTATTGCAGTACAGTAGAGGAAGTTTCAGGTTTCATGTTTCATGTTTCAGGTTTCAGGTTGCCTGAAATTAGTTAAGCAACATTAAACATTTGACATCAACAAAAAAAACCTGAAACCTGAAACTTGAAACAAAAAAAACAAAAACAAAAAAGAAAACCGTTACATCACTGTAACGGTTTTCTTTTTTATATCAAAATGGATTTTTCTATAATTGCAGTGCGATGGCATTTAATAATAATTGCGATGAAGCTTCATTGGTCGCTAATGGCACATTATGAACATCACAAACGCGAATTAGCATATTAATGTCGACTTCGTGAGCATGACTTGCAAGCGGGTCTTTAAAAAAGAAAACCATTTGCGTTTTCCCTTCGGCTACTCTTGCTGCAATTTGCGCATCACCTCCAAGAGGTCCCGAAAGCATCTTTTTAACTTTAAAACCAGCATTTACAGCCTTACCTCCCGTTGTTCCTGTTGCAATTAGTTGAATGTTTTCTTTAAGGAGAAGGTCTTTGTTTTTATTCAAAAACTGAACCATATCTGCCTTTTTTCCATCATGTGCTATAATAGCAATTTCCATATTTACTTTATTTATTGATTGGCCACGTGGTAAGCAATTAATCCGTCAATAGGTCTTCTTAACACGTTACCTAACTGAAGCTCGTACTTATCAAATGTTTCTTGTAATTCATCTTTTAGGTAAAAAGCAATAGAACCTACAAAATGTACAGGAACTTCTTTACAATTATCAAATTGCTTAATGTAATTTTTTACAAAAGATTTCATTCCTTTAAAGATGATTTTTCTGCAGAATTCTGTGTCTTTATGTTTGATTAAGAATTTTGCAAAAGTCGCCAAATAAGCATTTGGATTGGGTTCTTTGTATAATTTATTCTTGATAAAATCAGCATCTAAGTTATACTCTTTTTCAAATTCAACCGCCAGTTCTTTTGGCATTTTATTGAAATAATATTTTCTGATTAATTCTTTACCAAAAACATTTCCGCTGCAATCATCCATAGCAATGTATCCTAATGATTGTACTTTTTGATGCAATACTTTTCCATCAAAATAACTACAGTTAGAACCTGTTCCTAAAATACTCACAATTGCTTCTTCTCCTTTTGGAGTTGTTGCATAAACTGCTGCATAAGTATCTTCATGAACTTCAACAATGGCATTACTAAAATATTCCTGGAAGATTTGCGAAAGTGCAGTCTGCATTCTCTCAGTACCACAACCTGCTCCGTAAAAGAACAAATGTGTCGCATTTTTTTTATTTTGTAAAATATCAAAACGATCGTTTAATCTGGTAATGATTTCCGGGCCATCAAGAATTTCGGGATTTAATCCTAAGGTTTGTGTGGTGAACAATACTTTTCCATTATCATCAATTGCAATCCAATCGGCTTTAGTAGATCCACTATCAACTATTAATTTCATTTTATTTAGTTTTTGGATTAGTTTTTCTTTAACTAAATAAAAAGTGTGTTTTTTACATTAATTAAAGGCATAACAAAATAAGAAAATCCCGTTACTTTGACATAACGGGATTTTGTAAAAATATATAATATTATTTTAAACCTGCGATATGAACAGACAAATCAATTAATTTACTTGAATATCCGTATTCATTATCGTACCAAGATACAAATTTAAAGAAAGTTGAATTTAAACCGATTCCGGCAGTAGCGTCAACGATTGAAGTTCTTTTGTCAGAGATAAAATCCTGAGATACTACAGCATCTTCAGTATATCCTAAGATACCTTTCATATCTGTTTCAGAAGCTTTTTTCAATACAGCAAGAATTTCTTCGTAAGTAGTTTCTTTAGCTACTTTTACCGTTAAATCTACTACAGAAACGTCAGCAGTAGGAACACGGAAAGACATTCCTGTTAATTTCCCATTCAAAGATGGAATTACTTTTCCAACCGCTTTTGCAGCACCTGTTGAAGAAGGAATGATGTTAATTGAAGCTGCACGTCCACCTCTCCAGTCTTTTCTTGAAGGTCCGTCAGCGGTCATTTGAGTTGAAGTTGTAGCGTGAACCGTTGTCATTAAAGCTTCTTCAATTCCGAAGTTATCGTGAATTACTTTAGCTAAAGGAGCCAAACAGTTTGTAGTACAAGAAGCATTAGAAACTACCAAATCAGAAGCTTTTGCTGTCTCGTGGTTTACACCCATTACAAACATTGGAGCATCTGCAGAAGGAGCTGAAATAATTACTTTTTTAGCACCACCTTTGATGTGCTCATTTGCAGTTTCGATAGTTGTAAAGATACCAGTACATTCTGCAACTACATCAACATCAACTTCATTCCATTTTAAGTCAGCTGGATTTCTTTCAGCAGTAATACGAATGTTTCTTCCGTTTACGAAAAGTTTTCCTTCTTTTACTTCTACAGTTCCGTCGAAACGACCGTGAACTGAATCATATTTTAATAAGTAAGCCAAGTGATCTACATCTAATAAATCATTGATTGCTACTACTTCTACATTATCTCTATTGAAAGATTCTCTAAAAACGATTCTTCCGATACGTCCAAATCCGTTTATTCCTAATTTTACTTTTGACATTTTACTTAATTTTTGCTTTTGTTTTTATTACACTAATTTAAAGTCTAATTTCCTCACAATAAACTTCTTTCTATTTTACACTTTTCTATTATGTTGACATGATATCAGACACTCTCAACAATTCTCTATCTATTTCAGATTTTCCTTTGATGGCTTGCTCCAATGGAGTCAAGGCTACTTTATCCTGTTGCAAACCAACCATATAATTTGATTTACCTTCTATTAACGATTCTACAGCTTTTACACCTAAGCGGCTTGCCAGAACACGGTCAAAACAAGATGGAGATCCACCACGCTGCATGTGTCCTAAAACAGAAACTCTTACGTCGTACTCCGGTAAATTAGCTTCAACATAATCTTTTAATTCGAATACGTTTTTACCAATTTTATCTCCTTCGGCAATAACCACAATACTTGATGATTTTCCTGAAGCTTTACTTTTTTGAAGAGAGTCCAGTAATCGGTCTAAACCTAAGTCTTCTTCCGGAATAAGAATTTCTTCTGCACCGGCACCAATACCTGCATTAAGAGCAATATGTCCTGCATCTCTACCCATAACCTCTACAAAAAACAGACGGTTGTGTGAACTTGCAGTATCTCTAATTTTATCAATACAATCTACAACTGTATTTAGGGCCGTATCATATCCTAAAGTATGACTCGTTCCAAAAATATCATTATCAATTGTACCTGGAATTCCCATTACAGGGAAATTATATTCTGAATTAAAAATCAATCCTCCGGTAAAACTTCCGTCACCTCCAATAACTACAAGAGCATCTACTCCTGCTTTTAAAAGATTTTCGTGGGCTTTTTTTCTGCCTTCCGGAGTTCTAAACTCAACTGAACGAGCTGATTTTAAAATCGTTCCACCTTTGTTTACAATATTATTTACGCTTCGGGGTCCCATTTCTTTGAAGTCGCCTTCAATCATTCCCTGATACCCTCTGTAAATTCCGATACATTCTATATTATGATAAGCGCATGTTCGAACAACTGATCGTATTGCGGCATTCATTCCAGGCGAGTCTCCTCCCGATGTCAGAACACCAACTTTTTTTATTGTTTTTGGCATTATTTAAGTATTAAAGTTGTAAAATTAGCAAACATTCACCACTTTTCCGGTTATGTTTATAATAAATTAATAAAATATGTTAAATTCAAACGTTTTCGTTAATAAGTTTTTCGGTAGTAAAAATTTCATTTAAAATAATAAAAGCCTCATTTTTTAATTAAATCTTTAAAATTAACAATACTTAAATGAAGTGTTATAAAATTTCGAAGTCGAAGAAAACTTCAAAAATAAACAAGCCCCTAATTTAAGCATAAAAAAAACCATTCGTAGCAACGAATGGTTTTTTATAACTTTTTTTAACAATTAATTAGAAATCATTATCCGGAATCAATCCTTCATTATTTTGTGGCTGAGGCTTCTTCTTTTCCTCTTCCTTTTTCTCTTTTTCGGCTTTCTTTTTATTTTTTTCCGCGTCTTTTTTGTTTGAGAAGTTGACCAGCTCCGGATTTAGGTAAGAATCCTGTACATCATCTGAGGTTTTGATCGCCCGCTCTAGTTTATGATTCTTAAACAGTTTATTGACCAACTCACTAAAAGTATCAAAATCGACTTCGTACGAAATACCGACACCTTGTGTATAACCAATTCCCTGCCCAATGTAATTTATGTCATTTTCTTTATTGAATAAACGAAGATTCATGGATCCGTCTTCATTTACACGGTACAAAATTTCAATATCTCCCACAATGGCCGACTCATTGACACCTCCAACAGGAACTCCCAATTTACCGTTGATTGTAATTCTTTCATTAATTTGAGAAGATATATTGGCCACAAACTGCCCGTCGGCTTCCTGACCCAATCGCTTATCGGCAGAGATATAATTCAAATCGATATTGACTTTATCATTATCAGATTTTATAATTCCTCCTAATAAACTCGATGCCGTTTCTGTCAACGTTCCGGATAAATCCCCCTGGCTGAATCCGTCTGTACTCATAAACGAACCTGTTGAGAGTAGATAAAGTGCCTGGGTCTGGCGAATGTCTTTATCGTCTAACTTATATTGTATCTCTGATTTCAAAACATTACTTACAGATGGAAACTGAATATCAAAATTAGGCTCCGGGCTCGTTAAATCTCCACGCAAACCAATAACAACTTCTACAGGTACTTTTTTATTGAATGAAGAAGTGTTGTCTAACAATACAGCCGGATTTGCCGATGTTTTATAAACCGCTTCAAGATTTAATTGCGCCTTCATTGGATTTCCTTCCCAAATAATAGATCCTCCTTTTTTAACCGAGAATTTTTTATCAATCAAACCACCGTATTTAAAATTATAGGTTCCTTCGTATGCCTGGAAATCTCCCCACATATTAAACTTACCCAATGTGTTGATTTTAAATAATAATGATCCGTATCCTTTTCCTTTCATACCGTGTCCGGAATTTCGATCGAGAATTACCTCTACTTCGGCATCTGGGGTAATATCAAAATCGAACTCGAGTTCAAGACCATTGTAGTTTCTGGTTTTCTCTACAATACCATTGGCGAGGTTGTACTTTTCTTTTGGTGTTACAAAATGAATCCAACTACTTTCTCCAACACTTTGAGTGTTATTGATCGGAATTTTGACTTCGGTACCTTTTTCAGATTTGGCATCCACTTTTATAAACAAACTTTCTGTAGGACCTTTTATACTAGCCGTACCGTTTATAAAGGCAGTACCAAAATAAGCAGCGTCATCACTGTCTTTAGTATCAAGTGCAAGCAAACGCTTCGAGGTTATATTTAAATCTAATTTCCAGTCTCCAAAATTATGATGTTCGATACTTCCGTTCAGCAAACCTTTGGTATTGTATTTTGTATCTGTAAGCTGGTTATTTCTAAACAAAAACTTCTCGTTGGTTAAATCGATCACCGTACGATCACTCAACTCATAGTCGACGTTAAGGTACGGAATTGTCATTCCGGCTTTTTCTACATACAAACGCCCGTTGATTTCCGGTTTTTTAAGGTTACCCACAACAGCAGCATTTCCGGAGACAGATCCCCGAACATTCGACAGCACATCTCCTCCAACTGTACCTAACGTTGCCAGATTAAATCCTTCGAGTTTTAAATTTAAATCTAAAAAAGTCTCTTTGTTTTCGACAGCAAAAGTTCCGCCGGCTCTAAACGATTCGGTGAAACCATTCTGAATCGATGAATTTATAGTAAACTTTTTAAAGGTTTCGTCTCCGGCGATATCAAAATTAAGCGTTCCTAATTCTATCTTATTCAAATTAAGATGATCGATAACAATAGACGCCGTAGGCTGGTATACGTTTTTATTCTGCTTATAATTAATACTTCCGTTCAAATTTCCATTAAACACAAATTTTGAGGTTAACGGTGTAATCTTATTAATATCAACATCTTCAAAATTCAGCACAATGTCTTTGTAATCGCTTCCTTTTATAATTCCGTTTAAATCAATCTTCTGATTTTCATGCGAAAGTACAATATTGTCGATGCTGAAATTTTTAAAGTACTGATCAAAAACAATCTGGTTGTCTTCTTCTGCATCTTCGTTTAAATACCAGAGATAGTCTTTAAACTTCATTTCAGATTTCTTAATTCCAACAATATTATTTTTGTTTTTATCGATAGTATGGTACAAATCGAGATTAAAGTAATCCTGACCTTTCTCGCCACCTTTAAACTCAGAGCGCACAAATAAGGTGTCTTTTGCCGTAACATTAATTAAACTAAAATCGCGCACCTTATAATACGGCGTTTTGATACTGTCTAACTCCACATAAGCATTATAAAGTGTGTTTTTATTATCAATGTTAATCCTGATATTGTCGAATGTGTTTTTGGCTGCCGTAATTTTTTGCGATCTGAATCTGAATTTAAATTCCTGTAAATCAGAATCAATTTTTCCTCGAACTACTGTACTTGAGTCAATATTAACTTCCGGATACAACATTTCGACCACCTTATCATAAACATGAAAATTGAAACGCAGAAATTGTCCTTTTTTAACTTTATAAGGTTTGTAATTGGTATAGAGACTACCTACTGAGTTCATTACCAGTTTGTCTAATTGACCAAACTGAAATTTACCCACAATTGTTCCGTTTACAACATCTTTAGAATTGATGGTAATGGTTCGTAATCTATCGGCATCAAAATCAGAATGCACGTTTATCTCATCAAAAACATAAGTGGCTTTTGGGTTTTGGTAAACGGCATCTTTTATTGAAATATTTCCCTGAAGATTTTCTATGGAGTTTCCTGTAACCTCTACAATCGCGTCCCCTCTAAATTGCGAAACAGAATCTTTTAGGATTTTTAATTTTCTTAAATCTGCATTTTCTACATTAATATGAAAATCGTATTTGTTTTCTCGGTTACTCAAATCAACCAAACCGTCAAATGTCAAACTTAAATTAGGATCGTTTACAGAAACCTGCCCTTTGTAATACGGCAATTTAAAGTTTCCGTTTACAACAATATTATTATAAGTGTATTTATTATAATCTAATTTTGAAATATCACCTTTGATGATCGTATTCAGGTATTTTTCGGTAAAACCAACACCATCAACATCCAGATTTAAAGTTGTTCTTCCTAAATCCTTTCGGTTCAGCAAAGCTCCAATATTAAAATTATCTAAAATTACATTTCCGGAATACGATGCTTTATCAATGAAATCCATATTGTTCATATGCAAATCTGCCTGACCGTTTCCTAAATCGGTAATCATCTTAAAATTAGTTTCTAAAGCCGTTGTGGAGACCTTGGCTTTTCCAACAATATTAAATTTACCAATTCGCTTTAATTCTTTTGGAAGTTTTTTTCCTAAAATACCTGGCAATAAAACAACCAGATTATCATAGCTGGAAACCAGTTTGTCAAATTTTCCCTCCATGGCAAACTTTTGCTCTTTGGTTCCCAGAAGGTTTTTAAAATTGATGTTTCCGTTAATTTTAGAACCGTTGGTATCACTTAGCCTAAGATATCTTAAATTAAGATTATTTAAGGTTCCTTTAATTTTTGATTTGATTTTAAAATGCTGGTTTTTACCCAGACCATCATAAAAATAGCGAATGTCGTTTGAGGCAATCGAAGCGGAATCTAATGCCACATCAAACTGAACTTTATCTGTAAAATGAAGAAAGTCTTCTACCTTATAATTTAAAATAGCTTTACCATAAATCGAAGATCTTTTGGTTTTAATGGCCAGATTTTCGACCTTAATTTGTTTTTTGGTATAACTGAATTTTCCGGTAAAATTAGACACGTACAAACCTCTGTGGTCTAAAAAAGAAAAGCGGTGAATTGTAGTGGTAATCTCAGGCCCATAAAGCTTGAAATCACTGATATAAGCATTTAATTTGGTGAAATCCAGAAATTGAGGAGTGGTTTTGTTTTCATCTACAACAGAAAAAATTCCTTTAGAAATGTAGGCATTCTTAGCTGTCAGTAAAAATTTTCTTGATGGTTTTTTCTTTTTCTTGCCGGTTTCAAACAATTTAATAAACTTATTAATATTGTTTTCGTTTTCGCCTTTATAGGTTTTGAGATTAAAAATCATACCGGTCAACCGTACATCTCCAAACAATAAATCGCCGTCAAGTGTTCTTTTGATACTTAAAAGATCAGTATTGACAATATCCGAGTAAATCATCGTTTTTTTATGATGATCCAGCACTAAAACCTTCTTCAGTTTGACACCTCCAAATATATTTATGGCAACTTTATCTACACTAATATTGGTTTTAAAATCGGTATTTAAAGTTTCAGTAATGTACTTTGCAATTTTGGTCTGAACAACCGGCAGAGCCAATATGATAGCAAGTGCCAACAAAAGTAAAATTAACCCAATTAGGGTTCGTGATATTATTTTCTTTACTTTTTTGATAGCTGCTTTTATTTTAGTTTTCTTTTAATTTATTTTGAACAGACAAAGAACGACTGTTTTTGATAAAAATTCTTTAATTTTGGCTTCTCCTTATAATAAAAGAAAATCAAATATTTGATTTGTCAAATATAATTCAAAATTCGTGCCTTTATATGCAAAATTCAGAGGTTTTTATTCTTGCCATCGAAAGTTCATGCGATGATACTGCCGCCGCGGTTTTACATAACGACAAAGTGCTCTCAAATGTTGTGGCTAATCAGTTAATTCACAACCAATACGGAGGTGTAGTTCCTGAGTTAGCTTCGAGAGCGCACCAACAAAATATTGTACCGGTTATTGATGCTGCACTTCGCAAAGCAAATGTACAAAAAGAACAGCTTACTGCAATTGCTTTTACGCAAGGTCCCGGTTTAATGGGGTCTTTGCTTGTGGGCAGTTCGTTTAGTAAATCTTTATCACTGGCTTTAAAAATTCCGTTAATAGCTGTTAATCACATGCATGCGCATATTTTGGCGCACTTTATTGATGAGGAAGGGTTTGACAAACCTGAATTTCCTTTTTTAGCTTTAACCATAAGTGGCGGACATACTCAGATCGTGAAAGTAAACGGTTTTTTTGACATGGAAATCATTGGAGAAACCACTGATGACGCGGTTGGAGAGGCGTTTGACAAAAGTGCCAAAATTTTAGGACTTCCCTACCCGGGCGGCCCTTTGATTGATAAGTATGCGAAATTAGGAAACCCAAAAGCGTTTACTTTTACCAAACCAAAAGTTCCGGGATTAGATTTTAGTTTCTCCGGACTTAAAACTGCAATTCTTTATTTTATTCAGAAAAATAAACTGGAAAATCCTGGTTTTGTAGACGAAAATCTTAATGATATTTGTGCATCGATACAATTTACTATTATCGAAATTTTGATGGACAAACTAAAATTGGCGGTAAAGGAAACGGGAATAAAACAAATTGCTATTGGCGGAGGCGTTTCTGCAAACTCCGGCATTAGAACCCGTTTGAAAGAAAGTGAAGGCAAATATGGCTGGAAAACTTTTGTTCCAAAATTCGAATATACAACCGATAATGCTGCAATGATTGGAATTGTAGGTTACCAAAAATATTTATCAAGTCGTTTTGAAACTTCTGCTGTGGTTTCTAAAGCGCGAATTCAATTTTAATTATGCAATTATTTTATAATCCTGATATAGACGAAACTACAGAAAGCTTTTTTTTTGATAAAGAAGAAAGCAGACATATTATTAAGGTTTTAAGAAAGAAAGATTCAGACATTTTGCACGTGACGAATGGTTTGGGCTTATTGTTTGAAACCGAAATTACATTGGCCTCTGACAATAAATGTATCGTAAATGTGCTTTCTATCAAAAAAACTGAGCAACCAAAATTTCGTTTGCATTTAGCTGTCGCGCCAACCAAAATGAATGATCGTTTTGAATGGTTTTTAGAAAAAGCTACTGAAATTGGTATTCAGGAAATTACGCCTATTATTTGTGATCGCTCTGAACGAAAAGTCATTAATCCGGAGCGTTTTGAAAAGATTATTTTGTCTGCAATGAAGCAGTCTAATGAAACTTTTTTACCAAAACTGAATCCCGCTATTTCTTTTAAAGAATTCATCAAACAAAAAAATGAAGGTTTACAATTGATCGCGCATTGTGAAGAAACAGATAAAAAATCGCTTAAGCAAGTCTTAAAACCTAATGAAAATGTAACCTTACTGATTGGTCCCGAAGGCGATTTTTCTGAAAAAGAAATTACTTTGGCACTTGAAAATGACTATTTGCCGGTAACTTTAGGAAATACTCGCTTAAGAACCGAAACTGCTGCCATTGTTGCTTGCCATAGTGTTGTTTTTTTTAATGAAAGCTAATATTGAATATCATTTGTCACTATGAAAAAAATATTTTATTTACTACTGCTTTTTTCTTTTACCTCCTTTTCTCAGGAAATTGCTTTACTAAAATACAGCGGCGGTGGAGATTGGTATGCAAATCCTACATCGCTGCCCAACCTAATTAGATTTTGTAATTCTAATATTAATACAAGAATAAAAGCAAAACCTTCTACTGTAGAACCCAGTAATCCTGATTTGCTTTCATACCCTTTTGTGCACATGACCGGACACGGAAATGTGGTTTTTAGTGACGCTGATGTTAGTAATTTGAGAAATTATTTAAATGGCGGCGGTTTTCTTCATATTGATGATAATTATGGAATGGATCAATACATTCGAAAAGAGATCAAAAAGATATTTCCTAATAATAATTTAATCGAGATTCCGGCAAGTCATGCTATTTTTCAAAAACCATATCCTTTCCCTAACGGATTGCCGAAAATTCACGAACACGACGGAACACGTGCACAGGCTTTTGGAATTTTTGTCGAAAATAAACTCGTTTTATTATACACCTACGAGTGCGATTTAGGTGATGGCTGGGAAGATGCAGAAGTGCACAATGATGCAGTTTCCGCCAGAGAAAAAGCCCTGAAAATGGGCGCTAACATTATTAATTATATTTTTACGAACTAAATAAAATAAGGTGCAGCTTACTCACGAAGAAAATCAATTTGAAAGAAGGACATTTCCGATAACATTGGTTTGTGACCATATCTATTTTCAGCAAAACATTGGCTCGCTCTTTAGAATTAGTGAAGCTTTTGGTATTGAAAATATTATTTTTTTAGGAAAAGATATTCCGTTGACACCCCGAAAAATCAACAAAACTTCTCGCAGTACTCATTTACACGTTGCACACACTGTTATTGAAGAAAATAGTGAACTCATTGCTTACCTCCTTAAGAACAACTTTGAAATTATTGCTCTGGAAATTGCCAGCAACAGTAAACCTTTAAAAGAAGTAAAAATTCCTGAAAATCAAAAAATTGCTCTTTTGATTGGAAGTGAAATTGATGGAGTTTCTGACGACCTTTTAAAAATTTCGCATCAAATTGTGCACATTAATATGTTCGGAAAGAACTCGAGCATGAATGTTGTGCAAGCTGCCAGTATTGCCCTGTATGAGATGACTAGTAGCTGATTTTATTAGTTTTAAATCACTTCAGGTCAAAATTGACTACAAAAGATGTCTTAATAAAACAATCAAAATGTCGATTAAAAGCAAATAAAGACGTTAAAAAACACCTCAAAAATTAAAAAGAAAGAATAAACTGATTAAAAAATAATTTGCATTTTTTGTAAGAAACCAGAATACATAAGGGTTTGTAAATTTCTGACAAATAAATCATTATAAAAATTTGGCTACAAAGTGATTTTGTTATAAAATTGCTCAACAAACAACCAAATGTAATTTTTTATAACAAAAACCCAAATTATTATGAAAAAAGTTATTATTACCGCAGTTGCAGCTTTAGTGCTGTTCGCATGTCAAAACGACCAAACAGAATCTAATGATCCTGAGACAAGTGTAGCGGCCCGTCGTGGCTGTGCTTCGCAACAAGTTTTAGAGGCGCAATTGAAAGCTGATCCTACATTAGCAATCAGAATGAACGAAATCGAAGCTTTTACCAACAAGAGTTTACTTACTAATCGTTTGGTAAATGGCAAAATTGAAATTCCGGTTGTAGTAAACGTTTTGTACAGAACCACAGCGCAAAACATTTCGAATGCTCAGATTCAGTCACAAATTGATGTTTTGAATAAAGATTTCAACGCATTAAATTCAGATTACAATAGTGTGCCTGCACTTTTTTCAGGAGTTAAAGCAAATGTTGGTATTACGTTTGTTTTAGATCAGGTAATCAGAAAATCTACTACAAAAACTTCATGGGGTACTAATGACGCCATGAAAAAAACAGCTCAGGGTGGTATTGCACCAACTTCGCCAACTACTAAACTTAATTTATGGTCTTGTGCTATTGGTGGCGGAATTTTAGGTTATGCTCAATTTCCTGGAGGACCTACTGCCACAGACGGAGTTGTAATTGATTCTAAATATTTTGGACTATCGGGTGCTGCAAATGCTCCGTTTAATTTAGGTAGAACAGGTACTCACGAAGTTGGACACTGGATGAATTTACGTCACATTTGGGGAGATGCTACGTGCGGAAGCGATTTAGTGGCGGACACGCCAACTCATAATGAAGAAAATTATGGTGTACCGGCTTACCCGCATTACAGCACTTGTTCCGGAACTCCGGTAGAAATGACCATGAACTACATGGACTATGTGGATGATAATGCTATGTATATGTTTTCTAATGGTCAGAAAAACAGAATGGCAGCAATTTTTGTTTCGGGCGGGCCAAGAGCAGCTTTCGGAATCTAAAATTGAAAACAAAAAAAACAGAAAATTAAAGCGGGATATTTATCCCGCTTTTTTTGTTTATCCCCATATTTAAAAAGGTTTTGCTATATTTATAATCTAAAATAGAAACATGATCACTTCAAAAATTATATCTAACGGAATACTAAGAGCTTTAACAACAATTCTTGTTGTTGGTATTGTTTTGTACTTTCTGTATACGATACAAACTGTAATAGTTTATTTGTGCATTTCCTTATTATTATGCCTGCTTGCCAATCCGTTGGTACTGTTTTTAAAAAATAAATTAAAATTTAGCAATTCGCTTGCCGCTACTACGGCCTTACTTATTTTTATATTGCTTCTGGTAGGTTTTATATTTTTATTTGTGCCCCTAATTATTTCGCAGGCCAACAATTTATCATTACTCGATACCCAAAGTCTGCAGCGACAATTTATGGAAACAGAACGCAGTATTGAAGCGTATTTTAATGTTCAGCATGTTGATCTAAATAAGGTTTTAAAAGATTCTAAAATAACTTCTCTTATTGATTTTAGCTATTTTACGGTTTTCTTAAACTCTATATTAGGCTTTTTGGCCGATATGGGTATGGGACTGGTTTCTGTATTTTTCATCACCTTTTTCCTTATTAAGGATCAGGAATCTTTTAAATTGAGTGCCAGAAGAATTCTTCCGGACAATAATGAAGATAAAATCATCAACTCCGTTATAAAAATCAACCATTTCCTGACCCGATATTTTATTGGATTATTGTTGCAGCTAACGGTTGTTTTTATTTTGTATTTGATTGTTCTTATGATTTTCGGAAATAAAAATGCTTTCGTAATTGCTTTTTTATGCGCAATTTTAAATATAATTCCATACATCGGCCCTATTATCGGAACTATACTTGCGGGAATTTTAACGATGATTAGCATGATTGGAAGCGATTTTCAGTCTGAAATTCTTCCCAAAACGATTTATGTAATTATCGGTTTCTTATTGGTTCAGGCCATCGATAATAATGTCAGCCAGCCTATAATTTCATCAAAAAGTGTAAATTCGCATCCGTTGGAAATATTTTTAATCACTTTGATAAGCGGAATTACTTTTGGAATTGTGGGTATGATTATAGCAATTCCGGTTTTTACGATGGTAAAAGTAATTTTGAAAGAATTTTTTCCTTCTAATAAAATTGTCTCCGTATTAACCGAAAGAATTTAGCATTGAACACTTCTCTTCTGCACCACGATATTCAGGATTTCATTACTCAAAATATTGGTGTATCGATTACCAAACTTGCCCTTCAGAAAAATCCGTTTCCTGAAGTAGACTGGATTGCAATTTTAAATCAAATTGAAGCCAAATCTAAGGCAAAAGAAAAACTTCCGACCTGGTTTAAAACGGAGAATATCATCTATCCCGGCAGGATTTCTGTTGAGCAAACCTCATCTGAAAAAACAGCAGAGTACAAAGCCTCATTAATTTCCGGAGCCACCTTAATTGACCTTACGGGCGGATTTGGTGTTGATGATTATTACTTCTCTAAAAAGTTTAAAAAAATTGCACATTGCGAAATCAATGCTGACTTGTCTGAAATTGTAAAACATAATTTTAAGCAATTAAATGTTGCTAATTGCGAATTTTATCCGGAGGATTCTACAAATATTTTAACTCATTCAACTCAAAAATGGGATTGGATGTATATTGATCCTTCACGCCGAAATGATGCTAAGGGCAAAGTTTTTATGCTGAAGGATTGTCTGCCTAATGTTCCTGATTTGTTGCATTTCTATTTCGAAAAAACAGATTCTATTTTAATAAAAACAGCACCTTTATTAGATATTTCAGCGGGATTGTCTGAATTAAAATTTGTTAAAAACATTCATATTATAGCACTTGAGAATGAAGTTAAGGAATTGCTTTTTGAAATTCATAATCAGTATTCCGGTGCAATCAGTATTAAAACGGCAAACATATTAAAAGACAAAACAGAAACGTTTGAATTTGTTTTAGGCGAATTAAACTATGCCTCCTATCATTTACCTCAGCAATATCTTTATGAGCCAAATTCGGCCATTATGAAGTCAGGCGGCTTTGATGAAGTAAGTTCTTTATTCAACATTAATAAACTGCAAAAGCATTCTCATTTATATACTTCTGATGCGTTGATCGATTTTCCCGGGCGTCGTTTTGAAATCGAAAAAGTGATTTCGTACAGTAAAAATGAAATGAAAGCAACGCTTGTAAACCAGCAGGCAAATGTCACGACGCGAAACTTTCCGGACACGGTAGAAAGCATTCGGAAAAAATGGAAAATAAAAAATGGAGGAAATGTCTATTGTTTTTTTACAACGGATAAGAATGATAACAAAATAGTTTTAATTTGCAGAAAAATAAACTAAAAATGAAACCACTATTAACACTAACACTTTTTTTATTAACCTTAACCGCTTTTGCTCAAAAACCATGTGAATACAGCGCCAATGTAACAGATTCTATTGGGAGTTATAAAATAACCAATGAGTACATGATTAGCGAAAAATATTTTGGAGGAACCTTTAATTACATTTTCTTTTCGCTGGCACAAACGGATGGTTTACCAACTTTAAATTTACAACTAATTCAAAAAAGCAAGGACTTTATAAAAGCGAGCTGTTTTGATAAAAGCTCAAAAATCTTCCTGCAATTGGAAAACGGAAAAATAGTAACGCTAATGCACATCAATACTGAAAATTGCGGAACACTCATTCGCGATGAAAAAGGTTTTGACAACCGTGTGAATACAGGCGTTTTTATGTTTATGAAAGATAACTTTGAAGAATTAAAAAAATCTCCCATTTCGATTATGAGAATAAAATATTTAACCAGTACCGAAGATTTTATCGTAAAGAGAGATTTAACTTCTGAGCTGAACGGCAAACTGTATCATCCGAATACTTATTTTATGGAAAATATAAGATGTATTGAATAACTATTCGCATTTCCAGGTTTTATTCGAAACTTTATCTTTTAATCCTGTTTTTAAATTATAATGCCACCACTCTGAATCAAAGGAATTGAAACCATTTTTAATCATTATATTTTTAAGATAATTTCTATTTGCCTTTACAGCTACCGGCAATTTTTTATAATTATGACTGGCCTGAATGCCGAAGAAGTCAAATTTAGTTCCCATTTCAAGTTCGACTCCATCTGCATTTACAAGCGAAATATCTACGGCTCCTCCTCTATTATGGATGGAGCCTTTTTTTGGATCTGCCACATATTCCGGATTTGATACAATCTCCCACATTTTTTTTTGAATGGATAAGGGTCTGTAACAATCGTAAAGCTTTATTTTGCAGCCCTCTTTCATAAATTCTTTATTGGCTGCAATTAAGGCTTTTACGGTTTTAAAGCGCAAGACGCACTCGGCACAATCATATACTTTGGCTTTCAGAAAATTATCATCCGTTGCATATTTCATGTCGTAAATAAAATCATTGCTGTAATCGCGTAAGTTTACAAAAGTAGTATCGCTCACTTCTTGTTTTGTCTCAGTGGTATAGGTTTCGTTTTGAGCTTTGGAGGAAATCACCCAAAAAAGAGAAAGTGCTAAAAATGAAGATTTAATAAATTGTGACATGTGTGCTAAATTTGGAAAAATGAAATTAATCAAAAAATGATGAATCTCCTATTGTAATGGCTATTTAAAATGGAAGCAAAAGTTATAACATTTGCGCACTTTTTATAAAAGGAACGTGTAAACCAAAACCATCTTTTGCTATCATTATAAACCCACAATTTATTTAATTACATAATAGAATTATAATCAATATTTACTTAGATACTCTTTCCAGTCATTAGGATATTTCTTTTTTATTTCCTTTTCAATGTAATCAGGAATAGGTTCTTTTTTATAATCTAGTCCCTTGTTTTTTAAAAACTGAATAGCTTTAATTTTTGGTTTATACTGCTCTGAGTTCAAATCGATAATTACAGTACGTAAACCTTCTAATATATAAACTTTGTGACCATCTGCCATCGTGTACATTATTTTATTGTAATCTGCTCCTTTCTCTAGAAGATATAATAAGGCATCCATATTCTTTTGAGCCAATGCATCAGACAAAGGTAAATTGGTAAAAACTTCCGGACCATTATTGGAATAATTAATATCGGCCCCAGCATTAACCAAGAGCTTCACCCTCTCAAGGCTATATTTATCAACATAAGATATTGCATTATTTAAAGCTGTACTTCTTGCCTGATTCCCCTCTTTACCGGGCGCTGTTTCTAACGAATTAGCATTTCCTCCATATTTTAATACTAATTTCAAATACTTAGGATCTTCATTATCCGCTGCATCAATAACAGCATTTGTACCACGATAAAAATCTTTTAAGTTTGGATTGGCACCTAATTTTAATAATTCTTCAGTGGTTTTGTATTGACTATTTGTTATTGCAAGCATTAATAAAGAGTTTCCAAATCTAGATTCTTGATAATTTATATTTACTTTATTATGAAGTACCTCTTCCTTTATTTTTTCAACATCATTATCTTCTACTGCTTTTGCTAATACCCAAACTGGTGTGTCTTGAAATAATCTGTAATCATTTCCTAGTAACTTTGTTTTATCTACTTTAGTTTCTCTGTTACAGCTCATAAGCAATAAAACCATACATAAAATTATATAATTGTATTTCATCTTTTTATATTTTTTGTTAACGTAATGATGCTGGAGGAGTTATAGCTTCTTTTAACATGTCCCATGTTCTATCAAAAAAACCTTTTGCACCTTGTAAATTTTCTATACTATTATCAATGCTATGTCCGTTATAAATAGCACTCCAACTTTTTGGAGCTAAATAATGTCTCTTGCCGCTAGCTGCAGGTAGAGGTGTAATTATATCTTGCAAAATATTAAGAGGATCTGTTGCTGTAATATAAGCGTCCACTTTCGCTCCATTTAAACCAAATCTACCTTTGGTAAATGGACTTACACCTGCTTGATTAAAAGTAATAGCTCTTCCTCCAGTACTTACAGCATTGGCCTCTGCTAATCCACCTCCTAAAGAATGTCCTGTAAAGGTAATTTCAGCACTTCCTATTCGCTGTTTTATAAGATTTGTCGTCTTTTCAGAGTCTTTATATTGTTGCGATAAACCCAAAGGTTGTTTCACATCTGCACCAACATCTTTCCAACTTGCTTCCGTACCAGCAGTTGCATATGTATACTCTTTTTTTCCTTTAACAGTTCGTTCGTAAATGGCAGATTTAAAACCTGAATTATCATTACTTAAATTTATACCTTTTGCAACATTTGATACTTTCCAACCTCCAGCTAGTTTTACTTTTCCATCATAAACATGTGAAGCCATTAATGCAGCTTCATAAGGAGTAGGTTCTTTACCATCCGGATCTATAAATCGAACAGGATTATTAAAACTAAATATGTAAGCACCGTCGTTTGGCATTTTCTCTGTCAAAGGATCCACACTCAACCAAAGCGAAGTCTTCATATCCAAATACCTAGCTCCATAATAGCTCAAATTCGTCTCCCTGTCCAACTCTTTCCCATTAAACAAATAAGGTGAAGAAAACGAACTAGAATGCTCCTCAAACAAAACCCCTCCAAAGGCAATATATTCAACATGCTGACTAATGCTTCCGTTTCGGGTTGTAATATACGAAGTACTTCCCAAATGATCCGGGTGAAAATAAAAAATATCATTTTCAGGTAAACCAATTCCGGTAAAACCTTCTCCTGGCTTAACGGTTGTCGGGTCTACTGGCGGTCCAAATTGTACCGGTGGTCCGGGAACATCTCCAGGAGCATTGAAAATAGGATTTCTAGGCCAGCCTTCTGGTGGTTCCTGATTTTCCTCTACTGGTTTTAATACTTCACTAGGATAAGGATCGCCTGTAAATTCAGGCGTTGCATAAATGCCTTGTTGCGTTGGAGGGCCTGGTGGAACTCCTAAACCTCTTACGTAATTATCCAACGCTTTTTGCTGCTCTGCTGTAAGTTTAGAATAATTTACACCGCCCGCTGTTAATTTTAACGGTTGGGCAAATGATCCGTTACCCAGTTTACTCACAATTCTGCCCGCGCCTTCAAAATAATGTTTGGTAAATTTACCTTTGCTTATTACAAAATACGGGGAGACATAACCTGTATAATCATCTGTATGTACTATGGTAGCAGCGGTTTCCCCATTAATGGCAACGTTTTGAGAATCTCCCGAACTTTTAATTACACGTTCCCCTGAGGCATCATAGGTAAATTGGTGAATTCTTCCGTTGTCGTTAATGCCTGACAAGCGGTTTTCTTCATCCCAGGTCATTTTTCTGAAACTCTTTTCTTCGGTATAACCCGTTGGGTTTCCGTTACCATCGTATGCATATTCTCTTGGCTCAGTTTTTCCTGCTTCCGCGATTTTGTTGGGCGCGTTAGGATGCAGTTCATTGTCGTAATTATAATCCAACACATAGCCTTTCTGCTCATTGTTTACGGTATGCACCAGATCTTTCTTTGTGATATTATGCATTTTGTTATAGCTCATATTAAGCTCATAACTCGCTTTGGTAAACTCACCCTGATAGGTTGCTTTTGCCGATTTTAATCGGTAAAAATCATCGTATTGGTATTCGTGGTTGGATGTTCCGCCCAAAGTATTATTTACTACCGGGGCAGTATTTTTAATCCATGGTAACGAGACTTTGTCTTTCCATACTTTAACATGTTCGAATGTCACCAACACCGCTGTAACACTTATTCCGGTTTGACCCCATTTTTTTCGATTTAAGACAATATAAAATAAAAAAAACAACCCGAAGGTTGTTTTAATTTTTATACGATATTACTATAAATCTCTAATTATCTGTAGATGTTACTAAAATTATTTCCTCCAACACATTTTATACATAATCCATCTCATGCATTACGTAACCTGTTTACACCATACCAGTTTTTATTCAAACAGATTCATTTTAAGTAAACTATTTATATAATCATTGCTTGTCTTGCTTAACATGTCAAAATAATAAAATGCGTGTCTTTTTAAGTCCTCCCCAAATTTTTCTGAGTTATATAATCTAACCATTCCATTTCCTATAAATTCTTTATCTGTTCCTCGATCAATGACCCATTCCACAGGCGAAACGCGCTTAACTGTTTTTATAGCAAAATAACCGCCAAAATTATACGCTGGCTGATGAAAGTAAGGATGACCAAATAAGCCAAGATTACTTTTTTCTTTTAATTTAAATTTTTCGTTAAGTTTAAATACAATCAAATTAAAATAGGGTGTCTCCCAATCACCATGCTTCATTTCTTTAATCGTTTTGCCATAATTAACCTCAATGCCGATGAAGTAGTCTTTTTGAAAATGTTTGTATCTTATTTGAGTTTTTCCATTCTGTAGTATTTGCTCGAAACTAACTAATTTTGTGTCCAATAAATGATTATAATAATTTATCCAATCTTCTATATTGTAGAATGGATCATTTAGGCATACTTTATACACATCTTCTTCTTTTACAATTTTGTCCTCAAAACAATTAAAATTAGAAATTTCTTTGTACAAGTTGTTTTCTTTAGACGTCCAGAATTTTTCTTTTGATGAATTCTCAATTTCAATTTCGGCCTCCGTTAATTTTTCCAATATTTCAGGCTCTCCATTTGTACCATCGGTCGGAGTGTAATTATAAGAGAAATTTTTATCATCATAAAAAACATCTAAATAATCTAATAGCTTTAATATGTCGTCATTAATATTATTCATATTAACCGGACTTAGAAGAAATGAATATAACGCTCTCTCTAAGTAAGTATTTTTGTATTTTTCGATTAGCTTTAAAGTGTCTTCTTTTAAAATATCTATATTGTAATTCATTGTTTTATTTTTTATTTTACATTTCAGTTTCCATATAAGTATTTTGATCTTGTTGTTGCAGACCAATAGGTACAACTATGAAACGAGCAGGTGTAATTTTTGTTAGTACTTTATCAAGTATATTTAATATTATTATAGCAGTACCTACCGCTGTAGCTTCTTTAACAGTTTCAGGAGAAATTGTAGGTATCGGACTAGGTGATCCTACTGGTTGCTCAACAGGGCTTTCCTCTGGCGGCTTGTTACAAGTTAAGCAGGTATAATAAATAGCACCATCTGTTCCTATTGGAATTGTATATTCAAATTTATTTCCTGATTTATCATCAGTCAATATTGTACCACTTTGTAAAGGGTATGGAGCTCCATTTGAAGAGCCTGTGGAATATTTTTTTCCAGTAGTAAAAGTTAAACCAATTGCATAAGCATCTGCTTGGTATCTCCCCAAACCAAAAGCAACGTCGCCTAAAGGTTTTAATTCCCAAACTGAATGAGTAACTCCACTACTATATTTAATATCTGGCCGAAGTCCAATGTCGTATACTTTATTGCCTCTTTCTGATTTCCAACGTATTTCTCGTGGATTCATACGTCTAATATAATTACTTAACGCTCTATGAGCATATGTTCCAGCTAACATTGGACTTATGGATTGCTTACCATTTGGATCAATAAGCTTAATAGGATTTTGATAGCAATATGAATAAGAAGCTTGATTAAAAGATTATAGAGTCCACCATTGTGTTGACCATCAAAATAAAATTCTTCTTCAAAGATAGGATTATACGTTGTAAGTGGATCAACATTTAGACAAAGACTAGTTTTCATATCCAAATACCTGGCCCCGTAATAGCTAAGATTCGTCTCCCTGTCTAACTCCTTCCCATTAAACAAATAAGGACTAGAAAACGATGATGAATGCTCCTCAAACAAAACCTCCCCAAAAGCAATATATTCCACATGCTGAGAAGTAGACCCGTTTCGGGTTGTAATATACGAAGTACTTCCCAAATGATCCGGATGAAAATAAAAAATATCATTCTCCGGCAAACCAATTCCTGTAAATCCTTCTCCTGACTTAACCGTTGTAGGTTCTACTGGCGGGCCGAATTGTACCGGTGGTCCGGGAACATCTCCCGGTGCATTGAAAATTGGATTTCTAGGCCAGCCTTCCGGTGGTTCCTGGTTTTCTTCAACAGGTTTTAATACTTCACTCGGGTATGGATCGCCTGTGAATTGTGGTGTGGCATAAATGCCTTGTTGCGTTGGTGGTCCGGGAGGAACTCCCAAACCTCTTACGTAATTGTCTAATGCTTTTGCTGTTCAGCAGTAAGTTTGGAATAATTTACACCACCCGCCGTTAATTTTAACGGCTGGGCAAATGATCCGTTACCTAGTTTACTCACAATTCTGCCCGCGCCTTCAAAATAATGTTTGGTAAATTTACCTTTACTTATTACAAAATACGGAGAAACATAACCTGTATAATCATCGGTATGTACTATCGTCGCAGCGGTTTCCCCATTAATGGCAATGTTTTGAGAATCTCCCGAGCTTTTAATTACACGTTCTCCCGAGGCATCATAGGTAAATTGATGAATTCTTCCGTTGTCGTTAATACCTGACAAGCGGTTTTCCTCGTCCCATGTCATCTTTCTGAAACTCTTTTCTTCGGTATAACCTGTTGGATTTCCATTGCAATCATAAACATATTCTCTCGGAATAGCTTTCCCGGTTTCCGCAATTTTGTTTGGAGCGTTAGGATGAAGTTCGTTATCGTAATTATAATCCAACACATGGCCTTTCTGATCGTTGTTTACGGTATGCGCTAAATCTTTCTCTGTAATATTATGCATTTTGTTATAGCTAATATTCAGCTCATAACTCGCTTTGGTAAACTCGCCCTGATAGTTTGCTTTTGCCGATTTTAATCGGTAAAAATCATCGTATTGGTATTCATGGTTGGATGTTCCATCCTTTATGTTTTGAATGTCAAAAAGACATCTTTAACAACTAGTCCGGTTTGACCCCATTTTTTCGATTTAAGACATTTTAAAAAAATTGAGTCTCCAACATTCTTATTTTTTCTTTCAAACATAACATCGCTTCTTCAACATAATAATGGTCTTCCCCACCTAACACTTCACCCCCGGTATACAAGCTACATGACCTGTGTAACCAGAACCATCTTTTGCTATCATTATACATTCCTTTTCTTCCGTTAAATTTAGTATCAAGATCTTTAACAGATCCTTGCTTACTAATTTTAATTATGTTTTCCAGATTGTTTTTATATAACTCTTTCATAACTTTTAACATTTTGGTAGCTGTTACTATTGTTGCCGCAGACTTTATCAATTTACAACTTCTAAGGCATAAAAAACCTCGCAATAAGCGAGGTTTCTTGTTTAATTATCTTTACCGATTCTTTTTGACAGCACGGAATCGTTGCTCATATTCAAGCCATCAGATTAGTAATATTATCCTATTTGATATATCAAACCTTTACTATCAAATATTAATGCTTCCTTACTATTATCATTTTTATTAACTCTTAAAACTATCGGACAATCATCATAAACATATAAAAAATTTATCCAGCTATTTTTGAAAACTTTCCAATTACTATAAATTACTATATCTGAATTTATACAAAAATAAATTTTATCATCTTCGTTCCAATACAAATTATCTAAAAGCGATAGTATCCTTTCACCGAATTCTTCATTAAAATCATTAATATAATTTTGATCAATGAGTACTTTTTCCTTAGTGATAAGCCAACTTTCGTCACTAAGTTTAAAAAAATGATTGTTTTTGTTGTCTATGTATTCTTCCCATATTTTTATAGAATCTTCCTTTGACAATAAGAATATTTCATCATTTTTAATATCCTCAAAAGCAAATTTATAAATAGTTTTTATTATTTTTTTCATTATTTTTAATTTGGTTTATTGTAATATATATGCCCTTGTGCCTTTCCATCATACCATTTAATATGCTGTAAATCATTACCTACTCCTAATTCTCTTGAATTCTTAACATTATGAACTTCATAGCCTTTGGTGTATGGTTTTCTAGTATAATTTTTATATCTATTCATATTACCCCTTTCTTGTAACAATTGCTTAGCTTCTGTTGCTGTATTTACTCTAAGATTAAGTTTACCCTTTTTAATGCTCTTAATTGCACTTGAAGCCTCCTTGAATTCGCTAATAGTTAATGCTTTTGAGACAGGTAATTTCTCAGTAATTGCAATTTCAGTGACTATTATTGCAGCCATACCCATTGCTGCACCTTGTTGTTCTTTATTCATTTTTGGAGCGCTTGCAATAGTATTTACAACTCCACCAATTGCATCACGAGTATTATTTCTCATCCCTAATGCATCTGTCAATCCAATACCATCACTTACAAAAGTTGCTGCGCCATTAAGAAAATCGAGAGCCATATCAGAGGCTTGCTCAAAAGGATTTCCTCTAAAAAATGAATCTACTTTATTATTAAATCTATTGTTATATTCTCCAACAGCTTTGTTCCATCCATCAAGTCTGGACGTTTTGTCTTTCTTAGTGGGAGGATCTATACTATCTTCCGATTCCATTCCTGTCGGATCAGTAAAACGTACAGGATTATTATTCGAAAATACGTATGATGAATAGTCAGGATACTCTTCAGTTAAAGGATCGATCATTAACCAAAGCGAAGTCTTCATATCCAAATACCTCGCCCCATAATAGCTCAGATTCGTCTCCCTATCCAACTCTTTCCCATTAAACAAGTAAGGTGAAGAAAACGAACTGGAATGTTCCTCAAACAAAACCTCCCCAAAAGCAATGTATTCCACATGTTGCGAAATCGACCCATTTCGGTTTGTAATATACGAAGTACTTCCCAAATGATCCGGATGGAAATAAAAAATATCATTTTCCGGCAGACCAATTCCTGTAAAACCTTCTCCTGGTTTTATGGTTGTTGGCTCTATTGGTGGTCCAAACTGTACCGGTGGTCCGGGAACATCTCCCGGAGCATTGAAAATAGGATTTCTAGGCCAGCCTTCCGGTGGCTCCTGATTTTCCTCTACTGGTTTAATTACTTCACTTGGATAAGGATCGCCTGTAAATTCCGGTGTTGCATAAATTCCTTGTTGCGTTGGTGGTCCCGGAGGAACTCCCAAAGCTTTCACGTAATTGTCCAAAGCTTTTTGCTGTTCGGCAGTAAGTTTGGAATAGTTTACACCACCTGCTGTAATGCCTAATGGTTGAGCAAAAGTTCCATTACCTAATTTACTCACAATTCGGCCCGCGCCTTCAAAATAATGTTTGGTAAATTTACCTTTGCTTATTACAAAATACGGGGAGACATAACCTGTATAATCATCTGTATGTACTATGGTAGCAGCGGTTTCCCCATTAATGGCAACATTTTGAGAATCTCCCGAACTTTTAATTACACGTTCTCCCCCGGCATCATAGGTAAATTGGTGAATTCTTCCGTTGTCGTTAATACCTGACAAGCGGTTTTCCTCGTCCCATGTCATTTTTCTGAAACTCTTTTCTTCTGTATAACCTGTTGGGTTTCCATTGCCATCGTAAAGATATTCTCTCGGAATAGCTTTCCCTGTTTGCGCAATTTTATTTGGCGCGTTAGGATGCAGTTCGTTATCGTAATTATAATCCAAAACATAACCTTTCTGCTCATTGTTTACGGTATGCACTAAATCTTTCTTCGTGATATTATGCATTTTGTTATAGCTCATATTCAGCTCATAACTGGCTTTGGTAAACTCGCCTTGATAGGTTGCTTTTGCCGATTTTAATCGGTAAAAATCATCGTATTGGTATTCGTGGTTCGATGTTCCGCCCAAAGTATTGTTTACTACCGGAGCAGTATTCTTAATTCCTAAAACATTCCCAACCAAATCATAACTGTAACTGTTATTCATGACTTGTCGTGTACCGCTTTTTACCTGCAATTGCTGTAATCGGCGCATAACAGCATCATAAGTATAATTCGTTTCGGTATCGTTTCCGTATTTTAAATACTTACGCTGCTCGAATTCGTCATAACTTAATTGTTTGATGTACTCGTAAGTATGGCTTTCTTTTTTACCCTGCATGCTCTGCAGGTTTCCGGCACGATTATACGTATATTCTACTACCTCACCATCGGGATACGTCATTTTCTGGATTCGGTTCCAGGTATCGTATTCGAATTGCGAAATATAAGTTTGAATATCCGTTGGCGTGATACGAAGCGTACGAATTTCTTTTTCGACCTCGCCTAGTTTACCGTAGAAGAATTCCTGTCCGCCACTGGCATCCTGTACAAACCATAATCTGCCACGGCGTGATGCCGTTCCATCGGCTTTACCATAATTATATTGTACATTGTTTTGTGGATTTTTAGGATATTTAATAGACTCTAATCTGTTAAAATTGTATTCATATTGTATGGCGCCTCCATTGGGTACTGTATTTTTAATATCCTGTGTAATACGGGAAGTTAAATTTCCTGCCAAATCGTATTGCATTGTTGTGGTTCCAGCATCAGGATGTGTAAATTCAGTTCGTCTTCCGAGCCAGTCATAACTGCTTTTGGTAACATGATCCATGGCATCGGTTACTTTTATCATTTCACCAAGAGCATTAGTCTCAAACTTAGTCAGCAAATCATTTTGCAAACTGGCCATATTTTGTCCTGTGGCGTCGGTATACGTCTGACTAGTTTTGTTTAGAGCATCGGTTTGTGTAGTACGTAATGCCGGAACTCCATCATAATTCTCTAAAGTAAAACTTGTGGTATTACTGCTTCCATCAGGCAAAGTAACTTTTACAGCACGTCCTACTTCATCGTACTCCGTTTTAGTTGGTGTTACGTTGGATATCGCGATACTAAAATTATTATCTATAGTGGAAGTCGTTGTTGGGTAATAGCTTGTTATTGGTCTTCCCAATCCGTCATAAAGTATTTTTCCGGATACGATTTGCGCTTCCTGATCCGGGCTTCCGGCTGCTGTAAATAAACTGGCTGTTTTCTTCACCTGCAGGGCTCTGCCTAATCCATCTGTGTAGGTAAAGGTTTCAATATCCTTATCGAGTTCCGGATCGTAATTTTTGGTTTTTGCGTACGGCACTTTGGCTTCGGGGAAATATTCATACGCAATGGTATAGGGTTTTCCGGAGGCAATTTCGTAAGGTGCTTTAATTGTCGCCGTACGACCTTTTGCGTCTAACGTGTAAGTTATACTTTGATCATTTCGATCGGTTGTTTTCAAAGGTGCTCCAAAACGATAATCGTATTCTATTTTGTTCTGGTACCCAAATGCATCCTTGATTTCGGTCATGTATTGATGATTGTCGGCATCAAACACATATTCCAAAGTCATACGTTGCCCTTTGTAATTGGCAGGACCGGTTATCTTTTGCAGGTTTCCGTAAGGATCATAGGCAATATCCGTTAAAGCTATTTTATCTGCAGCACTGTAGTTTTTAATCTCGGTAACTTCAGCAGTTGTTGTATTAATGGTAGTGGCTCTTTTACGGCGTAAACCTTCCGATGTAAATACCTCTAATTGTTTTGGAATTCCACCATAATAAGGTGTTGTACTTTCGTAATAACTAATTTTGGCCGTTACTTTATCAGTCGCCGTTCCATTGCCTAAGTCTTCGTATTGTGTAATGTTTCCGTTGGCATCATAAGTATTAAACGTGTTGGTCTCCAGATAATCACTTCCTCCCTCATATACTTTTTGATTGGCGTGAATCAATCCTACAAAAATGCGTTTGGCATCGCATGAAGGTAAATTCAACTCTGATACCGGTACACTAGCCTGCGTTGCCACATCAATAAAACTATATTCATTTTCTGACTCCTGACGCATTTTGTTATTTTTATCCAATGTATAACTATGCTTCAAAAGATTTTTACGGAAATAATCCTGATTGTAAAATTCCTGAACCGTGGTCGAAAAAACCGAATTGTCAGCTGCATCAATCTGCTGCTGAATTACTTTTGCAAAACCATAAAATTCTCTTTCACGACGATCGTGATAACCATCTTCATATCTGAATTTAGCAATGGAATGATCTATACCGTCTCCCACATGTCCGTCATAAACATCAACAGATTGTAAAACCCATTTTGCAGAAGGGTTTTCGTAACTTGGTTTTACTAATTCATAATCGACTACGTAACTGTTTCCAGCTGCATTGGTAACGCTTTTTAGTTTGTTGGTTCTTTTGATGTTGGAAAGGCGTACTATTAGTTTATTTTCATCTTCCGAAAGGATATAATCTATATTTCCATCACCATCTATGTCTGAAAAAGAAGCTTCGCTGCGCGATGTACTTGCTCCAAAACTTCCTCCAAAACTTGGGGTAAGTTTCATTACAATAATAGGCGGAACCAATGGAATATCGTAAGAAACACCTAAACTTCCTCCATAACTTACACCAGTATTGCGGGTCATTTTTTCATAGCGCGGATAACTAATTGCTGAAGCAAACGAGTTCCCCATATTCAATTCAACGGACACTTCATTATCCTTATACTCAATTTTATCTCCGAGTCCGTCTCCATTTATATCCAAAAAAGAATGACTGTTGTCTGATGTACTTCTTGAATAATTAAGACCTCCCGAAAAAGATCCATTCATTACACTGTAACCGGCACTTCCTCCAATATCTAATGAAGTTCCTTTATTGATTACATTCATTTTATCCCAGCGTTCGGCTGGTAAAAATCCATAACCTGTATTTAGGGAAACCATTTCATTAGCCTCAATTCGGTCCGCAAGTCCATCACCATTAATATCTGAATAAATTTGATCTGAACGGTCTTCTCCTTTTCCGACAGTACCTCCCAGACTTACAGTACCTCCCGCTTTTAAAGCTTCTTGAATACTTCCTCCTGCACCAGATGAAAATTTTACTTTTCCTTTGCTTACAGTCATTTGCAGTGAACTTTGCGGAGAACCGTGATTGTAACTTCCCGACAAACTTCCCCCTATACTATTGGTTTTTGAGTGGCTAAAATCTCCAATATTTGTAATCTCGTTGCTTTTTCCTCCTATAGGGGATGTATACTGAACTTTATTGTCAATAATATAATCCGGATAACGATCTCCATTTAAATCACTCATTGTCTGAATCACAAAAGTATCTCCTTCAGATTTGGTCAGTCCGCCGCTTATTGCGCCGCCAACTCCTGCACCACCTCCAATACTTCGGCTTTTACTTTCAGAAATCATATCCAGTGCTTCTGTCTCGCCGCCGCCCAACAATTCGTTTAAAGGAGATGAAAAATCGGTATATTCTGCAAAATCATCTTCTCCCAGACGATTGGTTCCCATAAACTCATTATGAATAAAACTGGCCTTTTCTCCTCCATATAAAGTATTTTCAGAATATACAGCGCTCATGGGTAAAAAATACTCTTTTACAGTATCAAATTCGCCTGGCATATTATCTGGATCCATATTATTTGGATCAGGAAAGTTATTCGGATCAATACCACTGTTATTTTCAAATTTGAGTTTAGACTCATCAATAAGGTTTCCTGCCAAATCTCCATTTACAATAAAACGCCCCCAGTTTTTGTATTGAAGTCCAAAATTATTTTCGGTCTCATTCAGGTCTGTATAAATCGAGAAATCATTCGTATCCTTTGTCCATACAAGAGGCATTGCAGGATTTGTAACCAGATCTGTAATCTCATAATTTACTTTTAAAGCATTTAATTTTGGATAAGCTGTTATAACCTCGTTAAGTGCAGTATTGCTTACATAAATTTCTAAATCTAATGGGACACCTTTTTGAGCTGGAGCATAATTATAATTCAAGTCAAAAACAGAAGTGCTCGGACTTAAAACTCCGTTAGTTACTGCGTACGCCACTCTTCCAACTAAAAGACTATTTTGTTTTGCCGTGATTATTATATTTCCGTTATATCTAAAACCAGTTAGCGGGTTGGTTAAACTATAATCAATCGGATTTACGAAAAGCTTTAATTTTCCTGATAAATCAGGTTTTATACCGTCTATCAAATAGTTTCCGTCTATTTTAGAATAAAAGCTATGTCCTATATCTACCTTACGAATATTATCTTCTGGTTTAGAATTTGGCAGTGTTGGTAAGGTGACAACCGAATCAAAAAATAATAATTTTGTATCAATATTAGATACCGATTCTAATGTGACTGTTATAAAAGTATTGTCATCTGGAATTGAAAATACAAGAGATTGCAAATTAAAATTAACCACTTCTGATGCTAAAAACTTTCGTTCAAATAGTGTTGTTGTTCCAGCAGTATTGATCACGTTTTTTACAACTTTTAAAGTAACATGATCTGATGTTACCGGTTTAGTAAATTTGCCATTAAATGATATTATTCCTGCCTTTGGAACTACAATTGAATTAGCCTGACTTGTAAAAAAATCAGCAGAAGCATGAAAGTTTTTTAAAGAAATTAAATTTGCATCTGCAGCCTGAGTGTTTATTGATTCTAAAGTATTCGAAGTGGGAGTTCTTTTTTCAACCTGTGTAAATTCTATTTTCGGATCCCATATTACTTTATCATAATTTCCGTCTTTTACCGAACTTATTCTAAAGTACAAACGCTCTCCTTTCTCGACATTTAACGTTTGTGCCGGTTTTATTTTTTGACTGTAATCTAATGCGGAAACAATTTCATTCCAAAGTAATGCATTGCCTTTTTGAAAGTATAAATGCACACCATCGGCTTTATCAAGACCATTTCTGGTTTTGTATTCTTTTCTCTCTTCAGAAAGATCTTCAATAAGCTGAAAACTTTGGTTAACTACGATTGTACCTTTTGCAGGCGCCTGCCAAACGCGTACCACATCGTGTAAAGGATTTTTAGCTAATAATTGCAAAAGTTCTTGCGTACGGTCTGGTTTAGCAAGTGTTAAATCTCCTCCACCAGAAACTGGAGAAGGAGTTTCTAAACTTGAGGTCAAAAAAACTGGCACTCCGTTTACGATTCGGTTGTAATAAACTCTTCCATTATTTACAAAATCGACTAATCCATCGCCATTAAAATCCATAAAGTAACTCAGGGTTCTATTGGTTGATCGTTGCTCATCATAACCTACATTGGCAGATGCCACACCAAAACCAACACTCGCATCTACACCCCAGCTAAATGATTTATTTTTATATAATCCCAGATTTTTTATTCCCTCAATTTTCATTGCATCACCAAATGTATTCGGTTGCGATGCGTGGAGATTTTTTCTATAATAGATATCATTTCCTATTTTAAAAACCTTATCAGGATAAGAGTCTCCATCTAAATCTTCCAGTACAATAGAAGTTTCCGATTTTCCCCATCCATTGGCACCATGTGCTCCAATTGTATTGTTTTTAAATGTACCCAAAGTTGCCAGACCAACACCAATACGATAATTGACAGAAGTATTAGTACCGTTCGTACTTCCTGCTAAAGTATGATTACTTTCAAAATCTTTAATACCGGTAAAACCTTGTTTGATATTATCCGAAGGTACACTCCAACTTTGAGCTGCCCCAAACGGATTATATTTTCCCGAAGCATCACGAACGTCATCAAAATAATCTAACGTATTGGTATAAAATAATTTAGATTCTGAATCGTACTCTGTAATAGATTTTAATAAGGTCTTTTTAAACGCGCCTACCGTATAATTTAATTCGTAACTGCGAAACATATCGCTTTTGTAACGTACTTCAATTTTTCGTAATAACTGATTGTTCAATTGTCTGAAACCCAATCTCGCCGAAACCTGAACATCGGCACGGTTGGCTTCTCCTAAGTCTGAGCTTTTTACGAAAGTAACATTGTAATTACCCTTTTGAGAACCAAAACCGGTATAGTATACTTTTTTAAGATAAAGTTCTCCGTCTCGTTTGTCATATTCGTACTCTACGGTATTTCCTTTTAAGTCGACCTGTAAACAAAGTGCCCAATGCCCTACATTTCCATTCGCATCCTGCAAAATACCATTTTCAGCAAGTCCGGCAGCGGTTCCGCCATAATAACTGGCAACACCACTTTTATCTTTTACTACCCAGTAATAATTTTTAGGAGAAGATCCTTTACGGATAATTTGCTGAAAAGCACCTTCGCGTCGTGGATAAAATTGTTTATCTGCCGTTCTACCAACCCAGTCCGCTCTATGGGAGTTCGGGATCAATTGTTCTCCTGCAATTGTATAGGTCTCTGTTTCTTTATTCTGATCATAACGCGGAGCTCCCCAGCGGGTTTCAATACTAACCGCGGGTGCCGAAATATCCCAGCCCATTCCTGCCCAACTGTGGCCGCCATCACTGTCGTATTGCAAATTTAGAGAAGGCTGCATACCACCTCTTCCATTCGGAATTACGATCGAAAAACCTGTACTCATTGTTCCTCTTCCGTTGGCAGAAGGCGGTGCAATAGACTGAATTCCAACTAACGGACTCGCTGCTTTCAAATCTTTTATGCTTGTAGGTGTGTAACCAGAAGTTTCAGGAGATTCGGGCATTTTAATGATTCCTGCAATAAAATCGGTAAAGTGAGTGGTTTTGGCCTTAATAATTCCTTGTTTAATATCCAATGAATCTTTGGTTACTTCCTGCCACAATCTCTTATTCTCATCAAAATAAAATACATTAATGTCCTTCTCGGTATAGCCTTCCGGAATTGCTTTCTTATCAAATGGCAACGACAAAGTCACGGCTTTTTCAAAAATAGTTCCGTGAGGCAATAATCTAAAACCCGCGTTTTTTCCGGTAACATTGACCATTGCCGAATTTAATGGCGCGATATCAATTTTTCTCAAACCACTTACTGAAACTGTGACATTGTTTTTTAAAGCTCCGGCTGGAAAAACAGCTCCAAATTCTTTATATGAAATTTTATTTTCAGTCTGAAAATCGATCACTTTTAAGATGCGCTCTTTTGCATTTTCAACAGATCTGAAACGCTCAACTTTTAAAAATTGTCCTGATTCTAATTTTTCATTTATAAGTACACCTGAGGTAGTTTCCTTTGTAACCAAAATAGATTTACCAGCAGTCGAAGCATCCAAAACCAATTCAAATTCCGGCTGACTCACATCGATTGCAACTCCGCCAATAGTCATTTTTCTTATTTTAGAAGGAAAATTGGTTCCTTTTATATAGAGTTTGTTTTCAGATTGTAATAAAGTAAAATCAACAGAAGGTACAGAAGATTTATAAACAATTCGAACGTTTTTAACCCGATATCCATTCGAAATTCCCTCTGGAGCTGTAAACAGCAAAACGTTATCTCCTGCACGCAATGACTTCTCAGAAAGCAATTCTGATTGTTTGGTCCAACTTTTATTTTCAGATAAAAATTGTCCTCCAATACTTGGCTGATTGTTTAAACTTCTTGAAATAGAAGCTGCCTGATCGTAGCCGAACAATTCATATTCCAAATAAGCATTTTCTTCGTTTGATGGCAAAGCGTCTAACTTCAAATGAAAAACGTTATCATAAGCATCATCAACGTCTGATTCGTTTTTAGTACCAATAATTCCTTCAGCAATATCTGCACTAAACGATTTGGTATTTTTATTTTCTTTTTTAAGAATGGCTGTCGAATCTAATTCTTTTGGTGCAGTAACCAATTCTCTTTCCAACTTATTCTCAGAAAAAAAAGATGCTATTTTGTACGGTCCAAAATTGGCCGCAAACAAAAACGAACCTATTAAAAATACCAGTATTATAATTTTATTTTTCATAAAGTATGATAACGATTATTGAGGCAATCGGTTTATTTTATAAATATTTCAATGGATAATTTTCCTAAAAAAAAACAGAAATCAATTACCTGACAATCACTTTGAAAGTTTTAGTTCCAAAATCAGAATTCACAGTTACCAAATACATTCCTGATGCGCTTTTTATAGTATCTTCATGCAAATAAGTTTCGATCTGACTGTATTGTTTCTGCCTTAAAAGCGAACCCGTTGGTGTATGAATACTAATAGTTGCATTTGTCTTTTTAGGAAATTGCATGGCGACAGCAAAATGACCATCGGTTGTTGGGTTGGGATAAAGAATCAAAATGCTTGAATCTGTAATTTCTTTTCCGTCTGTTGCAACAGCAATTCTGGTAGCCGTTTTACATTCCTTATCGTTTAGTAATCGCAGCTCATAAGTTCCCGCCTGATCTACTAGAATTTTAGGATTATTATCGATAAAATCTCCTTCATAAAACCATTGATATTCATAATTTCCTGCCGGTAAACCTACACTTGCATCAAGTGTTAAGGCATTTCCGTCTTTCAACAGATATTCTGGTTTTAAGTTAGGAACTGTTCCTTGTTTATCGGCAACAAAAACAGTTTCTGAGTAGAGATTCCCTTTTCCGTCTCTCACGATATAATCATAAGTTCCAGACGAAAGCTGTAATCCGGTACTGCTTTTGGCAGCCTGATTCCATTGTTTTACAACGGCTTCGCTTCCTTCTTTTTTAACGGTAACGGTATAAGGCGCTTCACCACCTTGTATTGTATAATTCAATGCTCCAGATCCGGCTACTCCACAAGTTGCTTCGGTAATCCAGACTCTGCTAAACATTTCCGGCGCTACCTTTATGGTAAATTTGGCTTTGCCAGATCTTTGTTTATCCCAATTAAAATCATTCAAAACCAACTTTTCTGTAGTCGAAGTGCTGGCCAGACGTATGTATTCTGAATCTTTTTCGTCGTAAGTTCCCTTACCGGAATAATCAACTAAAAGCCAATAATAAGTATCCTTAGAGAATGTTCCTTTTATAAAACTTGGGTTTAATGACCAATCCAGACTTAAATCTGTTGGGTTGGTAAAATCCAGTTGCCATTCTCTCGCAATGCCTATCGGTTCTCCCTGTTCTTGTTTTTTTACCAGAAGATTTTTTCCATTATCGCTCCAAAAAGTAAAATAATTGTTTGGCAGTACATCCAACTTGCTTTTAAGTGCAATAGTCAACAGGCCTTCTTCTGCCATATTGCTGCTTTTTGCCTGCAGTAAGCCACTGGCATCATCACGCCCAATACCTGTAATAGAATTTTCAAATCCTTTATGCTGGTTGATGTCCCAGATGGTTTCTCCCTGACTGTTCAGGTAATTTTTGATATTATATTGAGAAAGTGAAACTCCATATTTAATAGCCAGATAACTTGCTACTTTTTGCGTTTCAAGTCCGGATAAAACTCTGTTGTAAACCAGAATTTCACTAATATTTCCTTTAAACTCTTCCGGCGGCAGTTTTTCCAGTTTCGATTTTTGTCCAATCGTTAACGAAGATAACTTTGCAAGGCTATCGGTTACATTTTGCTGAAAAAAATGAATATTTGCTTTGTGTGGTTTTATTTTTTCCTGATACGATTGGTAAGTGTATTTTTTCAAATCAACCAAACGTTTATTGGTCGCTACAGACAGCGTTTTTTGAGGATCATTTATCGTCCATAAATATTGTTCTTTCAAACTGTCTTGTACTTTGTAAACCATAAACAAAGTCTGCTTTCTTTTACTTTCTACACCAAGAGGCAAAATCAAAGAATCCTGTGTGGTATCAAAAACAATACTCGGATTAAAATTAAAAGCTGATCCCGCATGTTTTCTGCCAGATATTTTGGCTTCCTTTTTCGTCAGGCTTTCCCAGTAATAAGCATCACCACTATTTCTGGATTTGATCCAATATTGCGGTTCTTCGACCAGTCCGGGTAAAACCTTTTGCTGAGAAAAAGTCAAATTACTCGTCAATAAAGCCCCAAAAGCAAGTATTAAAAAAAACCTTTTACACATAATTTCAAATGTTTAAATGAAGAGCAATAACTAGAAATTCGCCAAATCATCAAAGTCAAAAGAGTAACCAATAATCAATGAAATACTGTTGACTTTGTTTTTATTTTCGCTGTAGCGATGACCGTTTTCTTCTGTCACCAAAGCATCTGTAAGACCTAACGTATAGCGCACTCCAACATTCAGGTTAGAGTTGAATTCATAACCGGCAGCCAGCATTCCATAAAAATAATTTTTTCCTGTCAATGACTCCTTCAACACTTTCTGGACATTGGCATCCGGCTCAAAATAAGCACCAGAATCTGCAAATAATTCCTGACTGTTCGAAGTATATTTAATGTTATCGCTTGAAATATTAAAACCAACATACGGTCCTGCGCCTATATAAAATCCATCAACCGGATAATATTTGAACTGCGCCCCCACATTGATGTAGCTATAGCCAAAAGTCATTTTGTATTGAAGTCCTTTTATATCTTCATAATTCAAATCGGTACTTTGGCCCGAATACGAAATCTCGGTCTGGATACTCACTTTTGCGTAAGGATATTTCCAGTTGATAAAAACACCACCGGTACCTCCAAATTTTCCTTCTTCCTTTAAAGTATATCCTTCATAAATTCCTTTCGGGACTATCACATCAGGAAGATTAGACATGGTAGAATAAATTCCGCCTCCAAAAATACCATACGTAATCTCTCTGTCTCCTTGTGCAAATAGCGATTTTGTACTTACTAATACTAGAAGTAAAATAATTTTTTTCATGTTTTTTATTGAAATTACCATTGATGAAAACTGTAGCCTAAAGAAAAACAAACAACACTACTTTTGTTTTGATTTTCGATAAACTGAAAAGAAGCCGAATTGCTTTTTACTACATCACGAACGCCCAAATAGTAGCGCAAATCGAAGTGAATGCTTTTATGGAGTTCATAACCCAAAGCGAAGCAGAGCGCAAAATCATCCGTTCCGTCGAGACCGTCTTTATAAAATTGTCGGGTCGCTACGTCGTACATTCCACCTGCTTCATTAGATTTATAAGTTACATTGTTCGCCGATAAACTTATGCCATAAAAAGCTCCAAAGCCCAAATTCACGCCTTCGTATGGATATACTTTATACAAAGCACCAATTTGCAAATACGAATAATGCAAACCCAACTCAAATTCTTTTCCAGTTGTATCGTGGTAATTAACCGTTTCGCCAGACTGGCGAAACAAAATTTCCGGCTGTATGGCAACTCTGGTGTCGTACAGTTTGCAGTTCATAAAAAACCCGCCTTCTAATCCGTAGGCTCCCTTGCTTTCCATTACACTATTATCAAAAGTGTTATCACGACCTTTAATGCTTTCCGGCAAATTGCTGATTCTCGAAGATAGTCCGCCAAACTTTAGACCATAAGTTATATTAGTTTCGTTTTGAGCGTGCAAAGACACATTAAAAAAGCAACTTAATATTAATAAGTGTAATATTACTTTCATTCACAAAATTTTTTGCGAATATATGTATTAATATACTCTAAAAATCGGCAAATGACAAAATTATCCGACGAATTGCATAATTTTCATCGTTCAAAGTAAATTACAGCAGAATCAATAAAATTAACACATGCTTACTAAAAAGCTCATTTATTTTTTAGAATTGTTTATGTTCTGCAATTCGCAGATCACGTTAATTAATATTTTATAAACAAAAAAAAGCACTCGTAATGAGTGCTTTTTTATCATTTATGAAGTACTATAAATCTAAAATCACAGTTCTCCATTAGTCATTATATTCTCCGTAACCCCCTTACTTTTAAGCATTCTAAAATGCGAACGAATCGCATGATAAAACGGATACGAGGTATAAGGCAGATTATATTCCTGAGCATACCGCCGTATGATTGGGGTAATGTGCGGATAGTACGTATGCCCAACACCCGGAAAAAGGTGATGTGCCACATGATGCGTAAAGCCACCGTATAAAAAATTAGCCAATTTACTTTCTGTACTAAAATCCTTGGTTACAATCATTTGATGTAAAGCCCAGGTCGCAGACAACTTTCCTTCTGCATCCGTTTCCGGAAAATGGGCATCTTCATCAACATGGGTAGAAACCAATGCCACTACTCCTAAAACACTTCCGAATAAATGCATAGACAGCCAGGCGGCCAAAACTAAATACCAGGGCTGGTTTAAAAAATACATCGGAATAAAAAGTATATAACTTAAATTGATCATTTTTGCGGCAAATAATATAAAAATTTGCTTTAGCGGAATTTTATCGACGATCTTTTTTACATAGTTATTTTTCTTTCCAAAAAAGTCTTTGAAATCCCGAATGTAAATCCAGTTCAGACTATAAAGCGGATAAATGAACCACATGTAAACATGCTGAAATTTATGAAAATTCAATAACGGACTGTTGGGAAAAATTCGAATAATATCACTTTGTTTAATGTCAATATCCCAGTCGGGCACGTTAGGATACGCGTGATGCAGATTAATATGGCGACGCATCCAAAGCCAGTGGTTGCTTCCAAAAAGCTCTAAAACATACAAAAACAATTCGTTATGTTTTGCCTTTTTAAACAAAGCACCGTGCGCAGCATCATGAAAAGCATTTATAAAAAGAACAATCATGGTAAAACCGCACAAAATATAAAAAAGAAAAAGCAAGGGTGTAAGGTTTCCAAAAAATAAAATACCGCTGTAAAAGAGGAAAAACAGTAGTAAAAGACCTAAAGATTTTAGAATATTTAAAAGGTACAAAGATGAATTTTTCAAAACAGTTTCGTTCACTTCTGTTCTTAGATTCTTAAAAAAATCATCAGTCTCAGCTTTGAGATAAACCGGGCGTTTTAATTTTTCCATAATTCATATTGCTAGAAATTATAGTATCAAATTTAAGAAATTTTTGTAAAATCAACAATTTCAACTCTTTGCAATTAAAAAAAACTTCATACAGGTCCGAAAAGAATTACAAAGCTTTTTGTGGCAAATCTTTTTGTGGCTCTGTGAAATCTTGGTGTATCCCTGCAAAATAACCCTGAGTAAAATAAATGAATCTTTAAAAAATCCCCATATTTTCTGGCTTAATCGTAAAGCCCAAACGGAGCATACTTTTGTGTTCCTGATAATCAATTAAACTTTCTGTATATCCCACAAACCATTGCAGTGTGAGATAATAATTTTCATTTTTATACGGCCTCCAATTCACCTGCGTCTGCAAAGATCCGTAGTTAATCAAACCACTTCCTTTTCTAAAAAGTACATCTGCACTCCATCGTCCGGGTTGTATCTGGTACGTTGCACTTGCTTCCCCATATCCTACATATTTGGTAAGTCCGGGATTATCTTCCTTGTCGACAAGCGGAATCCATCCTCTAATTCCCAATGTCCATCTGGGAGAAACCTGAGATTTTAATGAAAATGCCAGCATGTTCCACGTTCTCGAATAAATAGAATCTCTACCATTTGATTCGTGTTCTAAAGAAACCGTTCCATACGTCAATCTTCCTCCTTTTAAATAAAACGGACGAACGATTGCCACGCCTGGATTAAAATTAATCTCAGAAAAGGGTTTTGAGCTGGCATAAATATCCCAAAAAGCCTTTTGTGTGTACATTAAATAAGGGAAAAAACCGCCCCACAAAGGCTTTGATCGCAATCTTAATTTAAAACTAACCTGATACTTTACATCCGCATTATCACGCGTGATATCTGTATTAATGGGCACACCAGTTAAAAAATAATTGTCTCTGTGAACAGAAAAACTGTTTTCTTTCAAAAGCGAATCTGCTGCGCGGAAATTTTTCTTTTCTTCTACTATTTGTGAATTTACGTTAATCGAAATTAGTATAAAACAGGTAATTAGGTATTTAAAGTACATTATATAGGATGGTATAAATTGAGAATTATAGTTCGCTTTCTATACTAATGTACGGTATTTTAATCGATTCGTGAGTGGAATTTTTCCCAAATTTTATATTTTGTACAACGGTTTTAAAGGTGCTAAGGCACTAAAGATTTTAAGTTGCCAATATTTTGTCATGTGGTGTCGTAAGCTAAGCTTTGTTAACGAGAATCCCGACTTTTAAACATCTTGAGATTGAAACTTTAACAGATAATAAAAAAATCTTTGTAAAGCCTGACTATAAAATTAAAGCACAATTAAAAATATTTTCCTGCTGTGTATATCTCTCCTATTAAAAATGTAAATTAAATAGCATTTTCTTTTACTCTTTTTGTTGAATCAAAAAGCCAGTTCTGTTATTGAGTCTCTTCCTTGATATTAAAATTAAACCTTAGCTTTTTGTTCGTTTTCCAAAAAAAAAATTTAATAAAAAAGGGCGCTCAAATGAGCGCCCTTTTCCTGCTTTATTTCACTATTTACTAAATTTTATAATAAACTCAGAACGTCTATTAACCTGATGCTCTGCTTCAGAACAATTTACGCCATTTGTACAACGGTTAAGTAAACGAGTTTCCCCATATCCTTTTCCTGTTATGCGCTCTTTACTAATACCGTGATTAATGATATAGTTTACTGTAGCCTGTGCTCTATTTTCAGATAATTTCATATTGAATTCATCACGCCCGCGACTATCCGTATGAGAATTTACTGTCAGTGTCATACTTGGACGATTTTTCATTAGATCAACAACTTTATCCAATTCAGCTTTAGAAGATTCTCTAATTTTATAACCATTATAATCAAAGTAAATAGGTTGTAATTTTAGTTTATCATTAAGATCATCATCATCGCCAAGTTTTACCGTCTGGCCATCTACAAGAGCTTCCCTTTCATTTACAAAATCAAATGAATATTCTCTTTTTTCTGCCGGTTTGAAAGGAGGAGCAATTTGTGTTTTTTCTGATACACTTTCCTTTTTATAAAGTAGCTTATAATCTTTATAAGAATCTAATTCTGCAGTATATTTTCCTTCTTTATCACTATACACCGTATTTATCTTTTCATCTGCAGCATTATAAATTTCCACTGCCATACCTTCGATTGGTTTTCCAGAGGTATATTTTAATGTACCAAAAACTATTGGTTTATAGTTAAAATCAAAAGTAACAGGTCTCTTCTCTATAAAACTATAAATATCGTCGTTACCGTCTCTGTTTGAAGAAAAATAACCTTTTTTAGAGTCTCCATTAATCGCATAAGCAAAATCGTCCGAACTTGTATTAACACCATCTCCAAGATTTGTTACGTGGTACACCCCTTTTTCATCTTTAATTGCCGCAAAGACGTCAAGTCCTCCAAGACCCGGGTGGCCGTCAGATGAAAAATATAAAATACCAGATGAATCTACAAAGGGATAGGTCTCTCTTCCTAAAGTATTAATTTCATCTCCCAGTTTAGTGACATCATTACCTACAAATCCGCCTTTCTTCAAACTTACTACATAAAGGTCAGAATTACCAAATGAGTTATTTCGGTCAGAGACAAAAAACAGTTCGCTTTCATCTGCGCTCAGAGCTGGATGTGCTGATGAGAATCCATCGCTATTGATAGGATAACCAAGTTCCTTTACATTTTTCCATTCTCCATTAATATTTTCTGCTGAATATATTTTTAAATAAGTTGTACCTTGCTTATCTTCTCCCAATTTACCATCGATGTAATTATTTCTGGTAAAAAACATTGTTTTACCATCTTTAGTAATTGCAGGACTACTTTGGTGATATTTGGTATTTACATCACCTTTTAACATCACCGCATTTTGCAATCCGCCATCAGTAGTTATATCAGCGGTATATAACTTTAAAAATGATTTGTCATTCCAGCTGTGCTTACGTTTTATAATAACACCAGTATCTTTTGCTGAAGTATAAATTACCTTATCTTTACCATAAAAAGTACCTCCAAAGTCTGAAAAAGGAGAATTGATTTCTACCGTTTTAAAATCATATCGTCCTGATTGTGCCTTAATACGATTAAGTAATTTTACTTCATTCCATTCACTGCTCAAATCTTTTTGATTAGATTTTGAATAATAGGTTTGCATTACCTTCTCCGCTTCTTTATATTTTTGGCTATTATTTAAGGTTTGTGCATATCTGAAATAATATTCCGGATTAACATTATTTGAAGAATTTATAACTTTAGCATAACATTTCTCCGCTTCCGGATACTTTCCATTATAGTAATAACAATTGCCCAGCTTCATAAAAGCATCAACTGTATTGTTACCTCTACTAATTTGTTCTTCATAGAGCTTAGCTGCTTCTACAAAGGCAAATTTATTGTAAGCTTCATCTGCCTTTTGTATTTTTTTATCCTGAGCTTCAATTGTACCAATGTTCGCTAAACCAACCAAAAGTACAACAAAAGCAATCTTTAATTTTTTATACATAATCCTGTCTTGTATTAACATTATTAAAAGAATCTCGGCGTTATCAATCTCGAATTTGATTTAGTCAACAAATCAAATCTTAAAAAAATCTCATGAGATCCTGAGTTGTAATTACCAATATGAGTTGTATCGTAGTCATATGCATAACCTACTTGCAAACCATTTGTAATTTGGAAACCGGCCATTGCACTTACAGCAGCATCCCAACGATATGCAGCTCCCAGAGTCAATTTGTCATTGATAAGGAAGTTAGCTGATAAATCCACTGCCAATGGAGCACCTGAAACTGCTTTAACTAAAACTGCTGGCTTAAATTTTAAATATGGATTCAAATCAAATACATACCCCCCAATTAAATAAAAATGAGACTGTGTTGAGTAGGTTGTCTCCTTAGCATCATCATAGTAAGAAGTTTTTAATAATCTCGGAGACGAAAGACCAACATACCAATTGTAAGAATGCACATAGAACCCTGCACCAACGTTAGGAGAAAACTGAGATTCTTGTCCATTTAAATAAGGATCAGGATGCTCAATGTTTAATTTATTGTAATCAACCTCAAAATTGTCAAATCCTCCGGAAATACCAAATGAGTATTTTACATCACTGCTTCCTAAAATGGTATAAGCATAACTTACTGTTAATCCTGTGGTTTTAGTTGGCCCTATCTGATCGCTTACGACGTTTAAACCAAGTCCACTATGAATTCCTACCGGAGACTGAATTGAAAAGTTCATTGTCTTTGGAGCTCCGTCCAAACCAACCCATTGGGTTCTGTATAACCCCATCGCGGTTGGCATCTCTCTTGATCCCGTATATCCGGGATTAAATGTCATTGTGTTGTACATATACTGTGTATATTGCGACTCCTGCTGGGCCGACACACTAAATGTTCCTATTAACAACACTATTACTACTTGAAAAATATTTTTCATTTTGTTAATTATTAAATTCTAAGATTATTGATTGTTGATGTACAGGTATCCTGCTTGTTCAATCACTTTACTGCCGTTATTGTATTTTATAATATAGAAGTACGTTCCGGTAGGAAGTTTTTCACCTCTCTTTACCGTTGCACGACCATCAGAATATCCAGCAAACATGTTATTGCTTTCATTGTATCCATTTGTATCGTAAACTTTAACACCCCATCTGTTGTAGATTTCTACCGTATTGTCAGGATATTTATCAATCCCTTTAATATGGAAAGTATCATTCATTCCATCACCGTTTGGAGAAACAGCGTTATAAACTATCAATTCTGGTTTATCTACTTTGTCTACTATTGCCAATGTAAACATGTCATAACCTTTTACTTGAGTCATGTTTACTTCAGTCAAGTTTACTTCAGTCATGATCAGCTGTGTATATTCAGCACCAGCACTGGCATACGATTTTCTGGCTTCAACTTCTCCACCCTCATTAACCCATTTGTTTGAAGTTATATCCCAGCGAACTATGACAACTTTCTTATCGATAGGCACGTTTAAAAATTCTGTAGGTGTTGTACTAGAGTCTAGTGACAAGCTCAAAACAATTTTTCCAGTTCCTTTATTTTGAGTCACAATCCAATATTCTGAATTATTTATTACCTGAATACCATCTTGTTTACTGGAATGACTATGAAGATTGTCTGAATCTTTATTAAAATATTGGGTAGTATAAGCATCGTTATCACCTAGACCCGTATTATGATAAGATGGTCTAAAATACTTATTATCACCTACAGGAAATTCAAATTCTGCTTTTCCAATTTTTTCGACTTTACCATCAACGAAACTTTCATTATTTGCTAATTCGTGAGTGGCATCTTTCTCAAAAATCATTCGTCCGTCAAAATCAACACCATCAGCATCAACACCGCCTAAGTCTGCACCTTCAATTATTCCTTTTTTAAAGGTTGCTGTTTTTGCTACCGAAATCTGAGTATTTAAGTAAAATGCAGCAGGGCTATCCGTTGCTCCGTTTTCAAAGTAAATATTCTGAAAATCGGATTTTTTATTATTAACAACAGATCTCAGTTCTCCATCGATAGTTTGAACCAGACTTTTCTTTGTATCGTAATCCTTTCCTATAAAATAAGTTGTACCGTTAGAAGGTGCCTTACTTCCTGACGTACTAAAACCTACTATTCCATTGTTCAGCCAGTCTCTCTGAATATAAGTATCGCCATCATTATTAAATTCACCAGTAGCATCATTAATAAAATCATAATGAATAGACAAAATAGTACCTTTATCTACTTGAACCAAGCCTTTATTGACAAATACTTTTTCCTGAGCCTGAGTGTTTTGATATAAAAACAAAGCTCCCATCAAAGCTGCTGCGCAGTATAATTTATTTTTATTCATTGAAACTATAGGCATAGCTTCGTGATCTTTCGACAAATCTCTATTATTTTCCATCCTTTTATTTGCTTTACAAATTGTATTAAATAATGATGCAAAATTAAAGCGAAGGATTAGGTTCTCTCTTACCAATAGTAACCTGCGAATAAGCAGAATATGCTCCTAAAACAAAAAATAAAGGAAGTAATCTATTTTTCATAACATTAATTATTATGTAGTTAATTATTTCTTAAGCGTTTACAATTCAAACCTCTAATTTGAAAGTGCAAAGTTCCCTATAAATACCATGTTACATTACCCCTAAAAGTCTTTAGAGTTATAGAATAAGGTATTTCAATATGTGTATCTGTTGATTGTAAATAATTATTTTTTTTTAATCCCTAAATGTTACTTTAAAAGTTATTCGGTTTGCTAAGAGATGCATTTTATACCGTAACCTTTTGCCTATATTAAATGCTCTTTTTATAGTACTGTACTATCGACAGCTGAAAAGAACTCCAAACTATCGACAAATACAAACATCGCCTTTCAGATTTCAATTGTATCTTATACCTATATATTATGCCAACATTAATTTCAAACCAATTAGTACGTTTATTGAAATAATTATCCTGTAGCAAAAGCTCTCAAAGTCGTAATTATAAATTCCGGAAAGAGCTTGTCATCGGAAGAAATCGATACTATTTTAGCGTATAATAACAACAGTCTATTCTACAATTAAATGTAAAACGACTAAAGTGAGTGAATTGAGTTTTTAGACGTCGCAAGATTGGAACATTCCGGTGAAGGGTGGATAGATAATAAAAGCTTCGAAAATAGTAAAGCCCAAAAGTAAATAACAAACAACGTAGCCTATTAGGTGTTCTAATTGGGCATGAATGAATGTCTACGGTTCCAAACAAGAATCTAAATTACTGATTTTCAACATATAATCAAAAACATTCATGAATTTATATAGTAGTTTAATTTTAAATTATCACGAATAGATTACATAATTTTAAATTTTCTGCTGCTACACTATCAAGGTTTAGCGTACCGAGCTTTTTGATTTATAGTTTAATAGTATTGGTTAAACCAATACGGGTATAAAAATAATTGCGTAAGAATAACAAGCTCTAGTACGTGGATTTTAAAAGCGCACTTGAAATTTCAAATTTTCAGACCTCACGATTAATACAATATTCATATATTTGTAAAGACCTAAAAAACAATACCTTAAGACTAAAACTTCGCCTTTATAATTGTAACTGCCTTTTATAAATATTTTACCCTATTCTACCATAACCAAAACTTGTAGAGGTAAAATAGCTCTAAACATCTTAGTAATTTTGCGCCTAAACTTAATTTGTCTCACTAACGAGACAGAATTAGATGTAAATGACAATTTATCATTAGACACCTAATAATTAAAATTGCCTGAAAAAAAGATAAAAAATTTGTATTAATAATGAGACAAAAACAAATCTCAATATTCATTTTTTTTGAAATTATAACAGGAAACCTAACTAATCATGTGATAAAACAGGCAAAGAGCATGACATTTTATAATAAAATACTATTACCAATGAAACACAATTCTAAACAAATTAATATGTAATGGCAAAAAAAAAATTAATAAAATTTAAAAAGAACAGGCCGTGATAGGTTTGCACAGTTAGTAATAATTTAAATATTTTATAATGATACAGAATTATATCAAAATCAGGAAAACAAAGTTTTGTTTTTCAATTATGGCAGCAATGCTATTTTGGCTCCCGGCAAAAATTACCGCTCAGGAATTGCAAGGAACTACAACAGACCCTGCAGCATCGTTTACTTTTCAGGCAGAATCGAGTACTTTTACCTATTTGACCGGTGGTACTGTGGTTTCTTCTATAGCTGTAGATGAAGGAGTAAGTGCTGCGCTTCCTATAGGATTTACATTCAATATAGGATGTTCAGGTTTTTCTACATTTTATGCAGGATCAAACGGGACTATAAGTTTTAATAACCCCAGCAGCCCCGCTGGTCCTAGTGGTTCAGGCCCTGCCAACACACCTTTGTTAGCGCCTTTATGGGCAGATTTGTCGGGTACTTCGACCGGGACATTTTCGTACAAGACTACCGGTACAGCACCTAATCGTGTGCTTACAGCAGAATGGAAAAACTGGAAATGGGGCTATACGGCCTCAACAGCTGTAATCTCCTTTCAGGTAAAAATTTATGAAGGGACCAATACCGTCGAATACATTTATAATCCGGAAGCCGGTGCGATTGTCGGAACATATAAAGCGGCGATCGGTATTTATAACAATATGGGCAACACGACCGTACAGTCCTGGCTCTCAGGCTCAACCTCAAGCCCTACCGCTTCTGCTGTTTTCAGCAATACTTTTATCACAAAACCGGCAAGCGGGCAGTTATACCGTTTCAATTTTATTAACGGAAACTGCGGGTATTACGGCCAGACTATTATCAATCCTAATGGCGGTATGCTGGCAGATGGTTCTGACGGATTGAGAATTAATTTGTCAGGGGCAGGAAACATGCAGATCCGCAGAAAATTCAATGCAACAAGTAAATATCAAATTTATCATCCAACTGCAGATATAACAGCTGGTACAACAGCCCCTTATACCGTTCCTGGTACTACACACGGCCTTGTATTGTCTATAGGAAATACCCCTTTTAGAACCGGAATTTTAGATCCTAATGCCGCCTCAAACACTGCTGCAAGCCCAACATTAACAGTGGTCAGCAGTACACAGCAGTCGCTTATAGAAAACTCCCCCGGGCATTTTGTTGATGTAATTAAGATGTCGGCAACCAAAAACGGATTGGTTTACGGGCTCGAATTGACCTATACCTACAACTATCCCGCTTCTGCTTTTCTTATTGATTACAAGGTAACCATACCTGCAGGCAATACAGAAAAAGTACAGCTGGCACACGGCTGGGATACCTATCTTGATGGAGGTGATGCCGGTCCCGGATTTAAAACCGGAACAGCCACAGACCTTAGCGATGCTGTAGTGGGGGTTGTAAAATCTGGAGGAACATCTTACGAAGCTTTTCAGTATCTGGGCGGTGTAAAATGGAGCGGGTATTTTTCAGCATATTACTATGACCTTAACCCTAATTTGGGGTCATCTGGCGGTACTAACAATCCGTGGATGGTTTTCAATAACACAATAGACCCTTATGATGGTACCGATAATGGTATTGGTATTTCTATCGATTTTGGTTCAACACCAGGTACATCTACCAGTAATAATGCCATTATTTTTGCCTGTGGCGCAGGAGATATTGCTCCTGTCCTGAGTGGTACAACAGCAAACCCGTGTGCCGGAACATCGTTCAACCTGAACAGTTATGTAACCTCTACCCCGCCTGCCGGTACCATAATACGATGGAAAGATGCAAACGGAAATGTAGTAGCAGATCCTGCCAATGTAAATATTGCGGGAGCTTATACGGCAAGCTATTATTCATCTGTTTACAGCTGTGCCTCTCCGGGAGCTACCATTACGGTAACTTATAATAACGCTTGTGCAATATGCTACAAGCCTGCTGTTACAACAGGTACGCCGGAGCCTACAAAAACAATAATATCAACATTAGACAGGGTGAGTGTACCGCGAAACACGGCAGATTACAGAGCAGGAAGCCTGATACTGGAGTCGACCAATAAAGGTTTTGTATTGACCAGAATGGCATCGCCAGAAACTGCAATTACAGCTCCTGTAGAAGGAATGATTGTTTATGATACGGTAAACAAAGTAATAAAACTATACAACGGTACAACCTGGCATACCTTAACGCAACAAGGCTGTCCTGATTAATCATTCTGGGGAATAGAGTACAGAATATAGAATATAGAGTATAGAGATAAAAATTGATCCGGTCCTGCTCCCGATCTGAAATTCGGGAGGGAATGGATCAGGTTTTAGTCCCCAAGCCTCAAAATAAATTTTAAGAATTCGGCCTTAAACTTTGGACCTTATGACTTTAGACTTTAGACATTCGACTTTATGACTTTCTACTTTGAAACTTTAAGACTTTAAAAAAAACAATCATGAAAAAAATACTAATTATAATCTGCGCAGTTTTTGCCGGATTAACAGCAAATGCGCAGTCCAGCATCGGTAAAGTGACCGTTCCGGACGGCTCAGGAATACTTGATTTTAATACTGGCGGAAAATCCGGCATTGTACTGCCGTGGGTAACAACGCTGCCAACAGGCACAGCCCTGACAGGGGGAGTCATGATTTACGACGGCAATCTAAAAAAAGTAATGTATTACAACGGTACTACATGGATTGATTTATCAGGCCATGCAGGTACGACCGCAGATTTATCCATTCAGAATGCCGTACCGGAATCGACCATAAAAGGAGCCGTTATTGGGGCTCAGAGCAGCACTATAGATGGTGTGCTGGTTTTAGAGTCAACAAATAAAGCATTGATCCTGCCAAAAGTTGCCTCGCCTCACCTTAATATTGTCAAGCCAATGGCGGGAACAATTTGTTATGACACCGTAAAAAAAATGGTCTGCGTTTATAACGGCGTTGAATGGGCCTTTTGGAAATAACGGAAAACTGGACTAAAAATTAAAATCATAGAAAAATGAATAAAACGATAAAAATAGCCGCAACAGCATTATTTATGATGTGCTCTCAATTCTTTTTTGCACAGCAGACAGATACTGATCAGCAGTTTGCAAAGCAATCTAAAGAAAATCATAAAAGATTTAATGACAGAGTTGAAACATTAAAGGGCCAACAGCAACAAATAGAGCGTGACCGATCAATGACCAAACGTTCTGCAGAAAATCAAAAAATGTTTGATGATAAAATTTCTCTTTTAAAGAAAGAGCAAGAGACAGCTGAAGCAAAAGAGAGAAAGCTTACTGATCTGGAAAACAACCTGAATCTGAACAGACAAAAATTAAGAAAACTTCAGGCAGTACAGGATGCAGAATATAGAAACAATGCAGCTGCTGCTGATGCAAATACGCTAAAACAGAGAGCTGCAATGAAAGAGAATGTAAACAATGTTTTGCAGGAAACATATAAACAAGAGGCAGAAATTAATAAGGTTACCACAACACCATAGGCCTTAAAGCCATCAAGGCCAGGTTTACAATGCTTTTTTTAAAGAAGATTGTTACCTAGATCTACTAAAGACGCCAATTCGGAAAGTTTAATTTCTTCGAATTGGCGTTTTCTTTTACAGACAATATTGCGCACTTTGCAATTTCGTTTTATAAAAAATATTATAAAAACTTATATCATTATACAAAGTGTAATTATTTGATTTTCAAAGCAAAAACTTTTAAAAAGTTAGAGATTTAATGCTTCTAAAATTCTGATCACCAAACTTCAAAGAAAATATTCATAAACGTAAATTTTACAGCGACCTGAAGTCTAAAAAAAAACCTTATTCCACCACAATGAAAACTTTTAGAGGCAGGTGATAGTGAAGGAAGACAATTAATTTTGCTCTCAAAATATCATCCAAAATCTAATGTATTCTTAGAGTATTTTAGATTCAAACTGGGCAAGAGAGCGCTCTTAATTTATGTTTTAAAAATTTAAATAAGCAAAAAATGAAAAAATTACTTTGTATGCTATTATTAATTCAATGCGGATTTATGATGGCACAGTCGCAGACAGAAACAGTAGTAACGCCCAATGGGAAAAAAGTTACTTTTAATCCCAATTCTCTTAATACCGCAAATAATGGTCTTACAGCAACTGGAGGCAATATTCAATTAGGAGGTGTTTTAACAAAGCCTTCTGTTTTGACCACTACATCCGCTTTTACACTTGCCCTTAAAGGATTGCAAACCGGTGCAGCAACCGACAGTATTGTAGTAACAGACACAAACGGTATTTTAAAGCTTGTAACACAAAGCAGCTTAGGTGATAACTTAGGTAACCATACAGCAACTCAAACTTTAAATATGAGTGCCAATGACATAAATGCCGCTAAAGATATTACAGCAACAGGTACTGCTGCCGCTGCAAATGTAACAGCAAGTACAAAAGCAACTGTTGCCACTGCAGCCATTACAAAAGGTACCGATGGGCTTGCTCCGGCAGCAGGTTATTTAGCTACTTCTGTAGATGCACTGGGAAATGTGGTTTGGAAAAGCCCTGCAACTATCGTATCAGCCAATCAGGTGCAAGCAGACTGGAACATGGCTACAGATACTGATCCTGCATTCATTAAAAATAAACCGACTATACCTACTATAACAGGAGCTGAAACAATAATTAATCAAGGTACTAATATAACAATAACAGGAACAGGTACAAGCGCAAGTCCTTACATTGTTAATGCGACTTCTACAGCAGACAATTTAGGTAATCATACAGCAACTCAAACTTTAAATATGAGTGCCAATGACATTACTGCTGCCAAAAATATCACTGCAACAGGTACTGCTGCCGCCGCAAATGTAACAGCAAGTACAAAAGCAACTGTTGCAACTGCAGCTATTACAACCGGTACGGACGGATCTGTTCCTGCAGCCGGATATGTGGCTACTGCTGTCGATGCTTTAGGTAACATCAAATGGACAAACCCTTCGGCACTTGCAGTAACAGGTGATAACCTAGGTAACCATACAGCAACTCAAACTTTAAATATGAGTGCCAATGACATAAATGCCGCTAAAGATATTACAGCAACTGGTACTGCTGCTGCTGCAAATGTAACAGCAAGTACAAAAGCGACTGTTGCCACTGCAGCCATTACAAAAGGTACAGACGGGCTTGCTCCGGCAGCAGGTTATTTAGCTACTTCTGTAGATGCACTAGGAAATGTGGTTTGGAAAAGCCCTGCAACTATCGTATCAGCCAATCAGGTGCAAGCAGACTGGAACATGGCTACAGATACTGATCCTGCATTCATTAAAAATAAACCGACCATACCTACTATAACAGGAGCTGAAACAATAATTAATCAAGGTACTAATATAACAATAACAGGAACAGGTACAACCGCAAGTCCTTACATTGTTAATGCGACTTCTACAGCAGACAATTTAGGTAATCATACAGCAACTCAAACTTTAAATATGAGTGCCAATGACATTACTGCTGCCAAAAATATCACTGCAACAGGTACTGCTGCCGCCGCAAATGTAACAGCAAGTACAAAAGCAACTGTTGCAACTGCAGCTATTACAACCGGTACGGACGGATCTGTTCCTGCAGCCGGATATGTGGCTACTGCTGTCGATGCTTTAGGTAACATCAAATGGACAAACCCTTCGGCACTTGCAGTAACAGGTGATAACCTAGGTAACCATACAGCAACTCAAACTTTAAATATGAGTGCCAATGACATAAATGCCGCTAAAGATATTACAGCAACTGGTACTGCTGCTGCTGCAAATGTAACAGCAAGTACAAAAGCGACTGTTGCCACTGCAGCCATTACAAAAGGTACAGACGGGCTTGCTCCGGCAGCAGGTTATTTAGCTACTTCTGTAGATGCACTAGGAAATGTGGTTTGGAAAAGCCCTGCAACTATCGTATCAGCCAATCAGGTGCAAGCAGACTGGAACATGGCTACAGATACTGATCCTGCATTCATTAAAAATAAACCGGTTCTTCCTACTGCTCTTACAGCAGATAATGGATTAGCAATAACTGCAAACAAAGTTCAGTTAGGCGGAAGCCTTACTAAAGCTACGGCTTTAACAACTACAGCTACTAATACATTAGCCATAGAAGGATTGCAAACAGGAGCAGCTACTGATAATATTGTGGTTGCAGACGCTACAAGCGGTGTTTTAAAAACAGTGACTGGCTCAAGCATGCAAATTGAACCTTGGCAGGAACAAGGTACTACTAATAAAGCAACTTCAAATACAGCTAAAATTTATCAAATGGGCGCTGTCGCAATTGGAACAAATGACATGTTGGGTTCTACAAATGCAAATGTTAAACTTGCTGTAAATGGTGCTATAATTACGCCTACTTCGTACTATGCCGATTACGTTTTTGAAGACTATTTAGATGGAAAATCTGAAATTAAATCAGCGTACTCGTTCAAATCTTTATCTGAAGTTGATAAATACATTGCAGAAAACAAACACTTACCAGGTGTAACCAGCATTAAGGATTTAGCCAGAAACGAAAAGGGAGAATACATTTTTAACATCACGGATCTTTCTATTCAATCACTTGAAAAAATTGAGGAGTTATACCTGCACACCATAGAGCAGCAAAAACAACTTGAGGCAAACGAAAAAACCATGAAAGAGATGAATGATCGTATTGAGCGTCTTGAGAAATTAGTTAAAGGGAATAACTAAATAGCTCTTACAATAAAAGTTTTTTAAGTTAAAGGCTTTAGTGAAACGTCATCGTTTTGCTAAAGCCTTTCTTAGTATTTTATGGGTGGCCAGTTTTGTAACTCTTGAATAAGCTTTATGTTGCTTTTGATTATCTCACTATAGAGAATTGAACTGCTACCTATTTTAGCGCTTCGGAGCAAAAAACGCCACTTAGAATTAAAATCCTGAAAAACAATGTTTTACAAAAATAATTCTTATTTTTATAGCCCTATACATGCAAAAAAACTAATAATTCATACAAATTTCCAGTATTGAATTTTTCTATTTGTAACTTAAGAAGTTTTATCCTCTTCGCCATTTAAATTCAATCTTACAATTAAAAAGTTAAAAAACTTACAAGGAGAAGAACACATCAGTACTTCAACCTTAATTCGATATAATAAAAACTTCTACAGGATACTACTACTTGCCCTTCAGAACTAATTTTGCAGTTCAAAAAAGACCAAATAACTAAGCCATAGCTTATTACGTAAAATTTAAGGTTTTGGTATTAAAAATCTTTGGAATTTGAAAATTAAACAAGTAAAAAAATGAAAAAATTAATTTGCATGCTGTTATTCATTCAGTGTGGATTTATGATGGCCCAGACAGAGACAGTAGTAACTGTCAACGGAAAAAAGGTTACAATTAACCCCAATTCTCTCAATACTGCAGATAACGGTTTGACTGCATCGGGTGGAAATATTCAGCTGGGAGGCTCTTTAACAAAGCCTTCGGTTTTAACTACTACGGAAGCTTTTACACTTGCCATAAAAGGTCTGCAAACGGGTACAGATTCCGACAACATGGTAGTTGTTGACGAAAATGGTGTTTTAAAGATAGTATCTAAAGCAGCAATGTCATTAGCAGGGCCTGCAGGGCCTCAAGGAGCACAGGGCCCTATCGGATTAACTGGACCAACAGGTGCTGACGGAGCACAAGGTCCTATTGGATTAACTGGGCCGGCAGGTGCTGATGGAGCACAAGGTCCTATCGGATTAACTGGACCGGCAGGTACTGACGGAGCGCAGGGTCCTATCGGATTAACTGGGCCGGCAGGTACTGACGGAGCGCAGGGTCCTATCGGATTAACTGGGCCGGCAGGTGCTGACGGAGCGCAGGGTCCTATCGGATTAGCTGGGCCGGCAGGTGCTGACGGAGCACAAGGTCCTATCGGATTAACTGGACCGGCAGGTGCTGACGGAGCGCAGGGTCCTATCGGATTAACTGGACTGGCAGGTGCTGACGGAGCGCAGGGTCCTATTGGATTAACTGGGCCGGCAGGTGCTGACGGAGCGCAGGGTCCTATCGGATTAACTGGACCGGCAGGTGCTCAAGGAGAACAAGGTCTTATCGGATTAACTGGACCGGCAGGTGCTGACGGAGCGCAGGGGCCTATCGGATTAACTGGACCGGCAGGTGCTGACGGAGCGCAGGGGCCTATTGGATTAACTGGACCGGCAGGAGCTGACGGAGCGCAGGGTCCTATTGGATTAACTGGACCGACAGGTGCTGAAGGAGCACAGGGTCCTATCGGATTAACTGGACCGGCAGGTGCTGACGGAGCGCAGGGTCCTATCGGATTAACTGGACCGACAGGTGCTGATGGAGCGCAGGGTCCTATCGGATTAACTGGACCGGCAGGTGCTGATGGAGCGCAGGGTCCTATCGGATTAACTGGACCGGCAGGTGCTCAAGGAGAACAAGGTCTTATCGGATTAACTGGACCGACAGGTGCTGACGGAGCGCAGGGTCCTATTGGATTAACTGGACCGGCAGGTGCTGACGGAGCGCAGGGTCCTATCGGATTAACTGGACCTGCAGGAGCGCCACCTACAACTGGAGCTGGAACAATGACTGGTGCAAACCTAATTGCAATTTCTGACGGTGTAAACAATGTATTTAAAAATACTAGTATTAGTTTAACTGCTGGTACAGACAAACAAATATTGCAAACTGTAGGTACAACACCAACTTGGGTAAACGCATCAACGATTATAAGTCCTGTTACTGCAGATAATGGCTTAACGATAACAGTCAATAATGTGCAGTTAGGCGGCAGTCTTAGTAAACCTACAACTTTAACAGCCTCAGGTACAAATACTTTGGCTGTACAAGGATTACAAGCTGGTGCAGTGACAGATAATATCGTTGTCGCAGATGCAACGAGTGGAATCTTAAAAACAGTAGCGGGATCTACTTTGCAAGTTGAACCGTGGCAAATACAGGGCTCAAATGATAAAGCAACATTAAATACAGATAAAATTTATCAAATGGGTGCAGTAGGAATTGGCACAAACAATATGCTTGGAAGTACTAATACAAATGTTAAACTTGCCGTAAATGGCGCTATCATTACTCCTACTTCGTACTACGCCGATTACGTTTTTGAAGATTATTTAGATGGAAAATCTGAAATTAAGTCAGCATATTCATTTAAATCTTTGGCTGAAGTTGATAAATATATTGCCGAAAATAAACACTTACCAGGTGTAACAAGCATTAAAGATCTTGCTAAAAACGAGAGAGGAGAATATATTTTTAATATCACTGATCTATCTATTCAGTCACTTGAAAAAATTGAGGAGTTGTACCTACACACTATAGAGCAGCAAAAACAAATTGAAACAAATGAGAAAACGATTAAAGAAATGAATGATCGTTTTGAAACTGAAAAACAAAAAACGTTTGAGGCAAACCAAAAAACGGTTAAAGAAATGAACGATCGTATTGAACGTCTTGAAAGATTAGTAAAAGATAATATTAAATAAATTTCAATTATATACTCAAAAACAGCAGCAATTTACTTTGCTGCTGTTTTTTTTTAATAAAAACTAACTGGCACTTTAACATCATTTTTCTTTTCTGCTTTTAGTCACATTACACATTAATCCTGCTTAATAAAATATAATTTCTGCTCATAATTGGCAATGGCCATCAAGGCATCGTAAATGTATTTTGAGACCAAAGCGCCACCTTCTGTATTGATTAAATCACTATCATCTTCGGGTGTATGGTACTGCGGATGCCCGCCGGTGTGAAATCCTATGGCTGATATGGATGCTTTGTAAAACGATACGTGATCTGATCCGCCTACATCGCCGGCATGAACTTGCGGATTTAGTCTGCTGTTTTCGCCTAATTTTTTCATTAGCGCTACTCCGTCAGGAAAAGTTCCTGCTCCTCCCATGTAAATGTGTTTTTCGGCATTTAATCTACCTACCATATCCATGTTAAGCATCACTTTTACGGCTTCTTTGTTTACGGGTAAATGGTTTACGAAATATTTAGACCCTAATAATCCTTCTTCTTCTCCACTAAAGGAAATAAAAATGATACTTCGTTTGGGTTGAATCGAAGATTTTGACAATTCCTGCGCAATGCAAAGCAAAGCCGAAACTCCGGAGGCATTATCATCTGCTCCGTTATGAATGGCAACGGTATCTTTTTTTTTACTGCCAGAGCCTTTACCACCCCAACCCCAATGGTCGTAGTGCGCTCCTATTACGATAAATTCATTTTTAAGCACAGGATCTGATCCTTCTATGTAGCCTACTACATTTTGGGTCGCAACACTGTCTGATTTCATTTTGTTGATTCCTTCTTTTACAAAAAGACGGAAGGTTTGGTAATAATTATCATGGAAAGCTTTGAGTCCGTATTTCTTAAAATGTTTTTTAATGTAGGCTGCCGCTTCACTATTTCCTTTGGTTCCGGGAAAACGTCCTTCTAATTTATCCGAAGAAAGATATTTGTCGTGCCTGTAAAATGTTTGTGCCATTCTGTTTTTTTGAGCAGTTGTTATAAGCGTAAAAAACAACAGGGTGAAAATTATTTTATAGTGGATGTTTTGTTTCATATTTTATTATAGCAGTCTAAAATTTGACGCGGATTTTACGGATTCGCGATGCGAAGACGCGGATTAAAACTGATTTTTATTTACTTTCTAAATGATTATTTTATTTATAAATCTGTACAAATCCGCGTTTTTGCAAAGCACATCCGTTTCATCAGCGTTCTAAAACGTTCTTTAATTTATTTCAATTCAAAAATTTTATTCATTAAAATCCATTTTTCTCCAGGCTTTGATCCTGGTAAAGCTTGCTGAAATTTCCACATTAGTTTTTCCCATTCCTGAACTTTTGCATTTTCGGCATCTAGCTTTAATTTTTTTTCGAAAGAGAAATCGGCTTCTGCTTCTATGATCATAAAAAGGCGATTTCCGAGATTATAAATTTCAAGATTGATAATTCCGGATTTTTTAATGCTGTTTTGAATTTCAGGCCAGACATTTTCATGAAATTTTATGTATTCCTGAATTAAATCAGGATCATTTTTTAAATCTAAAGTCAGGCAGTGTCTTTGCATTTTTTGTGGTTTTAACTATTTGAATCTTAGCTAGAGTTTTGACACAAGTTAGGAATTATTTGAAAAACCTGCTTTATTTTCTTAACTCAAATTCGACATGTTTGATATACTTTCTGTTGTACGAATATAAAACATGAATTTTATGATTGGCGGTTTGAATAATAGCGGGATAACTGAATTCGCCTTCGGTCTGGTTTTCCAAATCAAATAATTTTTTCCAGTGCAAACCGTCTTTAGAATATTCGACATCGAGTACATTTCTTCCGTTAAACCAGTCTTTGCCTATTTTTAGCGGATTATTGACCAATAAAAAGGATTGGTTTGGCAAGGTTAAAGCATCAATTCCTGAGTTGGAATTCACTACATTAATCGTATCTGTTTTCTGCCAGGTTTTACCGTTATCTTCAGACCAGGCTGAAACTAATTTATTATGTCGGCTTCGCGATAAAATTTGGATTTGCTTCTTCGAATGAACTAAAAAAGTGGGCTGAATAATATCAAAATTTTTCTTATTTTCAATAGGTTTTATGGTCCAGCTGTCGTTTGCTTCGGTGTAGGTTTCTATAAAAACACGCCATTTATTATCGTCTATACTTTCTGTACTGCTTCCGCATAAAATAACTCCGGGTGTAGTTTCGATGGGTTTATTTCGAATTGGTCCTAATATTCCTTTTGGAAGGTATTTAGGAGTACTCCAGCTGTTTCCATTATCTTTGGATACGATCATGGCTCCAAACCATTCTCTCGGATTTTTTCCTACTTTATAAAACAAATACAAATTTTGGCTTTTGCTTTTAAATAAAACAGGATTCCAGCAAGGCAATGTATCTCCGTTTTTTATTAGGGGCTCAATAAATTTTTTGGGTGCCGACCATTTTTGCTGTTTGTAGGATGCCACATAAATACTGACATCTTTAGCTCCTTCGTGTTTTCCTCCAAACCAGGCTGCCAAAAGTACATTGGGTTCTAGCTCTACTACTGTTGCCGCATGACTGGCTGCTGTAACCGGATTTTCGGTTATAAAATTTTTAGTAATGGTTATGGCTTCAGCTTCTTTTTTTACAGAAGTACAAAAAGAGAAAAGCAATACCACTAAAAGAATCGGGTAATATTTTTTTAAATTCATCATCTCACTTTTATATAAAACAAAAGGAGAGTTTCCTCTCCTTTCGCTTTTTTAAGCAAAGAATGTGTGGTTTCTTTACTCGACCAAATTAATTATTTAGTATCCCACCAAAGTTTCGTTCCTCCGGTATCAGGACCTTTTAGTTTTGCTATTCCGTCTGTAACAGCATCTTTGTTAGAAGAATATTCGTTTGTGGTATAAATTGTTCTTTTCATTAAGCTTTTACCCACTCCTGCATCATTGTTATCAGTGTTTAAGACCGGATAAATAACTTTTGCATCGCTTCGGCGTAAATCTGCCCAGGACTCCCAGGATTCAGGAAAAATGGCCAAATATTTTTGAACAGCAATTTGTGTACGCTGACTCGCAGGCGAAGCTGACCATGCAACCGGCAATTTTACAGGAATGTCTTGTAGGTCTAAAGTTGGGTAAACTGTTAAAACATTTGGTAAAGTTGGCAATGTATTTCCGGCAATGTAGGCATTGATTGTCGCCGTATCTGTAATTCCCCATTGTCTTAAAGACATTCTAATTCCTTCTTCGTATAAACTTTGAGCGCTTCCGCCCATGTTCCAACCGTTTAAGGCACCTTCTGCTCTGCTGAAATAGTTTTCAGAAGCCATAAATACTTCAATGTTTTTAGATTCACTTAAGTTTCCTGCAGCTCCATTACCCATAACATCATTGTTAAAAGCAGAGAATTTTGTTGTTCCAAACTGATCTTCTAAACCTCCAACCGGCTGACCACGGTAAACTCCGGTATCAATTGGAGCAAACCATTTGGCTAATCTCGGATCGTTGTATCCTACCAGAATACTTTCCATCGAAGCGGTCATAGTGTAACCCCAGCTGTTTACAATCATGTTTAAATTGTTCGGCGTAATGTTACTGGCTTTAAAGAAAGCGCCTTGCTCATTGGTTTGCATTACTCCGGCAGCTACTGCAGCTTCGGCTTGCGTTTTTGCTTTAGCTGGTTGAATATCAGATATTCTTAATGCTAAACGTAATCTCATACTGTTTCCAAAAACTCTCCAGTTGCCAACATTTCCTGCATACAAACGGTCGTTTGGCTGAAAAGCAGCTACGGTTGCTACAGAAGAACTGCTTAATGCCGCATTTGCTTCGTCGAGCAGTTTAAAGAAATCTTCGTAGATAGATTCTACACTGTCATAAGGTACTTTTTCTTTACCGTTACCTGCTTCAGTGTAAGGAATTGGTCCGTAAGCATCAACCATTTGGTTGTACATGAAAACCTTCCATATTTTAAGAATAGCCAAAGCCTCAGGATTTCCTTCAGCGGCTTTAATAGCATTGTTTAAAGACGGAACTGCTACGGTGTAAAATCTTGTCCATCCGCGTCCTTCGTATCCGTTTACGAACGCATTTCTCTCGGTACCGTATCCGCAATTTAAATATTGTACAAAAGTTGAGGATAAAATACCTGTTGCAATACCCCAGGTTCCCTGATCATCTACTCCCGGCGATGAATAAGATCCGTTGTGAATTCCTGCGTAAAGCGCAGCGGCAAATGATGGTCCTGCCAGTGTTGCATCTAACTGATCTTCTGTAAGAGAATTAGGGTCTTTGTTTATTTCATCAAAATCGCCCGAACAGCCTGACAAAATAGAAACTGCCATTAATGCAACTCCTAATGTTTTTATTTTAAAACTATATTTCATGATATCTCTTTTTTTAATTAAAATCCGAATTTAACATTAACTCCATAATCTCTTGTTGAAGGAATGTTGAAAGATTCTATACCTTGCAAGTTTCCTGTACCAGCACCCGCTTCCGGATCGAAATATTTTGCTTTGTTCACAAAGAAAAATAAATTTCTTCCCACTAAAGAAAAGTCAATACTTGTAAAGCCTGTGGTTCCTAATAAACGTTTTGGTAATGAATATCCAAATACAAGTTCTCTTAATCTGATGTTTGTTGCATCGTAAATAAAAGGCTCTGCTATAGGCGTTCTTTGTCCAATTGCTGTCCAGTATTGTTCTGAGGTAATGCTTGTTGTGTTTGGCGTGTACGTTCCTGCACCTGTCGCCACAACTCCATCTACAACAATTCCTCCGCTTCTTCCTGCAAGTGTAACATCACTTACTCCTAAACCAGCCTGTCTTGCCTGAGTGTATGAAATAACTTCTCCTCCAATTCTAAAGTCGACTAAGAAACTTAAAGAGAAATCTTTGTATTTAAAGTTATTTTTTAAACCTCCTGTCCAGTCCGGGTTAAAGTTACCGGCACGCACATCAAAACCGTTTGTTGCCAATGGAATACCCGCGCTGTTTACAATAATGTTTCCGCTTGGATCTCTTTGAAAACCTTTTATATATAAATCTCCATATTCTCCACCTACAATTACTTTACTTCTAACCAAACGTCCTTCACCCAGAACCAACTCGTCTCTTCCTTCATAAATCGATTTTACTTTTGATTTATAAGTAGCGTAGTTTGCTGTAATATCCCATGTAAAGTTATCTGTCTGTATAGGAGTTGCTGTCAGCGTAAGCTCAATACCTTTATTTTCAATATCTCCACCGTTTACAATCGCTCTTGAATATCCTGAAGCTTCAGGTGTATTAATGTAGAAAATCTGGTTATCTGTTAAGGTATTAAAATACGTAAAATCTAATCCTAAACGGTTATTAAAAAACCTAACATCGGCACCAAACTCTGTAGAAGAAGATATCTCTGGCTTTAAGTTTGGATTTGCTTTTGTGCTTTGACCGTATAACATACCGCCATTTCCACCAATGTATGAAAATCTTTGTTGTGTTTGGTACGGATCTGTATCATTACCTACCTGTGCATACGAAGCTCTTACTTTTGCAAAACTAATGGCTTCCGGCAAGGTAACCATGTCCGAAATAACAGCAGACAAACCTGCAGAAGGATAGAAATAATCTGTTGGTAATGTAGAAGACCAGTCATTTCTAGCTGTTAAGTCTAAGAACAAATAGTTTCTGAATCCTAATTGACCAAATGCATAAATGGAATTGATTCTTTTTTCTGATGCTGTAGAAGTGGACTGAATTGTTTGTACATTCGATAAGGCAAAATAATTTCTTTTGCTTAAAACTCCACCAGAATTTAAGGCAGAACTGGATTGTTGCAATCCACTTGCTCCCCCGTTAAGACTTACAGAAAAATCTCCAAACTTCTCGTTATAAGAAAGTAAAGCATCTATATTTAATTCACTTACGGTTTCATAAGATTCGCTGTATGAACCTAAGTTATTGTTGAATGCAACTGTAGCGTACCTGTTTCTTACGTTTTTGTTAGTCATTTGGTCTAAACCAGCTCTACCTTGTAAACTTAACGTTTTTGTAAATTCATATTTAAGAGAGGCTAAACCAATAAATCTGTTTCTTTTATCTGTACGTGCATCATCTCTCAAAGCAGACCAGAAAGGGTTTCCGCCCGGAGATCCGGTTTCGTCGATAAAATAATTCATTTGTTTCTGTCCTGCAGCATCGGTGTATTCGAAATTTTTATAATCGCTATATGCAATACTACGAGGCAATAAGTAAGCCGAAGTTCCAATAGATTCTTCTCCGGTTCTCAATAAGTTGTCGATATCCTGAACGATGTAGTTTGTTTTTACATCCAATGTCAATTTATCCGATATTTTACTGGTTAATCTTAAATTTAGATTGTGTCTGTCTAATTGGTTTCCTCCCACAATACCTTCAGCACGTGTGTTAGTGTAAGAGAAATAACCTTGCGCTTTTTCGTTTCCTGCTGTAACGGTTACCGTATTGGCCAGGTTGTAACCTGTTTTGTAGAAATCAATAACGTTGTTGGGCTGTGCAGAATAACTTTGTGTAGCCGGTCCTGCAAAATTTGGATTACGAACTAACTGCCAGTTTGAAACCTGGCTTCCGTCTAATCTTCCTCCCCAGCTTGAGCTTGAAGTTGGATTGTAAACACCATTGGTTCCCTGACCGTATTCATTTTGCAAATTCATTAAATTATAAGCAGAAGATGCCATAAAATTAGATGATAACGAAACCGATGTTTTTCCGGATTTACCAGATTTTGTCGTGATAACGATAACACCATTACTCGCTCTTGAACCGTAAAGTGCTGCTGCTGATGGTCCTTTAAGAACGGTCATCGAAGCAATATCTTCAGGGTTAATGTTAGAGATACCATCTGGCTGTGTTGTTCCTCCTGTGTCGATATCAGGATTACTTGTGGTTGTACCATTACTAATTGGCACACCATCTACTACATAAAGAGGCTGGTTGTTTCCGTTAAGAGATCTGTTACCCCTTAAAGTAATTCTTGAAGATGATCCTACACCATTTGAAGTGGTAGAGAAGTTAAGACCGGCAACTTTACCTGAAAGTGAGTTGGCAACGTTTAATGATCTTGCTTCTGAAAGTTCTTCTACACCAATGTTTTGAGCAGAATACGTAATGGCTTTTTTCTCTCTTTTAATACCAAGAGCGGTAACCACTACCTCACCCAATTGCTGTGTAGCAGCACCTAATGCGGCATTAATAGTCGTCTGGGTTCCTACGGTTACTTCTTTTGGAGCAGAACCAACGTAAGTAAACACCAAAACTGCTGACTGATTGGGAACTGTAATCGTGTACTTTCCATCAAAATCTGATGATGTACTTGTTCTGGTTCCCTTAACCATAACATTTGCCCCAGGGATTGGAATTCCGCTTTGAGCTTCTGTTATCGTTCCTTTTACTGTTGTTTGTGCCTGCAGACCCTGAAATCCGAATAAGCAAATTACAAACAGTAATTTTAGTACGTTCTTAATCATGTTTAGTTGTTTTTTGAGTTAATAACATGTTAAACTTAAGAATACCTTTTGTTAACAAAATATTATTTCGACAAATGACAATTTTGAAAAGGTGTTGGGGAAAATTTAGCAATTTAAATCGCGAAAACGTTTTAAATTGTAAGCTAAATCCTCCCTATTTACAGGGCATGCATAGCATTAATCGAATCGATTTACCCCTTTTTCAACACTATCCTTTTCTTAACATGTTAATCGTTAAAGTTTTCTCTGCTTTTAAGAGAATTAGTTCAGAACTTTAAAATTTATTTTCAGTAAATCTGTAGAATTTCCGCCTACCATTACTTCAAAATCACCCGGTTCTGTCACTCTTTTCATTTCACGGTTCCAAATAGCCAAATCTTCTCCGGCAAGTGTAAACTCCACTTTTACCGTTTCTCCTTTTTTAATGTTTAATCTTTTGAATCCTTTTAAGGTTTTCTCGGGAGTAGTTACTGAACTGTAGATATCGTGAACGTATAATTGAACGACCTCATCGCCATCAAAATTTCCGGTATTTTTAACATCAACTGTAACCTTCAGTTCGCCATTTGCTTTCATTTCATTCGAATTGATTTTAAGATTTGAATACTCAAACTTTGTGTAACTCAATCCGTAACCAAAGGTGTATAACGGATGTTCGCTCTCGGCAACATATCTGTGAATGGCAGATGGTTTTTGATTGTAATAAATAGGCAATTGCCCTACTGATTTAGGAACGGTAACGGGTAATTTTCCCCCCGGATTGTAATTACCGAACAATACATCGGCTACAGCCTTTCCTCCTGCTTCACCGGGAAACCATCCTTCAACAAGTGCGGGAATGTTTTCGGCAATCCAGTTGGTCGAAAGCGGACGGCCGTTTAGCAATACACAAACGACAGGAGTTCCTGTTTTTTGAATCGCTTCGATTAATTCCTGCTGCATTCCGTGTAGGTCTAAAGAAGCGACATCTCTGTTTTCTTCAACCAATTCATTAGATTCTCCTAAAACAACAATCGCAACATCGGCTTTTTTAGCAATGTCAATTGCGGGCTGAAAGTTTACTTTCTCTAAATTCCAACGAAGGTGCGCTCTGGCTCCCCAGCCACCTTCCCACATTTCGATACGGACTTTGTATTTTTTTCCTGCTTCGATATTTTTTGGTGTTGTAACCATGCTGGTCGCTCCTTTGGTCCAGTTGTCGATAACGAGTTGATCGTCAATCCACATTCTGATTCCGTCATCAGAACTTAACCCCAGCCAACCGTCAAATCCTTTATCTGACTGAATGTAACCGGTCCAGCGAATGGAGAAATCATCATCTGTAACCCCGTCACCAGGAGACCATGGCCAGTCAAATTCTAACTGATTGTCAATTCTTGTTAGTGCCGGCGTTCCTTCTACTTTTCTGTTGTTGAAATATTCCCCTTTTAGTCCATTTTGAGATCCGTCCGGAGTAAATAAATATTTTGATGGAATAATTTGGCCTTTTACAATTAAGGAAACGCCTTCTTCATAAAGTACATTGGTGTTTGCACTCACAACTTGTTTAACACCTTCTAAAACGGTTGTTCCTACTTTGTTTTTCACAGAATATCCTCCTAATCTTGAAGCATCTGCATTTGGACCAATTACAGCAACTGTTTTAATGTCTTTGCTTAAAGGCAGGATATTGTTATCATTTTTTAATAAAACCATCGATTTGCGTCCTGCTTCTAAGGCTACATCCTGATTTTCCTGGGTATGAAATCGCTCTTTAATGAGGTCTTTATTAGTATACGGATTTTCGAATAATCCCAGTAAAAATTTCAGCCTCAAAACTCCTCCTGCTGCACGATCAATCTGTGCCATGGTTAGCTTTTTTTCGTTGACCAATTCTACCAGGCTAGTTTGCCAAAATTCATTGGTAAAATCATAAAACTGCATGTCTACACCTGCTGCAACAGCTTCTCTAATACTTTCTTTTGGAGAACTTGTAACATTGTGCGTCGTTTGTAAATATTTAATGGCTCCTAAATCTGAGACTACGATTCCTTTAAAACCCCATTCTTTTCTTAAAACATCTGTTAACAACCAGTGATTGGCTGCGCAGGGAATTCCGTCTAACTCAGAGTAGGCACACATGGTTCCTAAAGCGCCGCCTTTACGAAATGCTTTTTCAAATGAGGGTAAAAAATCCTGACGCGCTGCACGTTCACCTACCAAAACCGGTGATGAGTTGGCACCGCCCTCTGGAATACCGTGAACGGCGAAATGTTTAGGTTCTGCAATAATCGAACGGTCTGATTTTAAATCATCTCCCTGCATTCCTTTAATCATGGCTGTTCCCATTTCTCCAACCAAATAAACATCTTCTCCAAAGGTTTCTGCAACTCGGCCCCAGCGCGGTTCACGGCCAACGTCAAGATTGGGTCCTAAACCAAAATGAACGCCGTGTGCTCTGGCTTCTGAACCAATTACACCTCCTACTTTGCCCATTAAGGCAGTATCCCAGGTTGCTCCTAAACCAATATTCATGGGGAAAGCCGTACTTCCGTCATCCAGATAACCATGAAGCATCTCGCACATAATTAAAGCGGGAATTCCCCATTTATTCCCTTTTATAACATTGGTCTGAAGGTCATTGATCATTTTTGCCGAACGGGGATAAATATCATGAATTGCCCCAATACCTAACTTTCCTATTTTGGTTGCCGATTTACTTCTCGAAAAATCTTCTTTTTCCTTAAAAAATTCGCCTTTGTACATGTCCATCTGGCGCACCTTTTCTTCAAGTGACATACGGCTTAATAAGTCTTTTACCCGGTCTTCTACCGGCATTTTGGCATCCTGATACGGATATTTTTTCTGCGCATGCGTGTGGTTAAAAAAACCTACAGCCATTACAAAAATAATGGCTGTTTTTTTGATTTTTAGTTGTAACATAGTTGTGTTGTTTTTTTAATTTTGAATCACTTTGAGTGTTTTTCCATTTACAAAATCTTCGTGCGAAATAAAAAAGCTGTTAAGTGGTTTTCCGTTTAACTCAATCGAGTTGATTTTTCCATCATTATTGATTTGTCTTTCAATTACAATGCTTTCTTTTTTATAATATCTGGGATCTAACTTGATCGTAATTCTATGAAACATGGGTGCCGTAATGGTGTAAATTGGATCTCCAGGCGAAATAGGATAAATGCCCATCATTGAATAAACCAGCCATGCTGACATGGTGCCGGTATCGTCATTTCCGGGTAAGCCTTTTGGTTTGTTCTGGAAATATTCCTTGACCAGTTTTTTAACCAGTTCCTGACTTTTCCATTCTTCGCCTTTTATATAATTGAATAAATACGGATAGGCAATATCCGGCTCGTTTGCCATATCAAATTGTTTGCTGTCAAAAACTTTTTGCAATTGATCTGAGAAAGGTTTATCACCACCCATCAATTTGATCAGTCCTCTCATATCATGTGGCACCATAAATGCATATTGCCACGCATTTCCTTCTATAAAACCCACATTTTCCTGAAAATTAGCGCCAGATTCCGGATCAAAAGGTTCGTGCCATTTCCCGTCGGCAGTTCTTGGTCGAAGTAATTTTAAATCTTTATCATACAATTTTCGGTAAGACAATGAACGTTTTGTTAAACGCTTGTAATCGTCTTTCTCTCCCAAAGCTTTCGCTAAAAGTGAAATTGCATAATCTGATGTATTGTATTCCAGTGTTGTTGAGACAGGACCGCGATAATTGGTTGATAAATAGCCTTTGTCGATATATTCTTTAAGTCCGGGACGCAATGGATTATTTTCTGTTTTATCGGCACCTTTTAGCATGGCATAATAGGCTTTGTAAAAGTCAAAATCCTGAATTCCTTTCAGGCATGCATCGACTATCACGATACTGGCGGGATCTCCAACCATAGTAAAAGTTTCTGTAGAATTGAGTTCCCATTTTGGCAGCCAGCCGTTTTCATCATACATAGACAACATGCTTTTTATCATATCAGATTGCTGTTTCGGATAAACCAAAGAGGTCAGCGGGTGCATGTTGCGATAGGTATCCCATAACGAAAATACGGTATATCGGGTACCCTCTGTTTTGCCAATCTTGGTTCTTTTTATTTCAGGGTATTCTCCGTTTACATCATTTAAGGTATTCGGGTGAATCAGCGTGTGGTACAAAGCGGTGTAAAAAATCGTTTTCTCGTCTTGCGAACCACCTTCTACTAAAATCTTCGAAAGTTCCTCATTCCATTCGTCATAAGTTTCTTTATAAACAGCATCAAAAGATTTGTTTCCGGTTTCTTTTTCTAAGTTTTCACGGGCATTTTCGATACTTACATATGAAATCCCAATTTTAACCTCAACCGTTTCTTTTTTGTCGAATTTATAGGTAAAATAACTTCCAATACTATCACCAACAACGGTTTTTATCGTATTTTCCATGATTCTGGTTTTGCCATTATAGCCCATCCATTGTGCTTCAACGCCATTGTATTTTGAAGTTTTTTTCCAAACGCCAAATTTGTCAGCGGGTTTAGAAAATTTTGCTACAAAATAAACCGGATAAGAATCTTGCGGACTGTTATAACAAAATGAGCCTACAGAACGCATTCCTTCAATTTCTGTAGCCGAAACGACTTTGAGCATCGCTCCCTCTTCATTCGTTAATCCTAAACCGAGATTCAATAAAATGTTCGATTGCCCTTTCGGGAAAGTGAATCTGCTCACGCCCACTCGCTTCGAGGCAGTAAATTCGCCTTTTACTTTGTATTTGTCAATGTCTACGCTGTAGTAAGCCGCTTTGGCTACTTCATTAGTATAAGTTGAGCCATATTTTAAATGATCGATTTCAACATTTCCGGTAGTTGGCATCAACAAAATAACCCCCAGTTCAGGACAGCCCACACCGCTCAAATTGACCTGACTAAATCCGGTTAAAAAGGTATTTTCGTTTACGTACGGATTCGAAAGCCATTGGCTGTCTTTTTCCATTGGGGTGTTTTTTACTCCCGCAACATTAAACGGACTTATACTTGCCATTCCGCGGGGCGCAATTGGTCCCGGAAAAGTGGCACCAAAATTAGAAGTTCCGATGAACGGATTTACAAAATCAGCCGGCCCTTGCGCAAAAATGCTGATGCTAAAAAACAGCATGTAAAAAAGACATGCTGTTTTTGATTTCATTATTTGTGATATTGAAAACATATTCTTATCTGTTAATCGCTTCAATTTTTAAAGTCCATGCTTCTTTTGCAGGTAAATTATTTCTTAAGTTTTCCGGAATTACTACTTTAAATCCATTTCCTTCTTTGGTCCATTTTAAAGAAGTTTTAGAACCCAACATCGTAATTTTTGTTCCCTTTTTAGGGCTGATTGATTTTACAGTAACTGTTGCAGGAATTTTATCTTCTCCCTCTTTTGCTAAGTAAAAGGCAAAAACATTTCCGGCTTTATTTTGTGTAAAACAAATATTTTCTTCTTTGTAAGGTTCGATTGGTTTTGTTTCATAAATCGCTGTACTGTTGACTTTCATCCAATCTCCGTAAGCCTGCAATAAATCATAAGCTCCTTTATCCCATTCGCCTTCCGGACTTGGTGCAATATTTAGTAGTAAGTTACCACCTTTTGCCACAATATCAACTAACATATGAATACCTTGTCTGCCAGTCATGTACGTAGCACCCGGAGAATATGACCATCCTCCTCCTGCCGGAATACAAGATTCCCAAGGATAAGGCAGGGTTTTAGCAGGAACACGGCCTTCAGGAGTTAAGTAATTCTGGTTTTTACCGTGAACCGCTCTGTCTACTACAATTAATCCCGGTTGTTTTTGGCGTGCTTTTACAACCAATTCGTCCATTTTAGGATCCTGATCTACTACTCTGTGCTTGATAAAACCGTTTTTAGATTCGTTTTCTGTAAATTTCTCCTCGTAATTTTCTTTTAAGTTTTGCTGATCTCTTTTTCTAACCCATCCTCCGTCTAGCCATAAAATATCTACTTTACCGTAATTCGTTAGGATTTCAAGGATTTGATTATGTGTAAAATCAACATATTTTTGCCATTTCTCCGGATATAATGACGGATCGTAGTTTACGTTTCTGTCGAATGGAGGAAAATAAGGGTCCCAGTAATTTTCGTTATGCCAGTCTGGTTTAGAAAAATAAGCTCCAGTTGATATATTTTCACCTCTAAAGGCGTTGAATATCTCTTTTAAAACATCTGCTTTTGGGTTCGTATGAAAAGGAACATCTTTGCTGGTTATTTTATAATCAGAATATTTAGTATCGTACATATTAAAACCGTCATGGTGTTTGGTTGTAAAAACCATGTATTTCATTCCGGCGTATTTGGCCGCTTTTGCCCATTTCTCAGGATCGAATTTTACCGGATTAAACGTTTTTCGTAAGCCTTCGTAATCTGCAATGTACTGATTGTAATTGGCCGGATTGCTTCCTTTTTTGCGTTCGCACCATCCATAATCTTCCGGACAAATAGACCATGATTCTACAATTCCCCATTGGCTGTACGTTCCCCAGTGCATTAATAATCCAAACTTTTTGCCTTGCCATTGCTCTAAATTTTTCAGCACTGCCGGATCTGTTTCCGGTACATAGCGCTCGTCTTCATAAATGGCCTGCGAAAACATTTGAACGGAAAATAATAATGCGATTATGAATATTCCTCTTTTCATCTTTATTCTATTTTAGGTTTTGTTTTTTTATTTTTTTGTAATTCTAACGACTCAAGCAAATTTAATTGTAGTCAATTTCAACTTTGTCAAAGTTCTAACGACGACAAACCTATGTGCAAGAAACTAGTTTCTTTTAATATCCTTTTTATTCTTTCAAACTATAAAATCTATGTTTCTATGTGTTAAAAAAATATGCTCAATCCAATCTTTGACGAGTAACTAGTGTGTTCTCTCGTTCCTCGGGATGACAAGATTGTGGTAAAATCTATGTTTTTAATGTATTTAAAAACATAGGCAAACCAATCTTTGACGAGTAACTAGTGTGTTCCCTCGTTCCTCGGGATGACAAGATTGTGTTTAATTCACTACGATTTCATCTACAAACAACCAGGAACTTTCTCCTTTTGGGCTTTTCTTTAGGTTTCTCGCTATCACTTTAACAAAACGTGCTTCTTGTTTTATAAAATTAATTTTAAAATCTTTCAATTCCGGAATTGGGTTTACAGCATACGCACGAGATACTTTCCCAACCTCTTTATATTTTAATCCGTCATTCGATACTAATACTTTTACTTCTACAGGAAAATTAACTCCGGCACCCTGACTTTCTAAAGCGCCCAAAATAACCTGTTCAATACTTTCCTGTTTTTCAAAATCGATAACCAGTTCCATATCGTTCACAATCCAGGCTTGCCATTGTCCGTCATGAAAGTTTTTGCTTCCTCTAATGGTATTGACCATCGTGTTGGCATCTCCTTTATAACTCTGATTAAAAGGCGTTAAATATTTTACTTTGTGCGCTACTGCTTTATGAAAAATGATTGTGTCTGTAAACGTTTTCCCAACCGGTTTGTCATTCTGAAATAAGGATGCCTTTAAAATTGTAGTTTCTTTAAATGCAATTGGAGAGGTATATTTAATAGCATGATGATCGATACTCTTATCACCCAAAACATAACGTATGTCCGGATTTGGAAACTCATTTTTCAACTCCACATTAATTTGTTTTTTACTTAAATCTGCTGTAGAAGTAGCCGTTACCAGATAAGCACTTTTTGCATAATTGATTCCCAAATAGTCGTAACGCTTAAACATTGAAAACAATCTTGTCGTAAAATCATTCCAGTTGCGTTGCTCTTTCAGACTCCATAATGTTTCTGACAAAGCCGCTAATCTCGGAAAAATCATATACTCAGAATCTTTTGGACCTGCGAGGTGTTCTGCCCATAAATTGGCTTGTCCACCCAATACGTGCGCTGCTTCCTGAGGTGTCATCGTAGGTACGACAGGATCAAATTTGTATACTTCGTTTAGCGGATTATAAGCATCAAAAGCCAATGGCTCTTCGTTTTGAGGCCCCTGATAAAAATTAAAATAACAAGGCGATTCCGGAGTCATAATAACGTAATGCCCCTGATCTGCCGCTTCAATTCCGCCTTTGGTTCCTCTCCAGCTCATTACTGTAGCTTCGGGAGCCAGGCCGCCTTCCAGAATTTCATCCCATCCAATTACTTTTTTACCTTTAGAATTGATGTATTTTTCTATTCTTTTTACAAAATAACTTTGTAATTCTTCTACATTTTTTAAATGCTCGTCTTTAATTCTTTTTTGACAATGCGGACATTTAGCCCAATTGGTTTTTGTTGCTTCGTCTCCGCCAATATGAATGTATTTGGATGGAAAAATCGTCATTACTTCGTCTAGTACATTTTCCAAAAATTCAAATGTTGTTTCTTTTCCTGCGCAATAAATATCTGTAATGGGCCATAATCCGCCTGACGGAACGCCAATACGCTGATCAAAACAAGCCAGTTCCGGATACGATGCAATAGCAGAACTTACGTGCGCCGGCATTTCGATTTCGGGAATTACTTCAATGTTTTTAGAGGCTGCATATTTTACAATTTCTTTTAATTCTTCCTGTGTAAAAAAACCTCCGTAGGTTCCTTTTTCATCGGGATTATTCGTCAGTCTGGCATTCCAGCTTCTATTTTCCTGATCCACTCTCCATGCTCCAACTTCGGTTAATTTTGGATATTTTTTTATTTCAATTCTCCAACCCTGATCGTCTACTAAGTGCAAATGCAAAACGTTCATTTTGTGCATGGCCAAACGATCTATTGTTGCCAGAATATAATTTTTATCGAAGAAATGGCGCGATAAATCCAACATCAAACCTCTCCATTGAAAACGCGGTTCGTCTGTAATCGTCACATTCGGAATCTCCCATTTGGCAGATGTAATGGCATATTTACTTTCTATAGCAACCGGAAGCAATTGTCTGATGGTCTCTAATCCGTAAATAAAACCGGCATTTCCTTTGGCCGTAATCGTGACAGAATTATTGATCACATCAATTTTATAAGCTTCTTTATGAAGATTTGGATCTACTTTAAACTGAATAAAATTAGTCTGCGGTGCCTTTACTCCCAAAACAGGACGCCAGCCCGCTGCTACTTCAAATTTGCTAATTAAAGCATTTGAGATTTCCTTTTGAAAATCGGTATTGGCCACAAAAACAGTGTTTTTAGAAAATTCAAAACTTCCCGGCTGCAGGAGCACTTGATTGGGTTTCGGAATGATTTGAATGTCTTTCTCCGTAAAAACTTTTTGAGCATAACCCGAACTTAAAACCATTAAGAAGATTAAGATATAAATTGATTTTAATGATCTCATAAATATTATTTTAAAGAAGGTGTTATTTTAAATTGATACTGATAATTTTTGTCTCTCAAAAGATATTTTTCCATCGGCCATGCCTGCCAGCTGTCTATTCCGCCTACTCCCATTTGTTTGTAATCGATTTTTAAGCTCGTTAAATCTCTTTCTTTCAATTCTGCGGCGTGTCTTTGGTCTTTTTGTACACCGTCATCTAAATCTTCATTTAAAAAATGTAACGCAGTTATGGCTAATAACTCATCTGATGTTACTGTTAATTTTAGTTGAGCTCCAGATAATTCTAAGAAACGGATATCGGTTTTATTTCCTGTTTCCTGCGGACGGATGTACGGATAATATTGTTCTGAAACGGTCTGTGTGTAAAGCCCCACTTTAGAACTGTAATTTCTGTCAATGTAATTTTCGTGCGGTCCTCTTCCGTAATAGGTCAAATTACTAAAATCTTTCGGAACAATTACTTCCATACCAAATCTTGGCAAAATAGGCTGCTGCCTGGTTTGATCGAGATTCAATTTTTGTTTTACGTTTAATTCTCCGTTGCCGTTAAATTCGTAATTCAATTCTAAAGTCGCAGCAACCTGAGGTAAATTGTACGTTGCTTTTACCAGAACTTTATTGTCTTTTGTTGCAGCAAATGTCCAGTTTACTAAGGCAGGGCTTTCTGTGGCTTCTTTCCAGGCTACCAAATTTTTCTGAAAATTAGCCCCAAAATCATTGTCATTTGGTGCTCTCCATAAATTCGGGCGCAATTGATAGCCCTCTTTTATAATAGGAAGATTATTAAATGAATAGCCGTTAATAAAGCCTGTTTTCTTATCAAAGGCAATAGTTGCTTTATCACTTTTAAAAACAGTATTATTGGCGTTTTTCTCGACTGTAATCTTTCCTGATCCCTGAATTGCAATATCGTTTTTCCAACTTCCTTTAAGAGCCAATTGTTCTGTAGCAATTTCAAAACCTTTTGGTAAGAAGGGTTCTTCTTGTTTGAGTTGGTAACTAATATTGACAAAAGCTTCCTGAAATTTTTTATCACCTAATTTAATTGGCAAAGTATAGATTTTGGATTGCGTTGGATCAATCTCTAAATTATCGATAATGCCTGTAGATTCTTTCACCCCGTCAAGAATTAAGGTCCAGTGCAAAGTCACGTTGCTTAAATCTTTAAATGAAAATTCATTGTACACTTTAATTGTTCCCTTTTCTTTATTTTCCCACGAAGTCAAAATGTTTTGATATACGTTTCGCATCTCAAAAGCATGCGGATTTGGTTTTCTGTCCGGGCTAAAAACACCATTGTCCAGAAAATTATTATCGCTCGGAACGTCTTTGGGTCCAAAATCGCCACCGTATGCAAAAACCACAGTTCCATCTGGTTGTGTTTTGTAAACAGACTGATCGATCATGTCCCAAATAAATCCTCCCTGAAAGTTTGGATATTTACGAATCACATCCCAATAGTCTTTAAAATTGCCCATCGAATTCCCCATCGCGTGCGCATATTCACATTGAATATAAGGTCTTGACGGATTTGGATTTGCCAGAATATATTCCTCCATTTTGTTTGGAGAACTGTACATTGGGTCGATAATATCAGAATTCCATTCGTATTTTAAATCTTTTCCGTCCCACGCTCCTGCAGTTGCTCTTTCGTATTGTATTGGTCTTGATTTATCGCGGTTTTTAATCCATAAATAACCTCTGTAAAAGTTATAACCGTTTCCGGCTTCATTACCCATACTCCAGATAATAATCGAAGTATAATTTTTATCTCTTTCTACCATACGCTGCATGCGCTGCAAATGTGCCAATTCCCATTCTGGTTTATTCCCTAAAGTTTTGGTGATATCATAGCCCATTCCGTGCGATTCTATGTTTGCTTCATCCACCACATAAATTCCGTATTTATCGCATAATTCATAAAAATATTCGTCATTAGGATAATGTGACATTCTTACCGCATTGATATTAAATTCTTTCATTAATTTAATATCCTCTTCCATGCGTTGCCTTGAAACCGTTTGTCCTGTGGCCGGATCTGTTTCATGACGGTTTACTCCTTTTATGTAAATTGCTTTTCCGTTTACTAAGAGCTGGCCTCCTTTAATCTCTACTTTTCTAAAACCAACTTTATGATGAATGACTTCAACAGTATTGCCTTTTTTATCTTTTAAAATGAAAGTTACCTGATATAAGTTCGGAATTTCTGCACTCCATTTCTTCGGATTATTTACAGCAAATTCAAAAGTTTGTTTTTCGCTTAAAGCGGAAATAACTTTCGAGGTTATAATCTTGTCACCGTCTTTTAATTGTACCTCTAAAGTATAATTGTCTTTTGCATTTAAATTGGAAAATTGGGTGGTGATTTTTAAACTTCCGTTTATGTAATTCGCATCTAAATCCGGAATGATTTCGAAGTCGTTTAAATGAGCTTTATTTCTTGCAATTAAATAAGAATCACGGGTAATTCCGCTCATTCTCCAATAATCCTGACATTCCAAATACGAACCGTCATTCCATTTCATAACCTGAAGAACGATTGTATTTTTTCCGGCCTTAACATATTTATTTAAGTTGAATTCTGACGGCAATTTTCCATCTTCACCATAACCAACATAAAGACCATTTACCCAAACCGTCAGATTTGACTTTGCTGCACCAATATGAAGAAAAATATCTTTTCCTTCCCAGGATTTATCAATTGTAATTTCTCGTCTGTAAACTCCCGTAGGGTTATAATCTGTGGGAACAAAAGGTGGATTTATTTTGATATATTTTGCAAAATCATAAGTTGTATTGGTATAGATCGGATATCCATAACCATTTACATCCCAAGTCTCAGGAATCTTAAAATTATCCCAGGCTTTATCATTAAAATTGGTTTTCTCAAAATCTTTTGGAAGCGCAGCCGGATTCTCCACATATTTGAATTTCCATTCTCCGTTAATATCCAGATAATTTTTAGATTGTCTCCATTCATTTTTCACCGCAGTTGTTTCATTTTCAAAAACATAATAAGCGGCATGCATGGGCTCTCTGTTGTCTTCATTGATTTTTTCATTCTGCCAAAACGGAATTTTTTCCTGCGCATTTAGAGATAAAATGGAGATAAATAATAATGATAATATGGAAATTGCTTTTTTCATTCTGAGTTTTTTAATCTCTGTGTATTGATTCCTTAAAGATAGAAACATAGATTTTAAAAGCTTAAAAATGCTGTAACATTTATTTAAGTCTTTGTGAGAGAAAAAATCTATGTTTCTAAGTGCTTAAAATTCTATTTTAAACTTGCTTTAGTTGCTTTGATGGTCTTTAAATTGCTTTCAGACAATGCGTTTCCATCAAAAAATGAAACACCAACTGCACCATTTTCTTTGGCTAGTAAAATCGCTTCTTTTAGCTCATTATCGTTTTTTAATCCGGGAATATAAATTCCTGTATTGATTTTCGTTTTTTTGTCTTGCAGGTCTGCCACTCCCTGTTTTGTAGCATAACCCACCCAGTCAATTTCTTCATTATAGAAACTGTGGTAAATCATAGGATAAACTTCGTCGATATTCCATTTGTCCCAACGCTGGCGCACCATATGATCTGCCATTTCCGGATAAGGAAATACCGCTGCTGTTAATTGTTTGTTGTGTTTGTGGGCAATTTTATAGGCATCATTTACAACTGCCTGAATCGCGTTCAATCTAAAATTTTTCCACTCCATATCAATCGAAGTGTTATGGCTTTCTTTTGGATTTTTATGATGGATTTTTTCGAATGCTTTTACACATTCATCACAATAACAAAAGTCAAACTGAGGCAATTCTACATCTTGTACGAGATTGTATTTTGGCAATAAACTGATTGGTAAAAAAATGTCTGGAAAACGGATATAATCTAAGTGAACACTTTCAATTCCGTCAACTTTTGCCAGTTCTTCTACTAAATGCAAAACGTGTTCTCTTGATTCTTTTCTGGTCGGGCAAAGCCACTGGTAATAATCGACATAAGGACGATTATCAAAACAGGATTTTCCTTCTTTACTCACCTGATACCATTCCGGATGCTGCAAGGCAACAGAATCTCCAGGCCTGTTCATGGCCATAATCCAGGCGTGCACTTTTAGACCTTCTTTTGTCGCAAGCGGCACTACTCTTTTTAGAAGTTTTGCATCTGTTGTAGTATTAATTAGTACTTCGTCGATACCTCCTTCTTTATATTTTTTAAATTCTTTTGTGTAATCTGCATCTGATTTTTTAGCATCTGCGGTTGTCCATACGCCGAATTTAAAAGCGGTTTGCTCTTCTTTTTTGGCACAGGAAAACAGGGTAATTGCCAGCAAAAAAAGGATTAGTTTTGGTAGTTTCATAGTGGTTTATTTTGATATTATTTTCCCATCCTGCCTTATAATAAAGGTTTGATTTGAAAAAGGGCTTTTTACAGAAATATTATATCCCGCAGTATGATTTTCTAACACTGGTTTTAAAATTTTGCTATCGACCGTTATGGTTTCTTTTGTTAAATCGGTCAATATTTTTGCCCAGCTTTTATGTTTTTGTTTGTATTCATTTTGAGCTCGGTATAAATTATAAAGCTCCCATTTTACTTTTTCGTCCTGCGGAATTGTAAAGGTATCTTTTCCTTCTTTTGAAGAAAAATAAACATAACCCCATTTTTCAGGTTCATGCATGTTGATTACTCCCATTGGCGACCATACCCAATTGTATTCTGGTAAAAACTTTCCGTCAGTGCCTTTTTTTCGTTCATAAGTGCCGTTTGCAACTGTGTGCTGCCAATTGACTCTTGAGAAATTAACTCTCCAAAATTTGTCTGCAGGAACATTTTGATCAAAATAAGAGGTTTTGTAAGATGCCCACGGAATCGCCATTTCCAGAACCCAGCCTTCATCAGTATCGGCAGGATTATTTAGTGTTCCATTAATTTTAACTGCTGATTTTAAACCCGGAATATTCCAGTCGTTCAAAACAACATTATCATTTTCTCTGTAGGGTTTTGATAAAAATAAATCCCAAGCGGTATTTAAGGCATTAATTTCTAATTCATAGTAGTTAAAAGTATCACCATCCGGATCGATAAAAACTTCAAAATCGTTGTTGTAAAAAATAATAGTGTCGCGCTGTTTTAAATTCGCCCAAACGTGCGGTTCATCAATTTTAGCTAAAATGTAAAAATTGGTTTCATCCCAAAGCATTTTAACTTTTGTATCATATTTCGGTTTTATATTGTTTTCAATATCTTCAAAAAGAGTTGTCCATTTTACGTTGCTCCATGAACCATCTGCCTCATCTCCATCTATTACGATTGGAGTTGTAGTTTTGGCGGCTACATATGTTTTAGGAATAATTGTATTCTTTTTCGATTGCGCAAAACCGGCAATCGAAAAAGAAAGGAATACAACTGTTAACCATTGATTTTTTAAACGCATGCTTTTTTTATAAACTGTTATCTTTTGTAAACTGAATTACTTCACTTAATTTACCAAATGCAATTGCGACAGCGGTATCTGCTGCGCCATAATAAACGGCTAATTTATCTTCTTCGGTATTGTGCAAAGCAGCACAAGGAAAAACTACATTAGGCACATCTCCCACCATTTCGTAAATTTCTGCAGGCCCTAATAAGTAAGGCTGTGTTCTGTATTTAACTTTATCAGGAGAATCAACATCTAAAATTGCAGAACCCATTGCGTAGCGAAAACCATTGCATGTGTTAATTACACCGTGATAAATCATTAGCCAGCCTTCGTTTGTAAGAATCGGAATTGGTCCGGCTCCAACTTTGGTACACTGCCAGGCGCTTAGTTCAAAAGCACTTGGTTTCATGACCAAACGGTGCTCTCCCCAATATTTCATGTCCGGACTGTAACTGATCCAGATATCTCCAAAAGGCGTATGTCCGTTATCACTCGGGCGGCTTAGCATCGCATATTTACCATTTATTTTTTGTGGAAACAAAACGCCATTTCTGTTGAAAGGCAAAAAAGCATTTTCGCATTGGAAAAACTCTTTAAAATCAAAAGTATATCCAATACCAATTGTGGGTCCGTTATAACCGTTACACCATGTGATCCAGTAACGATCTTCTATAAAAACCACACGTGGATCGTATTTGTATGCAGATTCAATCATTTCTGTGTTACCAGACTGCATTACAATGGGTTCATGATTGATTTCCCAATCGATACCATTTTTACTAAAACCGGCAAAAATATTCATTTGAACCGCTTTGTTATCACATCTGAAAACACCTGCAAATCCATCTTCAAAAGGAACAACAGCACTATTAAAAATACTGTTTGATGAAGGTATTGCGTATCGGTCGATAATTGGATTTTCAGAATATCTCCACATTACATCTTTACTGTTTTCAGGTCTTTCTTGCCAGGGAATAGTGTTCATTGTATGTTGTTTTTTGTTTGTTTTTTTCTTTTAAAGTTTTGTTTTCAATTTTGTCCTCCCGACGGAGGAAGGACCACACAAGGAACTCCACAATCTTTGTCGCCATTCTTTGTCGAGTTCCTTGTGTGGTCCTTCGTTCCTCACGATGACAAAGCGAGTGTTTGAAACTTTGACAAAGCTTTTATCTAATCTTGTATTCTTCGAACTTTATCCAACCAGGTAAATTTCAAAATTGTCGTGGTTACTAAAAACACGATGAGAGCCGTTATTGCTTTTGGATAATCTCTGATAATAAAGAATATTGGCAATAAAATCATGCTCGACTGCCACACGATACCAATGGCACAGTTTAGCATATCTTTCCAGAAATCATTATTTTTTTCAAAAGACTGATCTTCTATTTTTAATGTTTTGTAAACCGGATTCCACCAGCCCCAAGGTCTTACATTGGTATAGAAAGATCTTAGGACTTCCATATCTGTAGGTTTACTTAAAAAAGTTCCTAAAAGGCAGCCCAAGATAGAGAAACCAAATATAATAGGAAACAAATAAATGGCCTGTACCTGCGCTAATTCATATAAAAAAGAACCTTCAGATAAACTTCCTCTGGCCTGACCGAGAGCAAATTGTAACGAGGCTACGATTAATCCGGCAAACATTCCCCAAAAATAACCCCAGCCGTTAAAACGCCACCAAATCCATTTTAAGAAATTGGCTGCGACGTAACCACCGTATAAAGCACTCGTTATCCAAAGCGTTAGTGAGTTGATGGAGTCTGCAAAGAATCCCATAAAAACTCCTAAACCTACTACTAAGAAAGAAGAAATCTGGCTTACTTTGATATAATGTGCATTTGTGGCAACGGGTTTAAAATATTTTTTATAAATATCATTTACAATATAAGCCGGTCCTGCATTAACAAAAGCAGAGAATCCGGACATAAAAGCGGCCAATAATCCGGCTAGTAAAATTCCTTTAATTCCAACCGGAATGTATAGATTAACCACCTGCGGCATTAATAATTCCAGGTCGGCTCCGGTTAAACCTGTATTTGCATTAAGCTCTGGTGCCAAATTTACCAAAGCAATTACCACGATTCCTGTAATCAGCAAATATCTCGGAATGAATAAAATTAAGTTGGTAAAACCGCTCATGTAAGCAGCTTCTTTTACTGATTTTGTTGAAAGAATTCGTTGTAGATCATAACTTGGCGTTGGTCCGGCAACACTGGCAAAGAATCCTTTAAATAAAGTCATTCCGATAAAGGCACCAAACATTTTGTAACCTTCAGAATCAATTAATTTATTGAAGGTCTGAAACTTATCGGTCCATTGCGTTTCAAACTGCCATCCGAAGAAAACATTTTTCCATTCTTCGGTAATAACCGAATTGATTTGAAGGTCTGAATAATTTATAAAAGCATAGCCCGCAATTAAAACTCCGGCGATAATCATAATCAAATATTGTACAACCTCTGTTGCTACTACCGAAAACATTCCGCCTTTAACGGTATAAATGGTAGTTAAAAAAATGATTATCAAAGCATAAGAACGTTCTGAAGTTAACACTATTAAATCTCCATAATGTAGCGTTAAATCCCAAGGAAGAATAATGGTTACAAACTTTCCGATTCCTTCAAAGAAATAGGCGATGAAACCAATAGTCGAAATAATGGCAAAAATCGCTACAATAATATGAGACGCTTTTCCGGCTCTGTCGCTTCCAAAACGGGTTAAAATCCACTCAGAACCTGTCATTACTTTTGATCTTCTAATCCAGACAGCTAGGAACATCATGACAAAAATCTGATTCCAAATGGGCCAAAGCCACATAAACATGAAACTTTTTACACCATATAAAAAAAGCACTCCAATCATCCAGGAAGTTCCTGAAACATCAAACATTCCAGATCCGTTGCTTAGTCCCAGAAAATACCATTTGATTGTTTTTCCTCCAAGGAAATAATCATCTAATCCCTTTGATGCTTTTCTTGAAATCCAGATTCCAATTCCTACCGAGAGCAGAATATAGGCTACGATGATCGATACGTCAATAATATCCATTAAATAATTTGTTTGTTAGGTTAGTTACGTTTTGTTTTTGTTTTGTGTTATTTTGCTTTATTTTTTTACTCCCCAATTTTTATTGGGCTTTGCTCCCATGACAAAATGCAGGACTCCTCCTTTTACAATTTGTTGGTGTGAGATGGCAGTTTGGTTGAATTCGACTCCGTTTAATGTTGCCGATTGGATATAATAATTTTGATCTGAAACATTTTCTGCTTCAATTATAAAAGTTTTTCCCTTATCCAGATTTATCGTGGCTTTTTCGAAAATAGGACTTCCAATTTCGTATTCGCCAGAAGCCGGATTCATAGGATATAAGCCCATGGAACTAAAAATATACCAAGCCGACATTTGCCCGCAGTCTTCGTTTCCGCTTAATCCGTTGGGTGTCGTATTGTATTGCGTATCTAAAATATGGCGAACCCAATATTGCGTTCTCCAGGGCTGTCCCGCATGGTTGAACATGTAAGCGATATGGTGGCTAGGCTCGTTTCCGTGGGCATACTGTCCTATTAGACCAGAAATATCTGCTGAAACATTGCTTCCTGTTATTTCTGAACTTTCTGTAAAAAGCTTTTCTAAACGCTGGGTAAAAATTTCATTACTGCCGTGTAGGGCAATAAAATCTTCTACGTTTTGCGGCACAAACCAACTGTGCTGCCAGGCATTACCTTCGGTATAATCAGTATGTTCTCTGTGGTTGGAATGTTTTGGATCGAAAGGCTCATTCCACGATTTTCCATCTTCTGATTTTCCTCTCATGAATCCGGTTTTCGAATCAAATAAATACTGATAAGCCTTAGAACGCTTTAAAAAAAACTGATAATCTTCACTCTTGCCTAAGGCCTTTGCCATTTGCGCAACACACCAGTCATCATAGGCATATTCTAACGTAATAGTAACCGATTCGTCTAATAAATTATAAGGAATATAACCGTATTTTTTGTATAAGTTCAAGCCACGATCGTCCTGCATCATGGTGGCTTTCATAGCCTGAAAAGCCTTTTCGGCATCAAAACCTTTAATTCCTTTTAAGTAAGCATCAACAATTACCGGAATTGAGTGATAACCTGTCATGGTATTGGTTTCATTGGCATACAAAGTCCATACAGGCAATATTTTTTTTGTATCATAATAAGCCAACATTGAGTTTACAATGTCTGAAGTTTTGTCTGGAGCCAATAAAGTCAATAAAGGATTTTCTGCTCTAAAAGTATCCCATAGTGATAAGGTCGAGTAAGCGGTATAATCTTTTGCTGTAACAATTTGATCATCCTCTTTTCTAAACTGACCATTTTTATCACTATAGGTTACAGGGGCAACTTGAGCGTGGAACATCGCGGTATAGAAAATTGTCTTTAGAGAATCTATTGGGGTTTCTACTTCAATTTTACTTAAAGCTGAATTCCAAATGGAAGCGGCTTCTGATTTTGTATCATCAAAATTTGCTTTTTCTCCGTCCAGATTATCTTTGGCATTAGCCACACTAACAGATGACAATGCGACTTTTATAAATAACTCATCAGAATTTTTGGAATCAAAAAATAATTGGACTGCTGTATTTTCTCCTTCTGCCAAATTTCCTGCGATTACCTTTTTATTAGCAAGTACTATAGATTCTGAAATGGGTTTTGAAAATTGGGCCACAAAAAACACTTTTTGATTTTTTGCCCAGCCTGTACTATTACGAAAACCACTTATTGTATATTGGTCTTCAATTGTAATTCCTGTTTTGATGGCTTTGTCCCAATTTATGGCAAATCCCAAATCGATAACAACAGATTGCTGATCATTTTTGGCAAATGTATATTTGTGAAATGCTGTACGTTGTGAAGAAGTTAATTCTACATTGATTTTAGGATCCTCAAGAAAAACCTGGTAAGAGCCCGGTGTTGCTTTTTCGTTAACATGACTATAAGTTGATTTGTAAGGTAATTGATCGCGTGAAGTTGTTTTTGTTGTTAAATCAAGTTTTTTATTGGTCGGCATAAATAAAATATCGGCCAAATCGCCAATACCGGTTCCACTTAAATGTAAATGACTGAAGCCAGCTACTATAGAATCAGAATAATGATAACCAGAGCACCAATCCCAGCTCGAAATGCCATTATCAGGACTTACCTGAAGCATTCCAAAAGGCACCGTTGCACCCGGATACGTATGGCCATGACCGCCAGTACCAATAAAAGGATCTACATGGTTAATAAAAATATTTGCCTGACTTTTATTTTTGTATGTGTTTATTTTACAACTTGCAACCAGAATTGCAAATAAAAACAGCAGCGTAAAATTCTTCATATAAAACAACCTTAATTTAACTTTAAATTTAAATAAATCAGACTTTCATTAAAACTAATTTAGACGGACGACGTATAAACTAAGATAAACATCAAAAAAAGTCACAAAACGCATCATTATTATGAATTTCAATTCCAACAAACTATATCGTTTACCGTTGCATTATCATGTCTTTTTTTGGCTAACTTATTTCCTTTTTAATACATTTCGCTGGGGCAGTTATTTTAATGACTACTTGTATTCGTTCAAAACAAATTTGCTGGGTTTCCCTATTCACATGACATTATGCTATCTCAATATTTTAATATTTATGCCGTATCTGGTTTATAGAAAAAAATATTTACTGTATGTACTTGCCATTTTAGCTTCTATTTATGCAATGGTTATTATAAAATTCAACCTTACCTATTTATTAATAACACATAACGTTTGGCCGGAAGGACCGGAAACTATAGATAAATTAACGCTCAATTATACCATTGATATGATGATGGGAGAATTGTATGTCATCACGTTTGTAACCGCAATCAAGATTACATTAGACTTTTTAAAAGAACAAAAAAGAGTAACAGATTTGGAGAAATCGCAATTAGAAACCGAATTACTATTTTTGAAGTCTCAAATTTCTCCGCACTTTTTCTTCAATACTTTAAATAATATTTATTCACTGTCGGTAGAAAAATCAAATAAAACTCCAAAAATTGTTCTTAAGCTTTCTGAGTTAATGCGCTACATGCTATATGACACAAAAGGCAAAAAGCAGACATTGGAAAATGAAATTTTATGCATTCAAAATTATTTAGATCTCGAACGCATTAGAAATGACGAAAGACTAGAAGTAAACATGGAAGTTTCCGGTGATATTCATGATAAAGAAATTTCTCCCGTAATACTCCTTACCTTTGTTGAAAATGCATTTAAACATGGCGTTAACAAAAACACAGGCAAAGTAAAAATCGATATTAATTTTAAAGTAAAAGGAGACTTTCTTCATTTTACGATTTCAAATCCAACGCCAGAAATTACGCACCACAAAGACAATTTTAACAAGTCAAGTGGCATAGGCATCGAGAATGTTAAGAAAAGATTAGAGTTAGGTTATAATAAAACAGACTATAAGCTTTCATTTAAAAATAAAAAAGATATTTTTGTCGTAAAGCTTGTTATAAAAGTAACCTAGACACCGCTTTTCTTCGTATATAAGTTTACCTTCTAATTATTCGCTCAAATAACTAAGTCTATAGCAATGAAAATAAAATGTTTAATTATTGACGATGAACCTTTGGCTATTAATGTGATTAAAAATTACCTCGATCCAATAGAAAATTTTGAGGTAATTGATACTTTCAGTAATCCTATTGAAGGTTTAAATTTTATTAAGAATAATAAAGTTGACGTAATTTTTCTTGATATAAATATGCCTGTTCTGGATGGTATCAATTTTATAAAAAGTCTCGAAAATCCGCCTATTCTTATTATAACGAGTGCTTATAGTCAGTTTGCAATCGAAACTTATGAGTTGGATGTTTTAGACTATCTGGTTAAACCGATCGAATTTCCGCGATTAATGAAAACGCTGAATAAAATTAGCAAGAGACTGGAAACCAAGAATAATACCCCTAACGAAACCAATACAGAAAGTCCTTTTATTTTCGTGAAAATTGATAAAAAAAGGATGAAGAAAATATTCTTTAATGAAATATTGGTCATTGAAAGTTTAAAAGATTATCTAAAGATAAATACACTAACCGGAAAATATATCATACACAGCACTCTATCTGATTTTACTGATCTACTACCCGAAAGAAATTTTTTAAGAATACACAGATCTTATACCATTGCAATTGATAAAATTGATGCTGTTGAAGGAAACAGTATTGAAATTGAAGGCCTTAGATATGTAATTGGAAGATCTTACATTGATCATGTGAAGCAGAGAATTTTAAATTCTTCGATATAAACGATGTCAGTACGAGCTAAGCCGACGACCTTTAATAAAACAAAACCTTTGTCAAAGTTTCAACTTTCACAAAGGTTTTTCATTTAACAACCATTTGTCATCCTGAGCGAAGTCGAAGGACCACACAAGTAACCACAAGGAAATCGACAATCTTTGAGGAGTTCGTATTTCACCCTTCGACTTCGCTCAGGATAACAAAAGATGTTTGCGAACTTTACAAAACCTTAGTGCTTTTTAGGTAAAATCCCCTTAAAAATCGAATAAAAAAAAGAATGCAGCCACCACAGCTGCATTCCAAAACTTGGTAACTAACCAAATAAACCACATGAAATAGTTTATTACTTTTAAATATTGTATTAGAAAAAATATCTTTTAAAAGCTTCAATAGCCGAATAATCTGCTAAACCTAAAGCGTGATATTTTTCTGCTGTTAATCTGTTTCTGTCTTCTGCCCTAATCCAGAATTCTCTACTGTCATCGCCCTGAAACATAACACCATCTTTTTGAGACTGGTGATAAAAAATTGCATGACGTTTTTTAAGAACCTGATCCGGACTCATAGGAACCGCCATTTCAATTTGGTACGTTTCCCACTCATGCCATGCTCCTCGGTACAACCACACCCAGCAATCGTCCATAAAACTATTGTGCTTTAATCTTTTTAAAGCTTCAAACAAACTGTCTAGACAAACTTTATGCGTCCCGTGCGGATCTGCTAAGTCTCCGGCTGCATAAATTTGGTGCGGTTTTATCCTTTCGATAATATCACACATAATTTGAATATCAGCCTCTCCAAGGTTATTTTTCTTAACTGTTCCAGTTTCATAAAATGGTAAATCTAAAAAGTTAACATTCGAATCTGGCAATCCTAAATATCTTGTTGCCGCCAACGATTCACTTCTTCTAATAAAACCTTTTAATTTTCTAACTTCTAAAGAGTCAACATCATTACTTTTTTTGTTTTTCAAAAATTCAATAATATTTTCAGATTCAATAGAATTAGCATTTAATGCCTTTGAAATTTCAGCAAATTTTAGCGCTTCTTCATTCGAAACTGCTATATTTCCTGAAGTCTGATAGGCAATATGAACGTCATGTCCCTGCTCTACCAGGCGATCAAAAGTACCTCCCATAGAAATAACGTCATCATCAGGATGCGGACTAAAGATGATAATTCTTTTTCGCTCCGGAGTAGCACGTTCAGGTCTGTACGTATCGTCGGCATTTGGCTTTCCTCCCGGCCAGCCCGTAATGGTCTGCTGCATTTTATTGAACATTTTGATGTTCAAATCATAAGCAGTTCCTTCCTCGGTAAGCACACTCGACATACCATTATCATTATAATCTTTGTCTGTCAACTTAAGAAAAGGCTTTTTGGTTAATTCACTTAACCAGGCAACAGCTTTCAATTTTAATTCGTCGGTCCATATAACAGATTTAACTAACCAAGGCGTTTTTACTCTCGTCAATTCAGATGAAGCTTCAGTATCTAAAACAAAAGTTGTGTTGTTGTGCTGTTGTAAATACGTTGCCGGTACCTGAGAAGAAATCGTTCCCTCAATAGTTTTTTTAATGATTTCCGCTTTGCTAATTCCCCATCCAAGAAGTACAATTCTTTTGGCGTGTCGTACTGTTCCAATTCCCATTGTAATGGCTTTCCTTGGTACATTATCAATACCCAAAAAAGAAGAGGCCGCATCAATGCGCGTTAAATGATCCAGTGTAATACTTCTTGTGGCCGAATTGATGTGAGATCCTGGTTCGTTAAATCCGATATGTCCTGTTCTACCTATACCTAAAAGTTGAAAATCTAGTCCTCCATACGACTTAATCTTCATTTCATAATCTATACAATATTGCTGTAAATCTTCATTACTAACGTTCCCGTTCGGGATATTAATGTTTTCCGGCAAAATATCAACATGATTAAAAAGATGTTCATGCATAAAATACCAGTAACTCTGAATATTGTTTTTATCCATAGGATAATATTCATCTAAATTGAAAGTTACCACATTCGCAAAACTTAAACCTTCTTCTTTATACAACCTAACTAGTTCTTCGTAAACTTTGACTGGTGAAGATCCTGTTGCTAATCCTAAAACACAAGGTTCGTTTAACTCTTCTTTTCTCTGAATTATATTGGCAATTTCCTGAGCTACTAATATCGAAGCTTCCTGAGACGATTCAAAAATCACGTTATGAATCTTCTCAAATCGAGTTTCCTCAAACTTTCCAGCTTCTTTAAAATTTAAACTTTCTTTAATCATTTGTCAATTGTTGTGATTATTTAGTATAAAATTAGATATTACATACTACGAAAATTTAAAAATTCGACTAATAACCTATAAACTTCGGCAAAAGACATGATTCGAAACTCTAAGCAAAAAGAAGACAAATAAAACAGCTTATAATGCTTCAATTACATTTAATTCTGCAATTGAAACTGTCGATCCCTTGTCTACAGCCGACTTTGCAACAAACCGAATATAGCGTGCCTGAGTTTTTGCGAAGTTCTTAATTTGTTCAATCGGGTTGTGTTTTATATTAGAGAATTCTCCATCAGAGCGCAACTCCCACTTGATATTGTCAATGCTGGTGTAGAATTCATAATTAGATATTAAATTAAGATTATTCCCCACTTGCTGAGGCACATAAGTAAAGCCATTTATAGTCAAAAGAGTTCCTAAGTCAATTATCACTTCCTGTGGTAATTTACTATTCCCTCCTCCAAAGCTCCAGTATGTACCTGGATTTCCGTCAATAATTCGGTTAACAGATTTCAAATCACCACTTGAAGCACTTACGATCTTCCAGTTCTCTTTCGACGCTCCGTATTTTGCCGTTTGCACAGCACTACTAATATTTTCAACATTATCAATAGCTACCGCTTTTATCTCTACAGCTTTATTGTATCTAAAAACACCCTGATATAAAATACTATTTTTTGTCGGATTTTCTCCGTCAAGCGAATAATAAACCCGATTTCCATCTTCTGATTTTATCGTTACATCACCATTTTTATCTCGTCTAATTTCTGGTATACGAACAAGAGTCGGCGCATTATAAGCCTCAATATTCGAAATAACGATACACGCTTTAGAATCCGTAAAGTTTATTTTTAAAGCCGATACCGTTACTCTATCAAATCTTAGAATTCTTTTATAACCAATCGTAGTTTCGTTCGCTATAGTTTTCCATGTTCCATCTATTTTTGCCTCGACATTAAACGCTTTTATCCGCTGTCCTAATGCAATATATTCCTGAAGCAAAATACGGTTTACGGCTGTTGGTTTAGTAAATTCAAAAACTATCGCCGCAGTTTTCACATTATCATCTGTTGCCCAATATGAATTTTTATTTCGATCTGAAACATTTTTTGCTGCAAAGTCAAGACTTTTTCCTCTAGCATTATCTGCAGTAATTTTTGTTTCTGATAATAATTCAGTTTTAAAATCAGCTTTAATCGTCGAAACTAATTCTTGTAGTCTAGCCTGATCATTTTCATGAACTAAACCTCTTTTATCCACCGGTAGATTTAACAATAAGGTAGCATTTCTACCAATAGATTCATAATATATATCGACCAATTCATCAAGCGAACGCACTTTATCATCCTCAATCGAATGATAAAACCAACCCGGTCTTATAGAAACATCCGCTTCACCAGGAACCCACTTCTCTCCATCTTCATGACCCGACATAAATTCTGTATAATGTACTTTTCCGGCCAGTTCCTCTTTTTGACGCAGTAAACTCCAATTGGTTTTTCCGGCACGGCCGTCTTCATTACCAATCCATCGGGCTTCAGAAGGACCAACTCCCCAAACTAAAGTTTTAGGAGCCGTTTTGTAAATTAATTTATAGGTTTCATCCCAATTATAATATTCGAGTGTATTTATCTTTCTGGTTTCGTTTGCTCCTCCGTAATAACCATCGCCGCCGTTAGCACCATCAAACCACATTTCAAAAACATCTCCATAGTTGGTTAACAATTCTTTCAACTGATTTCTAAAATAAGTTACATATTCAGGTTTTCCATAATCAGCACGACTTCTGTCCCACGGAGAGAGGTATAATCCTAGTTTTAAGTTATATTCTTTACATGCAGCGGCCAGTTCTTTTACTAAATCACCTTTCCCGTTTTTCCATGGAGAATTTTTCACAGAACGTTCCGTATATCCCGAAGGCCATAAACAAAATCCGTCATGATGTTTAGCAACTAAAATAATCCCCTTCATACCCGCTTCTTTAACAACTTTTGCCCATTGACGAACATCTAAATTAGTCGGATTAAATAATTCAGGAGATTCATCACCATAACCCCATTCCTTATTCGTAAAGGTATTTAAGGAGAAATGTACGAAAGCATAAAACTCCATTTCCTGCCAGTCAATTTGTTTTTGCGTTGGCAATGGCCCAAATGGCTCAGGAGACTTTATCTTTTTTTGGCTGATAACAGGTGATAATATGCACAAAAAACATAATAGGAAAAATAACTTCTTCATGGTACTTCAGGGTACTGTGATTAATAAACTACTAAATTACACCATTACAATATTAAACTAAATTCCCAATTGAAGTATAAATTTTCGACCAACAGCAATTATTGGAGTATTTTGGTACAAGTGATAACGTATAAATATTATACTAATTTGGGCGTTACCCTCCGGGTCGGGCTGTGCGCTGTATCTTTTGCGATTTGGGTATCGGCTTTGATAAGACATTAAAAGATTCGCAAAAGGATGCCGCTTCCATCCCTAACGCATTTACGTTAAACAAGAAGCCAGGTTTACAGGATAAATGAGATCATACCAAACAGGCCAACAGTTACCCTACATCTTAAGTTGTGGTTTTGTCTTTACATAAAATAAACACTTAACCTGATTACAGGACAAAACATATCACTGTGGGACTTAAAAATCCAGAACCTAGAACGAGCCGTGTTATTATTTGGATTTTCTTACGAGTAAAAGAATAAAGTAATCAGGAGCTTCGCGTTATCTTACAGAAAACAAAATATAAAATCATTGGTTGCATAACTTACCATATTAGACGGGAAGGACAAATTAATCATTATCTAAATCTTTCAAGCAATCTCCGAAAAATTATGAATCACTACAAAATATAGTGCACATTTGTCACAGAAAGTACAAATTCTTCAACAGAAATTTTCACAGCCATAAGAAACACTTTTAGATTTCAATTCAGAGGTGCAGAAACTGAGTTATTCCTTTAACACTAACTAATATTTAAGATTAAATTTTAGCAATCCACACGTTTGGAATTGCCCCAACACCACATACATTGCTGAGAATCGCCTAATTGGACCAGAGTACAATAATTTTTCAAATAATCAATTCTCAGACGGTTGTGTCAGAATACCTTTTGGTGTTAATGCGCCAAAACCTAAAAATTATAAAAAACAAAAAACCCTGTTTCGCTTAGAAACAGGGTTTTTAAAAGAAAGGCGACGA
>Ga0265780_10000194_pt1 | contig 98852 bp, 91 predicted proteins | sample P1T30metagenome_FD_192432 | JGI IMG/M metagenome (GOLD analysis project Ga0265780, IMG submission 192432) | Plant litter microbial communities from East Loma Ridge, Irvine, California - P1 T30 | ecosystem: Environmental > Terrestrial > Plant litter > Unclassified | place: USA: California...
CTGCTGGTCACCGATGCCAACGCCGCCTACCGCGCGTTTGCGCGCGAGCACGGCATTGCGCACCAGGCCGTCAATCTCAGCGCCGGCGTGCGCATGCGCCGTGCCGGGCAGAGCGCCATTCACGTGCAGAACGTGAACGCCTACCACCGCCGCCTGCGCGACTGGCTGGCGCCCTTCCACGGCGTGGCATCGCGCTACCTGCCGAACTACCTGGGCTGGCGCCGCATGCTCGATGGCGGGAAAGTCATTTCTGCTGATCAATTGTTTCGTCTTGCTATCGGACCCATCCATAGTCAACGGTGACAGCGCCTTGCGAAAGGCTCAGGCAAAGCGCGCCTGGTATTCGCTCGGCAAGACACCGAGCTCGGCGGCAAACGCGCGGCGCAGGTTGTACTCGCTGCCGTAGCCGCTCTGGCGCGCCACTTGTTTCACCAATGTCCCCGGCTGTTCGAGCAGCTGGCAGGCGCGTTCCAGGCGCAGGCGCGCCAGCAGCTGGGCCGGCGTCAGGCCGGCCTCTTCCCGCAGCTTGCGGTAGAGGGAACGTTCCGATAGCGCGCAAGCGCCCGCCATCTGGATAACGTCGATCGCCTGGGCCAGGCGCGGACGTAGCCACGCCGTCAATTGCGCGCTGACGCCCGGCGCCGGCGACTGCGCCAGCAGCTCGGAGCTGAACTGCCGCTGGCCGCCCGGGCGCTTCAGGAACAACACCATGCGCTTGGCCACGGCCAGCGCGGCCTCGCGCCCCAGGTCTTCTTCCACCAGGCTGAGCGCCAGGTCCATGCCGGCGCTGATGCCGGCCGAGGTACGGAACTTGCCGTCGCGGACGTGCAGCGCATCGTCCAGCACCCGCAATGCCGGATGCTCGCTGCGCAAAGCCTCGACGTCGGCCCAGTGCGTGACGGCGCGCCGCCCGGCCAGCAAGCCGGCGCGCGCCAGCACGAAGCTGCCGGTACACACGGCGCAGCAGCGCGCTACCGCCTCTGCCGCCTGCGCCAGCCATGCCAGTGCGGCGCGCCCGGCCGCATCCGCCGCCGCCGGCAGCGCAGCGACCCGCCCGCCCGAAACGATCAGCGTCGCGCCGTCCATGCCCGCCGCAGGCAGGGCTTCGGCCAGCAGGCTGATGCCTGACGACGAGGCCACCGCGCCGGCTTGCGCCGCCACCAGGCGGATGCGGTAAGGCAGCGGCCGTCCGGCGTCGCGCGCTTCGTCGTTTGCACTGGAAAATACCTGGGCCGGGCCGGTGGCGTCGAGCAGCAGGAAGCCGGGGAAGACCAGGAGCCAGACGTCGACCGGGGTACTGCTGCCTACTGGGATAGAGGTCATATTGGCAGATATTCAAGCAAGGATGACATTTCTGTCAAGCATGTAGCGGCTAGCATGGCGGCTTACTCCACACCCGCGAGCACCGATGATGCGTTACCACACTGCCCTTCGCCTGCGCTGCGCCGCCGGCGCCTTCCTGTTCCTGACGGCCGCGTATGCAGGTGCGGCCGACGTCGCGCTCGCGCCGGGCTGCCAGAGCGCGCGTGTTTCCAGTGCCGCCGATGGGTCAGCGGCGGCCGGCACTGCGCCCGAGCCTGCTTTCCCGCCGGTCCAGCTGCAAGTGCGCACGCCGCTGGCGCCGGGCGTACTGTCCAGCGGGGGCCGCAAGTACCTTTTCTACGAGCTGCACCTGCAGAACTTCACGACCGGCGCCGTGACCCTGCGCGGCATCGAAGTGCGCGACGCCGCCCGGCCGGACGCCGCGCCGCTGGCAATGCTGGATGCGGATGCGCTGCGCGCACGCCTGCGCCAGGCGACCATCGGCGAGGACGGTGCGCAGATCGAACGCCTGGGCGTCGGCCAGGGCGCGGTCGTCTTTCTCTGTCTCGCCTTCCAGGCCAGGGAGCCGGTGCCGGCAGGGCTGAGGCACCGGGTGCTGCTCGATACCGCAGTCGCGGACGGTCCCGTGGTCGCCACCCGCACGGCGCCGCTGGCGCGCCTGGGCCGGCCGCTGACCGGCGCCGGTTGGACGCCGGGGAACACGCCGAGCCTGCACTCGCATCACCGCATGGGCCTGTGGGTGGTGGAGGGTGAAGCGCGCATCGCGCGCCGTTATGCCATCGACTGGAAGAAATTCGACAGCCAAGGCAAGGCCTACGCCGGCGACCCGCGCGACGTGCGCGCCTATTACGCCTACGGCCAGCAAGTGCTTGCGGTGGCCGGCGGCATTGTGGTCGCAGCGCGCGACGGCTTCCCGGACAACGTGCCGAAGACCGAAGCCGGCTTCGAGCCGGCGCGTCCGGTGACGCTGGAAACCGTCGGCGGTAACCAGGTGATCATCGACCTCGGCAGCGGCCAGTATGCCGCCTACTACCACCTGCAGCCTGGCAGCGTGAGCGTGAAGGCGGGTCAGCGCGTGCGGCGCGGCGCGCCGCTGGGGCGCATCGGCAACTCGGGCGACGCGCGCTGGCCGCACCTGCACTTCCAGCTGACCGACCGCGCCGACGCCATGGCCAGCGAAGGCTTGCCCTACGTGTTCGACCATTACCGCGTCAAGGCGCCCGGCCAGGACTGGCAAGCGCGCAGCGATGAATACCCGATGGGGGAGGCGCCGGTCGACTTCGGCCCGGAAATAAGATAGCTTGCCGCCGTGACGATGTTCCTGGGGCCGCACGGCGACGACGTCGTCCGATTCGGCACGCTGGCGGCCCGGGCGCCGGCGTGCCGGCTGAAAGCAGGCCGGCGTGTCACTTCGCTCCCTTGATCGGCAAGCAGGTCAACGGCCCGATGCTTGGCATCCCCCCGCCCGCGGCGGCGCTTGCCGGATAGCGGAACCTTACCTCGCACGCGCCTTCGCGTGCACGCAGCACGAGCCGGTTGTCGGCGCCGGCCTCCTCGACGAAGACCATGCCGTCGTGGCCGACCATGGTGCTCGCGCTCCCGTTCACCTCGACCTCGACCCCGGCCGAAATCGGTCTGCCAGCGGCATCGTGCACGGTAACGCTGGCCGCCTGCACCCGCTCCAGCGCGAAGCCGGCCACCGCGCCTGACAGCAGGCGCGGCGCGATCTGGAGCTGGGTGGCGCGCACCCGCATGTCGAGCGGCAGGCCGCTGGCGTCGATGCCCAGCTGGTTGGCCGCGTACGGCACCAGGTCGGGCACCAGCAGGCGGCCATGGCGGTCGGTGCGGCCGATGACGCGGTTTTCCTGCAGCACCGGCACGTCGGCCACGCCGGCCGAGACCAGGGCAAATGCCCGGCCCACCTGACGCGCCGGCAGCACGGCGCCGTCCATCGCGACCAGGGCGCCGGTGGCGTTCAGCGCGGTGGTGACGCCGGCGCCGCCGTCCTGCACCAGCAGGCCGAGCTGGCCTGCGCCGCCGAGGTATTGCAGCTGGCCCTGGCCATAGCGCTGCCCGGACTGGGAAGCACTTTGCACATTCCAGCCGAAGCCGCCGGCGAAATCGGCCGAGCGGTTCAGGCCCACGCTCCAGCTGGCCTCACCGGCGCGGCGGCCGGCGCCGGCGCTGGCGCCGATGCGTCCGGGCAGGCTGAAGCTGAGCGAGGCGCTGACACCGCGCGTGGACGACTGTTCCAGGTCCTGGTAGGCGTCCAGGCCGAAATAGACGCCTGCGCCCAGGCGCATCGACCAGGCCAGCGAAGCCAGGCGCGCCGTGGTGCGCTGTCGCTCGCCCCCAGGGCCTCCGGCCAGCCGGTAGGCGACCAGGCTGGCGCTCAGCGACTGTCCGGCTGACGGCGAAAAATTGGCGGTGATGCGGTCGTTGGCCCGGTTCACCGGCGCCCCTTCGCGCGTGCCGAGGTCGGCGTAGCCGCTGCTGGCGCGCGTGGTTTGCACATCGACCGAGAAGCGCGGCGACAGGTACTGGTAGCCGATGCTGGCCTGGACGCCGCCGCCATCGCCGCCGCCGCTGGCCGCCAGCGCGCCATGCAGCACGCCGGCCTGGCCGAGGCGCACCAGGGCGCCGGCGCCGGCGTTCGCCAGGCCGGGCGCCGCCTCGGCATGGGCTTCGACGGTCAGGGCCTCGTTCAGGCCATGGCGCAGCGAACCGGTGAGCGCCGGGCGCGTCGCGTAGCTGAACGAACGCACGCCGTAGTCGCGGCGCGGCACGCCAAAGGCGATGGCATAGTCGGACAAGCCGGCCGCCAGCAGGCGCGTGTCGACGTACAGCGGCACCGAGGTGGCCACCTCGCGCCCCAGGCTGTCGCGCGTGACGACCGTCGCCTGGCCGGCGCCGTTCAGGCCGGCCACCTGGTCCAGCACGAAGGGGCCGTCCGGCACCGTGGAGCTGAACTGCTGCATGCCGTTGACGTACAGGGCGACGCTGCTCGGCACCACGGCCGAGCCGCTGATCTGCGCCGTCGGATAGGTGACCAGGTCGGGGCGCAGGTCGAAGTTCTTGCGCCACTCGATGCCGCCGATGCGCAGCGAGCGCGACCAGCTGAGCGAGCGTGTGATCAGGTCGCCGACCTGCAGCGAGGTCAGGGCCACCGGGTCGGCCCAGCTCCAGGAGGTGTCCTGGCGCAGGTAGCGGCGCCCGGCGCCGTGCAGGGTGAGCACGCCGGTGCTGCTCAGGGCGCCCAGCTCGTCGAACCAGCGCAGTTCGTGCAGCATCGCGCTGCGCGCGCCCGCGCCGAGCTGGGAATACAGGTCGTAGTTGAGCAGCATGCCAGGACTGGCGCTGCCGGCGCCTACCGCGCGCGTGCTGCGCGCCTGCAAGCGCACGGGCGTGCGCAGGTCGTCGGCCAGGCGCAGGGCGATGCTCTGGGCCGCGGCGTCGAAGCTGTACTTCAGGCTGGGGATGGCGTCGAGGTCGCGTTCGCGCTCGGCGCCGAAGCCGAGAGCGGCCGGATCGAGGCCGAGTTCGCGCAGGGTGTCGGCGTCGACGCGCAGGCCGCCGGGTCCGCGCGTAAAACGGGCGACGGCGCCGGTGGGGACGCCGTTGAGGGAGACCTCGAGGTAGAGTTCGACGGGTGCGGCGGCGGAAGATGAAGCAGGAGCGGCTGCCTGCGCCGCGGCCGGCGCGGCGGCCAGGGCGAACGCAAGGAGCGCGCCCGACGGCAGCGCGCGGGCGCGAGAGCGGGCCCACATACAGCCTTCCTTCACCGACCGTTCACTTGGCGCCGGCGCTCTCCGCCGCAATGCTGGCGGCTGCGCTGGTGGCGCGTGCATTCACGCTGGCGCGCACGGTGGCCGGCGCGGCGGGGCGTGCCTTGGGGTCGAGCGGCAGGCGCCATTCGCGCTCGCGCCCGGCCAGCGCATAGCCCAGCAGGCCCTTGCTCAATTCGGTTTCCTTGCCGGCGGCGTCGACCAGGGTGGCCGCGCCCACTTGCGCATGCAGCGCGCCAGTGTTCTTCACGTGCAGGACCCAGGCCCCGTCCTTGCGCAGCAGGTTCCAGGCCAGGTTCGGGGCGGCGGCTTCGTCGCTCGGGGCCACGAACACCGGCACCGAATACTGGAGGCGGATCGCCACGCCGCTGGCCTGCTCTTCTTCGCGCGGGAGCTCGTCGATCAGGAGGCGGTAGGTGCGTTCAGGACCGGCACCGCTGCCGGCGCCGCCCTTGCGCACCAGGCGGATGGTCTGGCTGCTCTTGGCGCCGACCTCGATGATCGGCGGGCTGGCCACCAGTTCGTCGGTCGGGGTCAGGACGTCTTCGCCGTTACGCTGGTCCCAGGCAAACACCCGCACCTGGCCATACACCGGCCGCTCGCCCAGGTTCTGCAGGCTGATGCCGCCGGCGGCCTGGTTCGCGCGCAGGTTGATCGACACCGGCGAGATCTGCAGGCTGGCCGCCTGCGCGCCGCAGGCCAGGAAGATGCCGGCGCAGACGCCGAAGGCGGCCAGCCAGGAACGCAGAAACGGTGCTCGTATCATCGATCAGAAGTAGACGGTGGCGGTGATGGTGGATTTGTAGGCGTCCGGCGCCGGGGTGTTCTGGGCCGGGATTTCGCCGTAGACGGTCAGGTTCTGGGCCGCGCCGGTGCCGGTGCCGGCCAGGGTGTTGTCGCCCTGGCTCGCGCCCCACGGGGTGCCGCCCGGCGCCTGGAACAGGTTGAATTTCACGGTCTCGGTGTTGGCGCCGGTGCCGCGCATGTAGCGCGTGGTGCCGCTCGAACCCGGGCCGTTGCCGGCGTCGAGGCCGATGTTGTACGGGGTCGTGTTGCTGCAGGTGACGCTGATGTTCGCGGTGGCCGACACCGTGCTCGACAGCAGGCCCTGGCGCTGGCCGAAGTCGAGGCCGTTGGCCGAGATCGCGCAGTCGGCATTGATGCGCAGGGTCACGTCGAAGGTCGCAGGCTGGCCAGCCTTGCCGTACACGGCGGCGGTGGCGAGCACCGGGAAGGCTGCGGTAACGATGACGCCGATGGCGCCGATGGCGGCTGCGCGAAGCTTGTCTGCGAACATGAGATCCCCCTGTAAATTCGAAAGTGTTGAATTGCCGTACATCAACTATAGGACAATTTTCGAATCCGGTAAAGTCGAAACTTTCAGAAATATCAGCACATGTTGTTTTTGGGCATCGATTCCGTTTTTTCGCTTTACGCCTGGTGCGTCTGCCGTTCGCTGCTGCTGGCGTGGGTGCGTACCGGCGCCACCGGCACGTCGCGCGGCAGGGTCACGTGGAACACGGTGCCCCCGCCCGGGGCGTCGGCGATGCCGATGGTGCCGCCGTGCTCCTCGACGATGCGCTTGCAGATCGCCAGGCCGAGGCCGGTGCCGCCGTTGCGCGGCTTGCCGCCGTCCTTTTCGGCGATCTGCACGAAAGGCTGGAATACGCGCTCGCGCAGCTCGGGGCGGATCCCGGGACCGCGGTCGGCCACAGACAGGCGGGCGCCGTTGGCCTGGGCGATCACTTGCAGGATCACGGCGCTGCCGTTCGGCGCCACCTTGATCGCGTTCGACAGCAGGTTGGTCATGACCTGGGTCATGCGGTCGTAGTCGATCGAGGCCACGGCGTCCTGGGCGTCGGCGCCGGTGTCGAGCACCAGCGAGACGTTGGCGGCGGTGGCCATGCCCTGCATGGTGCGGATCGCCTCGCGCGCCAGCGGCAGCACCGGCTGGGTCACCGGGATGAAGGACATCATGCCGGCCTCGATCTTCTGGATGTCGAGCATGTCGTCGACCAGGCGGTTCAAGCGGATGCAGTTGCTGTAGCAGATGTCGAGCAGCTCCTTGACGTCGGCCGGCAGTTCGCCCAGGGCGCCATCGGCCAGCAGGGCCAGCGAGGCGCGGATCGAGGTCAATGGCGTGCGCAGCTCGTGCGAGACGGTGCCGACGAATTCGTTCTTGGCGCGGTCGATGCGCTTGCGCTCGGTGATGTCGCGCAGGAAGATGCTGAGCATCGTGGTGGCGCCTTCGCCGGTGAGGCTGGTGCTCATCTCGACCGGAATCTCGGCGCCGTGGCGGTCGATCACCACCCGTTCGACGCGCCGTTCGAGGAAGCCCTGGCGGTTCGAGGCCAACAGCTGCGGCAAGGCGTCGCTGTCGCTGCTGCGCAGGGTCTCGGCCAGGTCCAGGTCTTCCAGGCGCCGGCCCAGGGCTTCGGCGCGGCGCCAGCCAAGCAACTGCTCGGCCTGCGGATTCCACTCGCTGATGCAGCCTTCGAGGTCGACCCCGATGAACGCATCCTGGGCCGTGTCGACAATCGCGCGGGTGCGCGACTCGCTGGCCTGCACAGTTTCCAGCGCGCGCCGCAGCTCCACCGTGCGCGACTCGACCAATTGCTCCAGCGTGCCGTTCAGCTGCAGCAGCTGGCGGCGCCGCTCGGCCAGGTCGAACACCAGCGAATTCAGGGAGCGGCTGAGCGCGGTCACTTCTTCGTACGGCCCGCCGCTGGCGAGCGCCACTTCGCCACCGTCGCGCAGCTCGCCGGCCGAGGCGGCCAACTGCTTGAGCGGCTTGGTGATGCGGCGCGCCAGCGCCACGCCGAACAGCGAGAACAGCAGCGCCAGCAGCACCCCGCTGACCAGCGCGTGGCGCCGCATTTCCACCAGCGGCTGCCAGGCGTCGTCGATGTCCTGGCGCACCAGCACCACCCAGCCCAGGCCCGGATAGCTGGCGTAGCCGCTGCCCTTCTGGTAGCCGACCAGGTAGTCCTTGCCGTCGGGCCAGCGCTCGACCGTGTAGTCGCCGCGCCGGGTGGGCGTGGCGTCGCGGAAGCTCTCGAGCGAGAGCGTGGTGTCCATCAGTTCCTTCGGCCCCAGCAGCACGCGGCCGGTGGAGCTCAGGATCAGGGTCTGTACCGTGCCTTCGCGGTCGGCCGATCCCACCACCGAACGCTCGACGTCGCGCGCCCAGTTCCAGGACAAATGGGCGCCGAGCACGCCGCGCACCCTGCCCTCGTCGTCGGCGAACGGAAACGCCACGTCGACGAAGCGGCGCGGCGCCTTGTCTTGCTGGGGCGGCAGCAGCTTGTCGAGCAGCAGCGCCTCGTGCACATCGCCGACGTGGCCGCCGCGCAGGCCTTCCGAGAACCAGGGGCGCTTCGACACATCCGCGCCTTCGAGCAGGTTGTTCGAGGCGACCAGCACCTTGCCGTCGGTGTCGGTCACGCCCAGCCACTCGTAGTAGGCGTAGCTCTGCTGCACCCGCGCCAGGGCCTGGCGCCGCTGGGCCAGGCTGTAGTCGGAATTGGTGAGGATCGTGCGGCTGGCGATCAGCCCGACCTCGCGGTAGCGCTCGAACATGCCGCGTTCGAGCTTGTCGGAGGTCTGGGCGGCCAGGTCGGCCAGACTGTTTCCGATCCGGGTCTTGATCTGTTCCACGGCGCGGCGCTCGACCACGGCCACCAGCGCCAGGGTAAGCACCACCGACAACAGGGAAAATGCGAACGCCAGCTGGGCGCCGAGTCCACGGGGAATAAGACTGTTGAGTTTGCTTCGCAAGGCAGCCCTCTGGTTATCCGGTGTTACCGACGTGAGCGAGGCTAGCACAAGGCGAAATGCCGAGCGATTAGCTTGCCTGGCGTGCAGGTTCATGCAGTTGCATGGCGTGCGCACCGACGCACGTGGGACCGCGCGGCCGCGTGGGATGCGGCCGCAGAGTTGGTCGAGGGCAGTATAAGGAGGTGTGCGTTACTTGTTGAGGATAATCGGCGCGTAACAAAAAGGCGATGAAAAGTCACCATTCCTCACACCTTGCGCGCGCTGTCGCGCAGACTGTTGCGCAGACGCCGTTCAGGCCAGCTTTGGCCGTCGTACCGGGACCGTCAGCACCATGCCCAAGCGCAGCGCCGACTCGGTCACGTCTTCGAGCGGCGGCTGGTAGTCCTGGTCGATCCAGCGCAGGGCGATGTGCATCACCCCGCCGACCACGCCGGCGCGCAGCAGTTCGTCGCCGCCGGCGCCGGGCGGCGCGTGGCGTGCGATCTCGTCGCCGATGGCGCGCAGGGATGCTTCGAAAGCCTTGTCGACGGCACGGCTGACGCCGCGGATTTCGACCAGGAATACGCGTGCCGAGCGCGGGTCGCGCTGCAGCGCACCAAAGTAGGCCCGCAGCATGGCGCGCGCCTTGTCGCCGCGCTTGCGCCCCGCTCCCATGGCCGCGCCCGCGATCTCGCCGAACACCTTGTAGGTGACCGCGTTGAACGAGGTCACCAGCAAATCCTCGCTGTTTTCAAACGACTCGTAGAAATAGCGCTCGGTCAGGCCGGCTTCTTCGCAGACGGCTTTCACGGTCGCCTGGCGATAGCCGCGTTCGCCGTAAACGGCAATCGCAGCGGCGATCAGCTTGCTGCGCCGCTGGGCGCGGCGTTGTTCGGGCGACACGCCGCGGTAGGCGCGTTCGGATGGGGCGTCGTTACTCATCCACCTATTTTGACACACTGCGGCAAACACCTTCAAAACTTACACCTGTAAAAAAGTTACACCTTGTCACGGCAATGTTGACAATGTAGAGTGTCAATTATTCGACTAACAATTTATTCTCAAGAGACACCATGGCTACCTCGCTTCAGGAGGATGGCCTGCTGGACGTGCTGATCGTCGGCGCCGGGCTGTCCGGCATCGGCGCGGCCGCCACCCTGCAGGCACGCTGCCCGGACAAACGCTACGCCATCGTCGAAGCGCGGCCGGCAAGCGGCGGCACCTGGGACCTGTTCCGCTATCCCGGCATCCGCTCCGACTCCGACATGTATACGCTGGGCTATGCCTTCAAGCCCTGGCTCGACGCCAAGGCGATCGCCGATGGCCCCGCCATCCTGCGCTACATCCGCGAGACCGCGCACGAACACGGCATCGAGCAGCACATCCGCTATGGCCACAAGGTGGTGCGCGCCGACTGGTCGAGCGAGGAGGCCTGCTGGACCGTGCATGCCGAGCTGGGTCCGGGCGGCGAGCGCCGTGTCATCCGCGCCCGTTTCCTGTACATGTGCAGCGGCTACTACCGCTACGACCAGGCCTACCGCCCCGATTTCGCCGGCGAAGACGCCTTCCGCGGGCGCATCGTGCAGCCGCAGTTCTGGCCCCGGGACCTCGATTATTCCGGCCAGCGCGTGGTGGTGATCGGCAGCGGCGCCACCGCCGTGACCCTGGTGCCGGCCATGGCGCAGCAAGCCGCGCACGTGACCATGCTGCAGCGTTCCCCCACGTATGTGGTGGCGCGCCCGTCGGAATACGGCTTCGCGCGGCGCCTGCGGCGGCGTCTGCCGCCGAAGGTCGCCTATTGGGCCACGCGCTGGCGCGTGATCCTCGAATCGATGCTGCTGTACCGGCTCGCGCGTGCCAAACCGGAACTGGCGAAACAGCGCATCGTCGACATGGCGCGCCGCCAGCTCGGGCCGGACTTCGACGTCGCCACCCATTTCACGCCCAGCTACAAGGTCTGGGACCAGCGCGTCTGCGTCGTGCCCGACGGCGACTTGTTCCGCGCGATCCGCAAGGGGCAGGCCTCGGTGGTCACCGGCCACATCGAACGCTTCGTCGCCGACGGCATCGTCCTGCAGTCGGGCGCGAAGCTCGAGGCCGACGTGGTGGTCATGGCCACGGGCCTGAGCCTGTCGGTGCTGGGCGGCGCGGCGATCACGGTGGATGGCCAGCCCTTCGCGCCGAGCGAGGCCATGTCGTACAAGGGCATGATGCTCTCAAGCCTGCCCAACTGCGTGATGAGCTTTGGCTACACCAACGCCTCGTGGACGCTGAAGGCCGACCTCACCGCGCAGTGGGTCTGCCGCCTGCTGCGCCACATGGACCACCACGGCCAGGCCCTGGCCGTGGTGCGGCGCGAGCCGGGCGTGACGCCCGAGCCTTTTCTCAGTTTCACCTCCGGCTACGTGCAGCGCGCCGCCGCCCTGCTGCCTCAGCAGGGCTCGCGCCGGCCGTGGCAGGTCTATCAAAACTATTTGCAGGACATGATGACGATCCGCTTCGGCCGCATCGACGACGGCGTCATCCGATTTGGAAGCAAAGGAACCATGCCTTGAAGGTCTCGAACCGTGTAGCCCTGATCACCGGCGCCGGCAGCGGCATCGGCCGCGCCACCGCCCTGTCGCTGGCGCGCCGCCGCTGCCACCTGGCCCTGGCCGACATCGACGCCGACGGCTTGAAAGAGTCGGCCTGGCTGCTCGCCAACCTCGGCGTGCGCGTCACCACGCACCTGCTCGACGTCGCCGACCGCGACGCCGTGCGCGCCTTGCCCGAAGCAGTGCATGCCGCCCACGGCCGCATCGACATCCTGATGAACAACGCCGGTGTCGCGCTGGGCGGCAGCTTCGAGCAGGTGTCGGAGGCCGATTTCGAGTGGCTGATGGACATCAATTTCAACGGCGTGGTGCGCATGACGCGCGCCTTCTTGCCCTACCTGCGCCGCAGCGATGATGCGCGCGTGGTGAACGTGTCGAGCATCTACGGCATCGTGTCGCCGCCCGGCCAGTCGGCCTATTCCGCCAGCAAGTTCGCGGTGCGCGGCTTTTCCAACGCCCTGCGCCACGAGCTCGAAGGCAGCACGGTGGGCGTGAGCGTGGTGCATCCGGGCGGCGTGGCGACCTCGATCGCGCGCAACGCACGGATCCCGGCCGGCGCCCCGCTCGATGAGATCGAGCGCGGGCGCAAGGTCGCCGAGCGCCTGCTGCGCCTGGCGCCGGAAGAAGCCGGCGAAATCATCGCACGCGGCATCGAGGGGCGCGCCGCGCGTATACTGGTCGGCGGCGACGCCAAGGCTGTCTCCATCCTCGAACGCCTGGCGCCGGTGAACTACTGGCGCTACCTGAAGAAAGCGACTTCCCGATGAACGCCCTCCTCTTCGTACTCGGCCTGCTTGCCCTCGTCGGGTTCGGCCTGTCCTGGTTCACCTGGCGCACCGCGCGCCGCATCGTGCAATACCTGCCGGCCAAGGGCCGCTTCATCGACGTGCCCGGCGGCCGACTGCACGTGCAGGAAAGCGGCGAGCCCGGCAACCCGGCCGTGCTGCTGGTGCACGGCCTCGGCGGCCAGATGAGCCATTTCGACTATGGCCTGGCCGAGCGCCTGGCGCAGTCCTTCCACGTGGTCGCGGTCGACCGTCCGGGTTCCGGCCACTCGCTGCGCGACGAATTGACCTCGGCCGACGTCTCGGCCCAGGCCGCGGCGCTGGCGCTGCTGATCGAGACGCTCGGCCTGGACCGGCCGACCGTGGTCGGCCACTCGCTGGGCGGCGCCATCGCCCTGGCGCTGGCGCTGGAGCACCCGTCCTCGGCCGGCGCCCTGGCCCTGGTGGCGCCGCTGACGCATGCACCGGAAACCGCGCCCCAGGTCTTCCGCGCGCTGACCATCGAGACGCGCTGGGTGCGCAAGCTGTTCGCCTGGACCCTGGCCACGCCGGGTGCGATCGTTGGCAGCGGCAAGGTGCTGGCCGCCGTGTTCGCGCCGGAAAAGGCCCCTGCCGACTTCGCCGTGAAAGGCGGCGGGCTGCACAGCCTGCGCCCGGCCCAGTTCCTGGCCGCCTCGAACGACCTGCAAGCCATCCCGCAGCGCATGCCGCAGCTGCAAAGCCGCTACGCCGAACTGACTCTCCCGGTGAGCGTCCTCTACGGCCGCGACGACGCCATCCTCGACTGGCGCGAAAACGGCCAGGCCCTGGTCGACAAGGTCCCCGGCGCCCGCCTCGAACTGGTCGACGGCGGCCACATGCTGCCGGTCACCCAGCCGCTGGTGGTGGCCGACTTCGTCGCCCGCACAGCCGATTTAAATGGAGCGCCTGGTCGCTGCTGGTGATCATGCGCTTCACCATCGTGGCCAGCCTGAAGCACGTGAAGGCGCGCATCCATATTCCGGACGCATAGGCCGGCCCGGCTCAATCCTCCGAGGCAGCGCCGCCGTGTTCCTCGCCACCCGGCTCGTAGCGGATGATGTCGCCGGGCTGGCACTCCAGCCGCTCGCAGATCTTCGAGAGCGTGGAAAAGCGGATGCCCTTCACCTTGCCCGACTTGAGCAGGCTGAGATTCTGTTCGGTGATGCCGACAAAGCTGGCCAGCTCCTTCGACTTCAGCTTGCGCTTGGCCAGCATCACATCCAGGGACAGCACGATCGCCATTACACGAAGCCCTCGTTGTCTTCGGCGATGCGGCGCGCGGCGTGCATCATCGCCGCGAGCAGGAAGAACAGCGCGCAGACCAGCACCAGCGTCAATTCCTCCGACGAGATCCCGACGTTCACGGCCCGGCCGCGGTCGCCGAAGCCGAGCTTCCACACCAGGGCGCGCAGCGCCGGCTCGACGATGGTCAGCACCAGCGTGGCGAGCACGCCGCCGGCAAAGGCCTTCATGTGGCCGACCGTGCGCCGCGCGAACATCTGCCCGCGCGCGCAGGCATCGAGCATCCGGTCCAGGCGCCACAGGGCATAGCCGAGCGTCAACAAGGCGGGCAAAGCGCAGGCCAGGCCCGACCAGCGCAGTGCCGGCGCCAGCCTGGCTACGTCGCCGAACGCCATCCCGCGCGGCGCGAAGCTGACGGCAACCGGCCCCAGCTGGCTGGCCTCGACAGCCACCCAGGACAGCAGGAAGTAGCCCAGCTGTAGCAGCGCGAGCAGGATGCACAGCAGCCGCGCCAGGCGTGCGTAGCCTCTTGTTGACTTATCGTTATTCATTGTTTTATGATCGTTTTGCGATAATTATTTATCCCATCACGATCAGTATAACAGGAGCCACGATGCGTTTTGCCGTCCTTGCAGCAGGTTTTACCCTGAGCGCCACACTGGCGGCTTGCACCAGCATCCGGGTGCAGGAAACGCAGTTCATCCGCCCCGATGCGCCGGGCACGCCTGTTGCCGAACGGCTCAGCATGGCCGGCGTCAGCGACTTGCATGTGGAGCGGCCGGACGGGGCGACACTGCGCGGCGTCCTGTTCGAACAGCCGGGCGCGCGCACGACCCTGCTCTACTTCGGCGGCAACACCTTCCATCTTGACCGCCACCTGCGCGAATTGCTGCCGGTGCTGGCGGCGTGCGGGACGAATGTGGCGGTCTTCGACTACCGTGGCTATGGGCGTAGCAGCGGCCAGCCCACCGTGGCCAACATGCAGGAAGACGCGCTGGCCATGTTCGACGCCGTGAACGCGCGCCTTCCCGGCCGCGTGATCGTGCACGGGCAGTCGCTGGGCAGCTTCATGGCGGCGCACGTGGCCGCGGCGCGGCCGGTGCTGGCGACGGTGCTGGAAACCACGGCAAGCAGTGCCGCCGACCTGGTGCGGGCCCAGGTGCCCTGGTATGCCTGGCCGTTCGTGCGCATCGAGATAGCGCCATCGCTGCGCCAGGTCGACAACCGCGCGGCGGCCGCGCAGTTCCAGGCCGCGACGCTGGTGATCGCCGCCGGCCAGGACAAGATGACGCCGCCCGCGCTCGGCAGGCAAGTCTATGCGGCGATACCACGCGCGGACAAGCAGCTGCTGATGCTGGACGACGCAGGCCACAACGATGCGCTGCGCGCCAAGGGCGCCGCTGCCGCCTATTGCGGCTTCGTGCGCGGGCGCTGACGGCAGGGTGCGGGTGCGTGCCTGCCGCCGCGGGGATCGGTCAAACCGCCGCAACAGGAATCGCGGCAGGCCCTTCGCTGCGCGGTGTTGCGCGGCGGGCCCCGATCGCCCAGTTGAACCCGTTCGGAACCAGCGCCTGCGCCGTTTTGTACAGGCCGATGCAGACGGCGGCCACCGCAAAAGGCGCGAGCGCGGTGAACAGCGGCACCGGAACATGTGGCGCCGCTTGCTTGAACACGATCCAGGTGATGCGCATCAGCGGTGCGTGGGTCAGGTAGATGAAGAAGCTGAAACCGCTCAAGCCCGCCAGCCATCTCCCCAGACGGGTGTCGACCAGGGGCGCCACCGCGCACCAGACCAGGATCGGCGCCATCAAGCGCAACCAGGTGATGTTCTTGACTTCATAGGCGACGACGATCGCGCAAGCGCCGAGGAAAACCGCCGATGCCGCATACGAAAACTTGTCCAGCGCCTTCAGGTTCCAGCGGTACACCGCGGCCAGTCCGCCGACATAGAACTCCACCGGCATGTCGCTGCGGTTGACGAGGAAGCCGTCGCTGTTCGTCAGGAAGAACAGGCTGACAGCGGCAAACCCGACGACGGGGGCCTTGCGGATCAGCAGCCCGAACAGCGGCGACAGCGCCACCAGCACGATCAGCTCGCGCAGGAAATGCAGCGGTTCGTTCTCCGGCGCGCGCCGCAGCGAAAACAGCGAGTTCATCCACATCTCACCGCTTTGCGCGAACAGATCTTCGCCCAGCCATTTTCCGGTTGCCAGGCGCAGGACGACCTGCAGGGCGATATGGCCGCAATTGAAGAGCACGAAGGGAATCAATAGCGACTGTGCTTTTTTCTTCAGCAGCTTCAGGTAAGCCAGGTCGCTGCCCGTACTGAACAGCAGGAAGGCCGACATCGTGGTCAGTACGGGCACACCGGCCAGGAATACGCCGTTCTGCAGGAAGGAAACGAAATACGCCCAGACGCTACCGTCCATCTCGCCGACTTCCAGCGTCGGCGGCGTATGCACGATGACGACGCCGAAGATCATGAGAAAGCGCAGCATGGCGATGCGCCTGCCGACTTCAGAGTCTTTCATCCAGTGCCTTCGTGTGGCGCTACTGTTCAGGTAACAGGCATTCACTTCACGCGCAACATCCCAACGCTGAAAAGCGAATGGCTCGACATCGCAGCACCGTCCCGGCATTGTCTCGCCAACAACTCACCGGAAGGCCGTGCATTGTGTTTGATGCACGAAAACTGGACCTTTCCATCATAATGATTCCATATTAATCTGGCGCGCGTTAGCGCCCGGCAAGTCTGACGCCGCGCCCGGACTTCGGCAATGCGACGCCCTGCTGCGCGATCAGGGCGTGCCCGGCCGGCCTGGATGCACGCCATCCCCGGCGTCATACTTGCGGGAAGACGCCTTAATCGCTCGCATCCTCGCCTGCCTGCGCACTGACCATCCAGCAAGCCGCCCGGAACGACACCGTATCGCCGCTGACAAACGCATTGAAGGCAGGCCGCACCGCATCGATGACGCGCTTACGCATGGCGGCATCGCATCCTTCGAGCGCCCGCCCCACCGGCCCCATGCGGCGTGGCTGACGATTTCGCGCACGCGGGCCTCGCCGGCGAAGCCGAACTGGCCCGCTTCATCCGGCTGGCGCATGGGCAGGCCGGGCAGCAGCGGCCGCGCCGCCCGCTCGGCCGCCGTCATGAAGGGGTTCTCGTCGGCCGCGCGCCAGGCAAGGAACAGCAGGCGGCCGCCGGCGCGCGTCGCCCCGCGCAGGTTGGCGAACGCGGCGACGGGGTCGTCGAAGAACATTACGCCGAAGCGCGACATGATCACGTCGAAGGTGCCCGGCGCGAAGCGGTGGCGCTGCGCATCCGCGCACACGAAGTCCATCGCCAGCCCCTCCTGCCGCGCGTGCGCCTGGGCGCTGGCGATCGCCGGCTGCGCGATGTCGATGCCGGTACACCTGGCGCCGTGGCCGAGCCGCCGCGCCAGGGCCAGCGTGGTACCGCCCGTGCCGCAGCCGACATCCAGCGCGCTTTGCACCGCGCCGGCTGCCGCCGCCTGGCGCCATCGTGCCTGCTCAAGTGGACTTGAAGTCAAGGACAAATCGATGGACATCGCGGAAGTCATGGCACCTACCGGCCTGCCGGCATCGACGCTGCGCTATGACGAAGAAAAGCGCCTGATCGCTTCGACCGGCCGGCGCGGCCTGCGCCGCGTGTTCGCCACCGCTGTCCTGGAACGCCTGGCCCTGGCCGCCCTTGGCCGCGCCGCCGGTTTTTCATTGGACGAGGTCAAGGCCATGTTGACGACGGACGCTAGCCTCGCCATCGACCGCGGCGGCGCGCAAGCGGGTTGCTCCGGCGCGCAGCTGAGCGGCGCAGCGGCGCACAGGCGGCGGATGGGTTACTATCGGCCGTCCCCGGCGGCGTCGATCCTGCCCGCCGGTCTTTTTCGATCATGCCGCCCGGCGGCGCAGCCAGACCATGTTTTCGATCATCCTGAACGTCATCGGTTCCCTCTTCCACTTCTACGCCGCTCAGCGCATCCACCGCGTCGGCCCGATCCGCAACCGCATTCCGGCGCGCGCCTGGTGGGCCGGCGCGATCCTGGTCTGGATCGTCTACCTGTGGGGCGTGCAGTTGGGCGACGAGGCGATCGACTGGCGCTGGTGGCCGGGGCAGTTCGCGCTGACCTGGCTCGGCGTGCTGTTCCTGATGACCCTGTGCCTGCTGGTGGCCGACCTGCTGACCGGCTTCGGCCTCTGGTGGCGCAAACAGGCGCCGCGCCTGCTCGGCATCGCAGCCGTGGCCGGCGTGCTGGTGAGCGCCTTCGCCATCTTCCAGGCGGTGCGCGCGCCGGCGATCAGCGAATACGAAGTCACCCTGAAAAACCTGCCGAAGGAACTCGACGGCATGGTGCTGGTGGCCGTGTCCGACCTGCACCTGGGCGCCCAGCGCCGTTCCGACTGGATGGCGCAGCGGGTGGAACAAATCAATGCACTGAAGCCGGCGGCGGTGCTGATGGTCGGCGACCAGGTCGAAGACGAGCCACTTGGCGAGCCGCAACTGGCGGTTGTGCTGCAGCGTCTGAAGGCGCCGCGCGGCGTGTGGGCGGTGACCGGCAACCACGAGTTCTATGGCGATGTCGATACCACGATTACCGAGTTCACGGCCGGCGGCGTACGCTGGCTGCGCAACGAGCAGGTCGAGCTGGCGCCGGGGCTGATGCTGGCCGGGATCGACGACATCGGCCGCACCATGCGCGGCGGCGGCGCATACCTTGGCGGGCTGGACAAGGTGGCGCCGCGCGACAGCGGCGTGGCGACCATCCTGCTGTGCCATATTCCGGCGACGCCGATCGTCGACGGCGCGGCCGCGCGCGGGGTCGGCCTGATGCTGTCGGGGCATACGCATGGCGGCCAGATCTGGCCGTTCAACTACCTGGTGCAGCGCCAGTTCCCGCGTTATATCGGCGCGTACAAGGTGGGGAAGATGGACCTGGTGGTCAGCCGCGGGGCGGGTGGCTGGGGGCCACGCATGCGGCTGTGGCAGCCGGGGGAGATTGTGAAGTTGACGCTGCGGTCGGGTGCTTAGCTCCCGGGAGTGAGGGGCAAGATCATCGTTGCGATATGGCCGGGCCGCCTCTCGTGGCCCGGTCCACCCTGCATTCAATCGGCGTCGATCGCCGTGGCCAGGGCTGCACGGGCCAGCAGGCGTGTCGAGTCGAGCGTGGGCAGGCGCGAGTTGGTGTGGTTGATCACCAGCGGAATCTCCGTACAGCCGAGCACCACCGCATCGCAGCCCTCGGCGGCCAGGCCCCCGATCACGGCCTGGAAGCGCGGCACGGCCTCGGGCGTGGCCTCGCCGCACACCAGCTCGTCCATGATGAGGCGATTCATGTCCGCGCGTTCCTCGGGTGGCGGGCGTACGCATTCGATGCCCAGCGGCGCGAGCCGCTCGGGATACACCTCGCTCTCGACCAGCCAGCGCGTACCGAGCAGGCCAAGCTTTCGGTAGCCGCGCGCCTGCGCCTGGGCGGCGACGGCGTCGACGATGTGCAGCCAGGGCAGCGGCGAGCGCGCCGCGATCAGCGGCAGGGCCTGGTGGATGGTGTTGTCCGGGCAGATGAGAAAGTCCGCCCCGCTGCGCGCCAGTTTCTCGGCCGATGCCAGCATCAGTTCACCCACGCCCTGCCAATCGCCGGCATCGAGGCGGGCCACGTAATCGGCCAGCGAATGCGTATGCATGCTGATTTCCGGGTGTGCGTGCGGCCCCATCTGCTGCGCACCTTCGATGCAAATGGTCCGGTAGCACAGCGCTGCCCCTTCCGCCGAGCAGCCGACAATTCCAATGTGTTGCGTCATCCCGAATCGCTCCCAAAAATCTTGCGCCGCGGGCAGGTCGGCTTTCGTAGGGTGGGCCGGGCCGCGCTAGGCGCTTGAGCCCACGCGGTACAACACCCGATCAGATGCGACAACGCGCCCGGGGAACTATTGTTCCCAGGCGCATCGCCTACCCGCGCATCGAAACACGGGCATGTTTGCCGTTTGCTACGCGATCAGCGATTGCCCGCCCCGTCATCCGCTTCCTTGGCGCCACGCGCTTCCGACTGCGCCTGCTGCTCATCCTTCTGCCGATTTCCCGCGCCGTTCCCGCTCAGGCTGCCAATCCCGGCCATGCCGGTCTGGATCTCGCCCTTGCCCTTCGGATTCTGGAAGCCTTCGGCTCCGCCCTGTTCATCGGCGCCGGAGGCCAGCAAGTCATCGGTGCGGCTGTCCTGCTGGCTACTGCCGGCGTCGGTGCTGCCCGACATGCTGCCGATATCGCCGGTCCCGCCGGTGCCCATGCTCCCCGCGCTGCTGGTGCCGTTCTTGGTAATCTGGTCCCACGAGCGGCCTTGCACGTCCTGCTTGTTGTCTTTCGTATCCATCGTGATCTCCGTGTCGTTACTGTGATGTCGATACTAACAAGCCAGCAGGACGCCGCAATAGGTACACGGGCGATGGCTTTGTAGGACTAGCCGCACGGGGCCGCTTTCAGCCCGCCGCCTTGTCGCTCGGAGCGGGAATGCGTTCCAGTTGCAGGCGCGCCAGGGTCGGATACAGAGGCGGGCTGATCAGCCGAGACACGAAACTGGCCACCAGCGCGCAGCTCATCAGGCTAAGCACCATCGCATGCCCGTTCACCATTTCCATCACGATGATGAAGGCGGTCAGCGGCGCCTGGGTGGCGGCGGCCAGGAAGCCGACCATGCCCAGCGCAATCAGCGCCGGCACCTGCGTGTGGAAGACCAGCAAGGCGACGTCGTTGCCGAGCGCGGCGCCGATCGCCAGCGAAGGCGCGAAAATCCCCGCCGGCACCCCGGACCAGGTGCTGAGCCAGGTGGCCACGAACTTGAACAGCACATAGGCCGGGTGCATCAGCTCGCTACCCTCGACCATCGCGCGCGTCGATTCGTAGCCCGAACCAAAGGTGGCGCCGCCGCTCACGACGCCGATCACCGCCACCGCCAGCCCGCAGACGGCCGCGAACAGCACCGGACGGCTGCGGCGCAGGCGGCTCATCGGGTCCTTGCCCTGCCCGCGCAGCGAGGCCAGCAGCAAGCGCGAGAACACGCCACCGGCAACACCGGCCAGCAAGGTCAGCACCAGGCCGGGCAGCAGCAGGCTGAAATCGAGCTGGGCCACGCGGATGATGCCGAAGTAAGTGGCGTTGCCGTACACCGAGACGGCCACCATGCCGCCGAGCACGATGGCGGTGATGATCAGCCCGCTGTTGCGCTGCTCGGGCGTGCGCGCGAGTTCCTCGATGGCGAACACGACCCCGGCCAGCGGCGTATTGAAGGCGGCGGCAATCCCGGCCGCGCCGCCGGCCACCAGCAAGCCGTGCACGTGGATGCGGCGCAGGTCGGGCACCAGGCGGCGCGCCTGCAGCATCACGCCGGCGGCAATCTGCACCGATGGCCCTTCGCGCCCGAGCGACAGGCCGCCCAGCAGGCCGCCGGTGGTGAGCGCGATCTTGGCCAGGCTCAGGCGCAGGGACACGAACAGGCCGCGCGTGGCCGGCCCCGAATCGAGGGCCGCCATTACCTGCGGAATCCCGGAGCCGGCCGCGCCGGGCGCGTATCGCCGGGTCAGCCAGACGATGGCGGCGGCCAGCAGCGGCGTCCACAGCAGCGGAAACCACCAGCGGACGGTGCGCAGGTCCTGGAAAATGCGGAAGGCATGTTCGGCGAGCGCCGTGAACGCGACGATGACCAGGCCGGCGGCGACGGCCAGCGCCACCACCACCGCCCTTGCCCACCAGGTGCGCCAGTCGGAGAATTCGGTGCGCATCGCGAGGCGCCAGTCGTGTCCGCGCCCGCCCTTGGGTGGATGCGGCGGATGCGGCTGGGATGGATCTTGCTGTTCCGGTGGCGTGGCGCCCGGATCGGTCGGTGTCATGTAAAGCTCGGTCGGAAATAAAAAAACGAGCCCGCAGGCTCGCTTCCCAGATTACGCCTGCTCGCGGATTATCGCAACTCCATTTGTGCAAATAGAGTTGCCATAGCGAGCTGATGCGTCTGCAAATCCGTGCTTACTTGTCCTTGAGCAGCACGCGGCCCGACAGTTTGATGGTGCCCTGGCCAGTGGCCATGTCTTCGCCGCCATTCAGTACGCCGCCGCCGGTGATCTTGGCGTATTTGCCCGTGCCGCCGGTCACCTGGAAGGTCGCGCCCGAGAACACGAACTGGGTGCCCTGGCCGGTTGGCACGAACTGGCCGCTGTAGTTGGCGAAGATCTGGTCGCCCGAGGTCGTCATGACGATGAATTTGCCGCCGCTGAAGTTGAACAGCGGGCCGATCGGCGTGATGCAGTCGGTGCCGATGAAGACGACCTTGCCCATGAGCGCGCTGTTGCCATGGCCGCTGATCGTGCCGCCGAATTTCGACAGGCAGCGGCTTGCCGGGCCGACTTCCTCGACCAGCACGCCTTCGATTTCAAGCGGCTTGTAGACCCAGCCGCCGGCAGCGGCGTGCGCGGAAGCAGCCAGCAGGACGGAAGCGGTCAGCACGCGCAGGGGGTTTTTGAACATGAGCATCTCCAGAAGTGGTGTGTAAAATCTTATAATAGCGATCTTGCAAATTTCGCAGCGCACGCTCAAGCCTGTTTGCGTGTGCATGGCGGGCTCATGCAACGGGCATGAAATGGTGCGCTGGCGAGCCTGCCGTGCGCCTTTCGGCGCCGCGCTGGCATATAAGGTAATCAACGAATCCGATGGGAGAACTCATGCGTGTCGCCACGTTCAACGTCAACGGCATCGGCAGCCGCCTGCCTGCACTGCTGCAGTGGCTGGAAGAAACCAGGCCCGACGTCGCCTGCCTGCAAGAGCTGAAAGCGCCGCAGGAACGCTTTCCGCTGGCGGAAATCAACGCCGCTGGCTACGGCGCCATCTGGCACGGGCAAAAGAGCTGGAACGGGGTCGCCATCCTGGCGCGCGGCGTCGATCCGGTCGAGGTCACGCGCGGGCTGCCGGGCGACCCGAGCGACGAGCAGAGCCGCTACATCGAGGCAGTGGTGAACGACATCGTGATCTGCGGGCTGTACCTGCCGAACGGGAACCCGGCGCCGGGGCCGAAGTTCGACTACAAGCTGGCCTGGTTCGAGCGCCTGATCGTGCGCGCCGCCCAGTTGCTGGAAACCGGGGCGCCCGTGGTGATTGCCGGCGACTACAACGTCATGCCGACCGAGCTCGACGTGTACAAGCCGGAGCGCTGGGTCGACGACGCGCTGTTCCGGCCCGAGACGCGCGAAGCCTTCCACCGGCTGGTGGCGCAGGGGTGGACCGATTCGCTCAGGACCATGCATCCGGGCGAAGTGATATATACCTTCTACGATTACTTCCGGAATGCGTATGGGCGCAATGCCGGGCTACGCATTGACCACTTGCTGCTCAGCCCCAGCCTGGCGCCGGCCCTGGTGGCCGCCGGCACCGACCACGCGGTGCGCGGACGCGAGAAGCCGAGCGACCACGTACCGACGTGGGTGGAACTGGATCTGGCGAAGATCGCGAAATAAGCGCCTGATAATGGATCGGCTGGCATACCGCTCACCACGGGATACCTTACCGGCCGGGCTTGATGACGACTCAACGATTACCGCGATCCGCCAGGAACTGCTGCGCACGCGGATGCTGCGGGTTGGTGAAGAATGTTTCCGGCGTCGCCTTCTCGAGTATCTTCCCCTCCGCCATGAACCAGATCCGGTCCGCCACATCGCGCGCAAAGCCCATCTCGTGGGTCACGCACACCATGGTCATGCCCTGCCCGGCCAGCTTGCGCATTACCTGCAGCACTTCGCCGACCATTTCCGGATCGAGCGCGCTGGTCGGTTCGTCGAACAGCATGATCGGCGGCCGCATCGCCAGTGCCCGGGCGATCGCCACGCGCTGCTGCTGGCCGCCCGACAGCTGGTGCGGATAGGCGTCGGCCTTGTGCGCCAGGCCCACGCCATCGAGCAGCTCCAGCGCATACGCGCGCGCTTCGGCCTTGCTGGCGCGCTTCAGGTTCACCGGCGCCAGCATGCAGTTCTCCAGCGCCGTCAGGTGCGGGAACAAATTAAACTGCTGGAACACGAAGCCGATCCCCGCGCGCAGCGCATTCACATCCAGACCGCGCGCATGGATGTCGCGGCCATCGACGGCGATGCGGCCGCTGTCGATCTCTTCCAGGCGGTTCAGGGTGCGGATCAGCGTCGACTTGCCCGAGCCCGAAGGCCCGCACACGACCACCACTTCGTTCTTGCCGACGGTTTCGGTCACCTCGACCAGCGCGTGATACTCGCCGTACCACTTGTTGACTTGTTCCAGAACGATCATCGTTCGACTCTCTTTACAGCGAAATGGGCGCTACCCGGCCGCCTTGGCCGAGCCGGCGCTCGAGCAGGAAGGCCAGGCGCGACAGGCCGAAGCACAGCACGAAATAGGTCAGCGCCAGGATGATGTACACCTCCACCGCCTTGGTGAACACCAGGGTGTTGACCTGGGTGGCGATGAACGACACTTCGGACAGGCCGATGATGTAGCCGAGCGAGGTCGCCTTGATGGTCGACACCAGCTGGTTCACCAGCGAGGGCAGCACGTTCTTCAGCGCCTGCGGCAGCAGCACCAGGCGCAGCGCCCCGAAGTAGCCCAGCCCCAGCGAGCGCGCGCTTTCCATCTGCCCCTTGGGCAGCGCGCGGATGCCGGCGGCGACGATCTCCGCCAGGTAGACGGCGTCGAACAGCACCAGCGTCATCAGCATGGTGGTGGCCTGGCCGGTCTTCACGCCGGTCACGGCGGGCAGGAAGAAGTAGGCCCAGAACACGACCAGCAGCAGCGGCACCGCGCGCACCACCTGCACCAGCGCGGTTACCGGCCAGCGCACCGCGCGGTAGGGGCTGACGCGCGCGATGCCCAGCGCCAGGCCGAGCGGCATCGCCAGCAGCAGCGCCGCACCCGACAGGAGGATGGTCAGCGTCAGGCCGCCCAGCGGCCCGTTCGGGTATTGGCCAACGAGGAAGTACAGCCAGTATTCCTGGATCAGTTCGAGCATGCCGTCTCCTTACGCCGTGCGCACCGGGAAGCGGCGCCCATACAGCTGCGCGGCCAGGGAAATCAGCAGCGACACCGTCAGGTAGGCCAGCGTCGCGAACGTAAACGCCTCCACGCTGCGAAAGCTCGCGGTCTCCACGCGCGCGGCCTGGTACATCATTTCGGCGGCGCCGATCACGGTGGCCACGCTGGTGTCCTTCCACAGGTTCACGGTCTGCGACAGCAGCGGCGGCACGGAGATACGAATCGCCTGCGGCATCAGCACCAGGCGCACCGCGGCGAAGCGGCCCAGGCCCAGCGAGCGCGCCGCTTCGAGCTGGGCGGCCGGCACCGCGCGGATGCCGCTGCGGATGTCCTCGGCCATGTGCACGCCCGCATACAGGCTCAGTGCGATCACGGCGCATATCGCTTCCGGGTTGCTGTCGTAGAGCGCCATCTTGAGCGGCTCGGGCAGCAGCTCGGGAAACGCGAAATACCAGAACAGCAAATGGGCCAGCAGCGGCACGTTGCGGATGCTTTCGACGGCCACGGCGCCGATCGCCTGCAGCAGCCGGCTCGGCGAGCTGCGCATCAGCGCCAGGAGCGCGCCGAACGGCAGCGCCAGCACGAAGCTGGCGGCCGTCAGTTGCAGGGAGAGGATGAGGCCCTGCACCAGCCAGTCATGGTACTGGCCGGACTGCAGGATGCCGGGATCGAAGAACGTCAACGCCGACTGCTCAGATCTTGTCGGTGCCGATGGTGAAGGCGCGCTTGGCCATGTTCGGGCGGGTGCCGGGGCCGTACCACTTGTTGAACAGCCCATTCGCCGCGCCGCTGCCTTCCAGCTCGCGCAGGGTGGCGTCGACCACGCCTTTCAGGCTTTTTTCACCCTTGCGCAGGCCGAGGGCGATCGACTCGGTGCCGATGCTGGTCGGCAGGATGGTGAAGTTCTTCGCCGCCGCGCCGAGCTTGCCGTAGTCGGCCAGCAGCGAGGATTCGTCGTTGACGTAGGCGACGCCCTTGCCCTGCTGGAGCGCCTGGAAGGCTTGCTGGGTATTTTCGAAGGTGACCACGTTCGCGGTCGGCACGGCGGCGCGGATGTTGGTTTCCTGGGTGCCGCCGCGGACGGTGACCACCTTCCTGTTCGACAGTTGCGGCAGCGTGCTGATGCCGCTGGCCGCGCGCACCATGACCTTCGAGCCGGTGACGAAATGGGTCAGCGCGAAGTCCACTTGCGCCTCACGTTCCTTGTTGTGGGTGAGCGAAGCGGCCAGCACGTCGACGTGGCCTTGCTGCAGCTCGGGAATGCGGGCCGCGACCGACAGCTGCTTGAACACCGGCTTGACGCCGATCTTCCTGGCGACCGCCTTGGCGAGGTCGATCTCGTAGCCGACCAGTTCACGGGTCTTCGGATCGATGAAGCTGTTCGGCTCGTCCGTGCCAAGCACGCCGAAGACGATCTCGCCCTTCTTCTTGATGTCGGCCAGCTGGTCGGCGTGCGCGGCGGCGGCAAAGCTCAGCTGCGCGGCAAGCGCGGCTGCAATGGCGATGAAAGTACGGCGATTGCCCATGAATTCTCCAACAGCGAAATGACAAGCCGTCGAGTATACGGCATGTCCAGTTCTGCAAGAACGATCGATTTCCCATATAAACATGCACCCCTGCTATAAGCGGGGCCGCACCCATCGCGCCGCCGGCAAGGGCTGGCGCGCTGCTATACAATCGAGATCGCGCTGCGTTCTCGTCGGGCGCAGCCAGTTTAATTTGGAGAAATCATGTCGGGCTACAGCATCAACATCGAACAAAAAACGCTCGCGGGTAACAACTTCCGCGAAGTCCTGTACACCACCGAACGCAGCCAGCTGGTCATCATGACCCTGCAGCCGGGGGAAGAGATCGGCCTCGAGCACCATACCGGCCACGACCAGTTCATCCGCGTCGAAGCGGGCGAAGGCGTGGCGCTCCTGGATGGCGAACAGCACAAGCTCGAAGACGGCGTGGCCGTCGTGATCCCGGCGGGTACCGAGCACAATGTGATCAATACCTCGCAGACCGAAGCGATGCGCCTGTACACGCTGTACACCCCGCCGGAACACCCGGACGGCATCGTGCACGCGACCAAGGCGGAAGCGGACGAGTACGAGAAGACGCATCACGCGGCGTGATGCGCGAGCGCGCCGCCGGCTGCCCCGACGGCGTGCTTTGGCAGGGTGGACTCCCGAGGTCACGCGGTACAGCGAGTGCCTCCACCTGCTCATTCAACGGCTGAGCAAAGCCAGCTGCACCCTCTCGGACGCCCTCTCGCAATCTTCGGAATCAGCTGAGGCACCGTCCGACAGTTCCTACACCCGCATCGCCGTCTCTCCTATTGCCCCACACCGCGAGCGCGCTACCATGGGTCATCGACATGCAAAGCGGGAGGCCAGTATGGGTGAAAACAAAGGCAAAGGTACGAAAGGCCGCAACTACGACGAGCTGAGCGGCGTCGGCACCAGCAGTGCCGGCATTACCGGAACGACCGGCAACCTGAACAACGGCGACCACGATGGCGGCATCGGCAAGCCATCCGCGCGCGACAGCGGAAACCGGGCTGGCAACATGCAGTCGGCCGAGGCGGATGACGCCTACGTCACGCCGGCGCTCGGCACCGGCAGCCGTTCGGGCGCTGCCGCCGGAAACCAGCAAAGCGGGCTAGCGCGGAGTCGGCAGTCGACGCTGCGGCAGTCCGGCGCGCAGCAGTCTGGTTCCAGCCAGTCGGGTTCGCAGCAAAGCAGTTCCCTGCAGTCCGGTTCCCAGCAGTCGGGGTCCCAGCAATCTCCATCCGGGCAATCCGGATCGCAACAATCCAGCACGCTGCAACCGCAGCGCAGCCTGGACCAGGACGTGATGGGCAAGGAGAATTGAGGTAACGGCGGCATCCTGCGCCGCCATGACTCCGACCGGCGCAGGCGCTGCGGCACACACCGCACGCCTGCGTATTCTTGCGCTCCAGCCCAACATCCGCGCTGGACGGCGCCCACCTCACACCCTGCCCCATGCGAATACTGCTGCGCAGCCTGCTGCTGACCGTCCTCGCCGTCGGCGCCTACGCGCTGTTCGGCCCCTACATCAAGAACGCCCTGTACGCGATGCGCCTCGCTGCCCAGCCCGTACCCACGGCGCTGCCGGTGCCGGTGCGCGGAGTCGCTGCGCGGTCACTGAGCGACACCTGGGGCGGCGCCCGCAGCGGCGGCCGCAGGCACGAGGGCATCGACATCTTCGCCAGGCGCGGCACGGCGGTCACCTCGTCGACCGAGGGCGTGATCCTGCGCATCGGCACCAACAGGCTGGGCGGACAGGTCGTGTGGGTGCTCGGCCCCGGCGGCCAGCGCCACTACTATGCCCACCTCGACCGGTATGCGGATGTCGAGGGCGGCCAGCGCGTGCGGCCCGGAACCATCCTCGGCTATGTCGGCACCACCGGCAACGCCGCCGGCACGCCGCCGCACCTGCACTATGGCATTTATGAGCGCGGCGGCGCCATCAATCCGTATCCGCTGCTGCGTGCACGCGCCGTACGCTGAGTGTGGCCGCCAACGCGGATAGCGCGGCTGTGATGTAATGAAGGCTCGCCACCCGACAGGAGAATCCGATGCCCGAGCAGCCAGCACCACGTCCCGCCAATCCCGGCGAGCTTGATGAAGACACCCTCGCCTTCGTGCGCCGCGTGTTCCAGCACGCGCGCAGCGGGGAAGCCGGCGCGCTGGCCACGCTGCTGGCACAGGGCCTGCCGCCGAATTTGCGCAACGAACGCGGCGACAGCCTGCTGATGCTGGCCTGCTACCACGGCCACCTGGACGCCGCGCGCGTGCTGCTGGAACACGGCGCCGACCCGGAGCTGCTGAACGACGCCAGCCAGACCCCGCTCGCCGGCGCCGCCTTCAAGGGCGATCTGGCGGTGACGACCCTGCTGCTCGACAGCGGCGCCGAGGTCGACGCCTCCGGCCCGAACGGCAAGACCGCGCTGATGATCGCCGCCATGTTCAACCGCGTCGACATCGCGCGCCTGCTGCTGGCGCGGGGCGCTGATCCTTTCGCCGTCGATGCAGGGGGCATTTCTGCCTTGGCCGCCGCCGCGAAAATGGGCGCCGAGGATAGCGTCGCCCTGCTCGCGTCGATCACCGAAGAACGCTGAGGCAGTTTTCATGCTGACGTTGACGTTGACGTTGACGTAGAGGTTGTGAAAAAATCGTCAGGGCAAAGGATACGGAATACCGGCGCCGAGTCGAAGACAGTACGAGCGTCTGGCGAGACGACGCAACGCCGCCATGGCGATTTTTTCACAAGCTCGCAGGGTGGACCGGGCCGCGCAAGGCGCCCCGTGCCCACCCTACGGACGCTGCCTGTACGGCTCGAGATGCGGCGCGATGGCATTGCGGCCAACAAGCGGCGCGCGGACGGCGGAGCCGCCGCCCGTGGCCCGGCCTACCCTACGGCTCAACCGAATAAGCGGACGTCGTTCTACAATGGGCCTAGAACGCCCCCACATAATTCTCCGCCAGCGCGGTGCGCATCGCACGCGACGCCACCACGTTCTCCAGCTCCGCCCTTTGCACCTGCCGCTCGAACGGCGAGGCATCGGCGAACGTGTGCAGCATCCTGGTCATCCACCACGAAAAATACTCCGCCCGCCAGATGCGCTTGAGGGCCGTCTCCGAATACCCGTCCAGGCCCTCTTCGCTGCCCTGCTTGTAGAAATCGTCCAGCGCCCGCGCCAGGATCGTCACATCCGAAATCGCCAGGTTCATCCCCTTGGCCCCGGTCGGCGGCACGATGTGCGCCGCATCGCCGGCCAGGAACAGCCGCCCGGCACGCATCGGCGCGCACACGAAGCTGCGCATGCCGATGATCCCCTTCTGGAAGATGCGCCCTTCGTTCAGCTTCCAGCCATCGTCGTTCTCCAGCCGACCGTGCAGCTCGGCCCAGATGCGGTCGTCGGACCAGTTGTCCACGTGGTCCTTCGGGTCGCACTGGAAGTACAGGCGCTGCACCGTCGGGGAGCGCGTCGACACCAGGGCGAAGCCGCGTTCGTGCTGGGCATAGATCAGTTCCTCCGACGACGGCGCCGACTCGACCAGGATGCCGAACCAGCCGAACGGGTAGGTCCTCTGGAAATCCTGGCGCGTCGACGCGGGAATCGCCGGCCGCGCCACGCCATGGAAACCGTCGCAGCCGATCACGAAGTCGGCCACGATGCGCTTGCCCTCGCCCGCGTGCACGAAGCTGACCGACGGCTGCCTGCCGTCCGTCCCGTGCAGCGCCACCTCGCTTGCCTCGAACAGGATCTGGCCGCCGGCCGCCAGGCGCGCCGCCACCAGGTCGATGATCACCTCGTGCTGCGGATAGACGGTGATCGCCTTGCCCGTCAGTTCGCTCAGGTCGATGCGGTGGCGGCGCCCGCCGAACGCGAACTCGACGCCATGGTGCAGCGCACCTTGCTCGCGCATGCGCGCGCCGACACCGGCGTCGTTCAGGATGTCCATGCTGCCCTGCTCGAGCACGCCGGCGCGGATCGTCGCTTCGATCTCGAGGCGGCTGCGCGACTCGAGCACGACCGACTCGATGCCGTGCAGGTGCAGCAGGTGGGATAGCAAAAGGCCGGCCGGACCGGCGCCGATGATGGCGGCCTGGGTGCGCATGGTGATGTCTCCGTTTGTGTTTTGTGTCAGGACATCCTAGTGCGCGTGCGGCCGAATAAGAATGGATGAAAGCCGAAAAAACTTGTACTATTTTTTCATTACCTCATGGATGACCGCTTCCCGCCATGCCCTCACCCCATCAAGCGCTTCCGGCCAGGATCCCGCAATTCGCCCTGTATGGCGAGCTCACGCGGGGCCTCGACACCGAAGGCGTGCACATCGAGCTGATCGAAACCCGCAGCCGCAAGTACGACTGGCACATCGACACCCATACCCACGCCGGCTTGTTCCAGGTACTTTTTTTACTGGGTGGGCAGGTACGCGCGCACATCGACGGGGTCTTGTGGGAGTGCGCGGCGCCGGTGGCGCTGACCATCCACCCGGCCCTGCCGCACGGCTTCGACTTTTCGGAAGAAGCGCATGGCTATGTGCTGACGATCGACCAGGACATGCTGTTCGCGGCCGCCGGCCACGAGGGCGATTTGTTCACGCCGCTCTTCGTGCAGCCGCTGGCGATCGGGCTCGAGGGCGTGCCCGACACCTGCGAGCGCATCGAGGCCCTGCTGCGCAACCTGATCCTGGAGGCCGCCTGGCCGCGCCAGGGCCACACGCTGATGCTGGAATGGCTGGCGCGCAGCGCCCTGCTGATGCTGGTGCGCGTGCATGCCGAGCGGCGCATCGCCGACACCTCGGGACGGGGGGATTTCGAGCTGTTCAGCCGCTTCCGGGTGGCGGTGGAGCGGCACTACAAGGAGCAGTGGCAGGTCGGGCGCTATGCCGAGCTGCTGCGGGTGGCGCCGACGCGCCTGAACCGGCTGTGCCTGAAACTGTCGGGGAAGTCGGCCTTCGAGATCACGCAGGACCGCTTGATGCTCGAAGCTTGCCGCAAGCTGACCTACGTGCCGGCCGGCGTGGCGAGCATCGCCTATGAGCTGGGCTTCCAGGACCCGGCCTACTTCAGCCGCCTGTTCAAGAAGCTGATCGGGGTGACGCCGAAGGCCTTCCGCCAGCAGACGCAAGCCGCTGCGCACACGACCGGCGCGGCGGCTTGAGAATCATCCCCGGCCCCCGCGCATCAGGAAGACGCGCAGGGGGACCTGGATTACCAGCTGTAGCCAGCCTTCAGGTAGTAGAAGCGGCCGTTGAAGCCGTTCGGCGCCCACACGCTGTACGGCTGGGTGCCGTTCACGTTCAGGTTGGCCAGCGAGGTCACCTGCGCCGGATAGCGATTCGTGACGTTGTCGACGCCGGCCGTCAGGCGCCAGCCATTCGCCACGCGCACGCTCGCGGCCAGGTCGAGCACCCACTGCGGATCGTAGTCCTGGTCCAGCGCCGGATCGTTTTGCGGCACGGTGAATTCGCCGTAGCGGGTCACGGTGGCGCGGCCGTTCCAGGCGCCGCGCGTGTAATCGCCGGACAGGCTGAACTTGTCCTTCGGCGAGCCGACGGTCAGGCGGTTCACGGTCTGGCGGTCCACCAGCAGCAGGTTTTGCGCCGACAGCACGGCCGGCGTACCGGCCACGCGCTTCACTTCGTTGTCGTTGTGGTTGTAGGCCATGGTCAGGTCGGCGCGCCCGTACTGCTGCAGGTTCAGGCGGTAGGTGCTGACCAGGTCCACGCCCTTGGTGCGGGTATCGACGGCATTCGTGAAGTAGCGCGCCGCGCCCACGTACACGCCTTGCGCGGCCAGCGCACTCGACAGCGCCGGCGCGTTCGCCAGCTGCAGGTTCGACGAGAACACGATGCGGTCGTCGATGTCGATGCGGTACAGGTCGAGCGTGGTGGTCCAGTTGCGGTTTGGCTGCCACTGCGCGCCGATGCTCAGGTTGCGCGCCTTTTCCGCTTTCAGCGGCTGCGCACCGAGGGCGGTGGCGGCAGCGCTGGCCACCGGGAAGGTGCCGGTTTCGACCAGCGCGCTGGTGCCGTTCACGAGCAGCGTGTTGGTGGTGGTGATGGTATAGAACGACTGCGCCAGCGACGGTGCGCGGAAGCCGTTCGAGGCCGTGCCGCGCAGGGCGAACTGCGGCGTGAATTCGTAGCGCGCCGAGGCCTTGGCCGAGGTCGTGTTGCCGAAGTCGCTGTAGCGCTCGTGGCGCACGGCCAGCGCGCCGGACAGGGCGTCCGTGATGTCGCCTTCCAGGTTCAGGTAGAGCGACTTGTTGTTGCGGGTGTTGCTGCCGGCATTCTCCGCGCGGAAGCCGGAGTAGCCCTGCGCGCCGCTGCCGAAGTAGGAGTTCGCTTCGCCCGCGCCGATGCCGTACTCTTCGAAGCGCGCCTCGGCGCCCAGGGCCACCGTCAGCGGGCCGCTCATGAACGACACCGGGATGTCGCGCGCGACGTCGAGATTGGCCAGTTTCTGGGTCGAGGTCAGGCGGCCGGCATAGAAGCTGGTCGGGCTGGTGGCGCCCAGGCTGTAGTTGACGGTGTTGTCGATGTCCAGCGTGAAGCGGTTGCGGCCGTAGTTCAGGCTCGCGTCCCAGCGCCAGCCGGCCAGGTCGCCGCGCAGGCCGGTCACCAGCGAGGTGTCGACCGATTTGCTGTCGAGCAGCGGGCTGAAGCCCTCGGGATACAGGCTGGTGCGCAGCGTGGTCTGCGTGTTGTCGGTAAACGCGGTGCGGAAGTTCGCCGCCGACGAAGTCTTGCGCTCGCCGTAGTTGGCAAAGGCGTACCAGTCGACGTTCTCGTTGATGCGGATCTGGCTGTTGGCGAACAGCGTGCGTGGCTTGCTGTCCGGGTCGCCATAGCGCTGGGTCACGGTGCCCTGGCGCGGGCCGGCCGATGGACGCGGATCGGCGAACGCGCGGTTGGTGTAGTCGCGGTCGGCCGCTTCCACCGCAAGGCGCACCCAGCCATTGTCGCCGAGCGCGAAGCCGGTCGAGCCGCGCACGGTGACCTGTTCGCCGTCGCCCTTGCCGTACTGGCCATACACCAGTTCCGCCTCGCCGCCTTCGGCGCCCTTTTTCAGGATGATGTTGACCACGCCGGCGATCGCGTCCGAGCCGTACTGGGCGGCGGCGCCGTCGCGCAGGACCTCGATGTGGTCGATCGCCGCCAGCGGGATCGCGTTCAGGTCGACCGGGGCCGAGCCGCGGCCCAGGGTGCCGTTCACGTTCACCACCGACGAGCTGTGGCGGCGCTTGCCGTTCACCAGCACCAGGGTCTGGTCGGGCGACAGGCCGCGCAGCTGGGCAGGACGCACCGCGTCGCTGGCGTCGGCGCCGCTCGGACGCGGGAAGTTCATCGACGGCAGCAGGCGCGAGAGCACGGTGGCCAGTTCGCCCGAACCGGTGCCGAGCAGCTCCTTGGCGCCGATGACGTCGACCGGCGACTCGGTTTCCAGGGTGCGGCGGTTCAGGGAACGGGTGCCGGTGACGACCACGGTCTGCATCTGGCCGGCGGCGTCCTGCTGCTGGGGTGCCGGCGTGGTTTGTGCGTAGGCAAGCGGCGCCAGCGAGGCGACCAGGCCGAGGACCAGGACGGCGCGCGCCGGATTGGCTTGGGAGTGTTTCGAGCTCATGGATTCTTTCTTTTCCTGGATGGGCGTGGCAGCGCCATGGCTGCCAGGGGGAAGCAAGCGTAGCAGGCAGGCCCTTGCATTACCAATAACGAATACGCTTATGCTTATGCGTCGAATGGAAAGTATGCATGCGCGCCCCTGGCGCGGGCGCACGCCAGGGAGATGGCTGAGCGGCCTCTTCGCTGCAGCTCAAGCGTGGAGCCTGGTAATGGATTGATCGCTACGCTGCCGGAGCCGCGCCAGAAAAAAGTTCGACAATGCCGAGGTCTTCCCCGGCCCCGACGCCGCCAATGCACACCGAGGGCGCCCCGGTGTCTGCTGAACATGGCGCGAACATGCGTGCATCCATCGCCGGCTACGCATGGGGGGCGGAGCGCCTGCAGCTCTACAACGATGCCTATGCCCCGCGGGCCGCTGGATTCGGCCGCCACCTGCTCAAACCGGTGGACATCCGGCAGCTGCTGCCGATACCTTCGGACTTCAAGGGCGCCCGGTTCCCGCGGCCACGCGCGAATTCACAGCAGCGCGCCCAGCTCCACCTGGATCTTGATCATCGCCGGCAGGCAGCGCTCGACCATCTGCTCCACCGGCAGGCGGCCCGCATGCACGCTCACATTCATCGCCGCCACCACCTCGCCGCGGAAGTTGCGAAGCGGGACGGCGAGCGTGCGCAGCCCCAGCTCCAGCTCCTGGTCGACCACTGCGTAGCCCTGCACCCGCGCCCGCGCGATCTCCAGCGCCAGGCGCTCCTTGTTGACGATCGTGTGCTGGGTGATCTGCTCCGGCGCCGCCCGCTCCAGGAAGCGTGCGATCTCCTCTTGCGGCAGGCTGGCCAGCAGCATGCGGCCGTTCGCCGTGCACCAGGCCGGCACCCGCGTACCCGGCTGCAGCGTGGCAGACACCAGCTGCCCGGCGCTGACCGCCGCCACGCACACCAGCTGGTCGTGGTCGAGCACGCCGACGGAAGCGGCCTCGCCGAGCGAGTAGGCGAGCCTGTACAGCAAAGGCTGGGCGATGCGCGGCAGGCGCGCCGAGTGCAGGTAGGACTGGCCCAGCCGCAGCACGGCCGGCGTCAGCGAAAACAGCTTGTTCTCGTGGCGCATGTAGCCGAGGTGGGTCAGCGTGATCAGGTAGCGGCGCGCGGCGGCGCGGGTCAGGCCGGTGGCCGCGGCCACCTCGGCAATGCTCAGGCGCGCGCGTTCCTGGTCGAAGGCCTCGATGACCTGCAAGCCTTTTTCGAGGCCGGCGACGAGGTCGCGTGCGAGCGGTGCTGCGGATTCCTGGGTCATGGAGAAGATAATCGGCGATTTGTGCGAGTATCGCACAAAGTGTGCGCTGAGCGATCATCGTCATCGCCTTGCCGCTTGTGGGGTCGTGCAGGATTGACTACGATTTTTGGCACCACAAGATCAAGCGAAGGAGACACGCCGTGAAATTCGACCCCGTCGAACCGGGCACCTGGCCGGAACTCATCTATCCCCCGTATAAATCCACCGTCAAGCGCGGGCCGCTGCAGCCGAACCTGCGCATCGAGGCGCCTGTGCCGGTGTCGCAGAATATCGTGGCCACGCCGCGCATCCTGCTCCCGCACGACGCCGACCTGACCGCGCACGGCGAAAGCGAGCCGCTGGGCGAAAAAATCGTCGTCAGCGGCCGCGTGCTCGATGAAGACGGCAAGCCGGTGCGCAATTCGCTGGTCGAGGTCTGGCAGTGCAATTCGGCTGGCCGCTACTGGCACAGCCGCGACCAGCACGCCGCGCCGCTCGACCCGAATTTCTACGGCCTGGGCAAGATGCTCACCGACGACGACGGCCGCTACCGCTTCGTCACCATCAAGCCCGGCCCCTACCCCTGGGGCAACCACGACAAGGCCTGGCGCCCGGCCCACATCCACTTTTCCCTGTTCGGCAACGTGTACGCGCAGCGCCTGGTGACCCAGATGTACTTCCCGAGCGACCCGTTGTTCGGCTACGACCCGATCTTCCAGAGCATCCCCGACGAAGCGGCGCGCCAGCGCCTGGTGTCGCGCTTCAGCCTGGAGCAGACGGTGGGCGCCGAAATGCTCGGCTACGAATTCGACATCGTCCTGCGCGGACGCGACGCCACTCCGATGGGCCTGTAAGGAGACGACCATGGATAACATCACTGCAAAGATCACGACCTCGCAAACCATCGGCCCTTTCTCGCACGAGGCCTGGAAGTGGGCCACCGACGCCGCGCAGCCCGGCACCCTGAAGATCGACGGCCCCAGCATCCTGGTCAGCGGCGTCATCTACGACGGCGACGGCAACCCGGTCAACGATGCCCAGCTCGAAGCCTGGATGCCGGATGGCGCGGCCATCGAAGCGGAGCAGGCGATTCCCGGTTTCCGCCGCGTGCCGAGCGGCGCCGACGGCGAATTCAGCATGCGCGTGCCGCTGGCGCAGCCGGCCACGCGCGGCGAGCCTGTCATGTATGTGACCGTGTTCGCACGCGGCCTGGTCAAGCACCAGTTCACTGCCGTGTTCCTGGAAGACGACAGCGGCCTGGCCCAGTCTTCCATCCTGAACCAGGTGCCGGAAGCGCGCCGCGCCACCCTGCTGGCGCGGAAAACCGGAGACGAGCAGTATCATTGGGACATCTGGATGCAGACCGAGAAGGAAACCGTCTTCTTCGACTATGCCTAAGTTTTAGCCACAGGAGCTTCAGTGAGTGTTTCGATCTTCGACAGTTTCCTGACCACGCCCGACATGATCGCCGCCTTCGACGACGCGGCGCTCGTGCAGGCCATGTTCCGCTTCGAGGCGGCGCTGGCGCGGGCCCAGGCCGAGGAAGGCCTGATTCCGCCAGGCGCGGCGACGGCGATTGGCGGCGTCTGCAATGCCCAGCTCTACGACATCCCCGCCCTGATTGCCGCCGGCCGCCGGGCCGGCAGCCTGGCGATCCCGCTGGTGAAGGAATTGACCCGGACCGTGGGCCTGTACGACGAGGCGGCGGCGCGCCATGTGCACTGGGGCAGCACCAGCCAGGACGTGATCGACAGCGCGATGGTGCTGGTCACGCGCGACGCCCTGCAACTGCTCGACGACGGCCTGCACGACCTGTGCGGCCACCTGCTGCACCTGGCCGAGGCGCACCTCGCCACGCCGGTGCTGGCGCGCACGCTGCTGCAGCCGGCCCAGGTGACGAGCCTGGGCTTCAAGGCGGCCGGCTGGCTGGCGCCGCTGGTGCGGGCCCGCACGCGCATCCGCGAGGCCGCCGCGCGCGCCCTGCAATTGCAACTGGGCGGTGCGGCCGGCACCCTGTCGGTGATGGGCGAGGCCGGCGACGCGGTGGCCGAACGCATGGCGCGCGCGCTGCACCTGAAAGTGGCCGACGCCGCCTGGCATACCCAGCGCGACGAGTGGGTGCGGCTGGGCATGGAGGTCGCGGTCCTCACCGGCAGCCTGGGCAAGCTGGCGACGGACCTGAGCCTGATGGCGCAGGGCGAAGTCGGCGAACTGGCCGAACCTTCCGGCGGCGGCCGTGGCGGCTCCTCGGCCATGCCGCACAAGCGCAACCCGGTATCGTCGATGATCACCATCGCGGCTGCACGGCGCACGCCCCAGCACGCGGCGGCGCTGCTGGCCTGCATGAACGGGGAGCACGAGCGCGGGCTCGGCAACTGGCAGGCGGAACTGGCCGAATGGCCGCAACTGTTCCTGTCGGCGCACGGCGCCCTGCGCGCGCTGGACGAAGCCTTTGCCGGCCTGAAGGTCGACAGCGAACGCATGCTGGCAAATATCCACGCCCTGCACGGGCTGGTGTTCGCGGAAGCGGCGTCGAGCTACCTGGCCGGCGCCATCGGCCGTCCCAAGGCGCACGCGCTGCTGGAAGACCTGAGCGCGCGCGCCGCCGGCGGCGGGCGCGGCCTCGACCAGCTGCTGCAGGAAGCGGTGCGGGCCGATCCTGCGCTGGCGTCGCACGTCGATCCCGGCAAGCTGGCCGCGCTCTTCGACCCTGTTGCCGCCGCCCTGCCCGCGCGCCGCCTGGCCGAGCGCCAGTTGCAGCGCTTGCGCGCCGACATGGCCGCCTTCGACAGCCACCATCCATTTCACGAGTGATTAAATAACCATGAGTTTCGATCCGATCGACCACGATTTCGAACGCGGCCTGCAGAACCGCCGCAACGTCCTGGGCGACGCCTGGGTGGACCGTTCCCTCGACAAGGCGACCGGCTTCAACGCCGACTTCCAGCATTTGATTACCCGCTTCGCCTGGAACGAGATCTGGGGCCGGCCCGGCCTCGATCACAAGACACGGCGCGCCATCGTCCTGTCGATCACGGTCGCGCTCGGACGCTGGGAAGAATTCGAACTGCACGTGCGCGCCGCCTTGCTGGGCGAGGAAGACAGCCGCCTGACGCCCGACGAGATCAAGGAAATCCTGATGCAGTCGGCCATCTACGCCGGCGTGCCGGCGGCGAATACGGCCTTCACGCACACGCTGGCGATCCTGCGCGAGGTGGGCGAACAGATCGGCTACAGCCTGGAGCCGGCCGCGCCAGGCGATGCGCGCCACAGCGGCATCGGGCGCGAAGGCCGCACCGCATCCGCGCCGGTGCTGCACTACAGCGTGCGCGAGCCACGCAACGGCAAGGCGCCGCGCCACACGGTGGTCCTGAGCCATGCGCTGGGCTGCGACCTGACGATGTGGGACGCGCTGGCCAACACCCTGGCGGTTGATTGCCGCGTGATCGCCTACGACCACCGCGGCCATGGCAGTTCCGACGCGCCGGACGCCCTGTATGCAATGGCGGAGCTGGCCGACGACGCCGCGCGCCTGCTGCGCGAGCTCGATACCGGGCCGGTGGTATGGGTCGGCCTGTCGATGGGCGGCATGGTGGGCCAGGAGCTGGCCCTGCGCCACCCTGCCCTGGTGCGGGCGCTGGTGCTGGCCAATACCACGGGCGGCTACCCCGAAGCGGCGCGGGCGGTGTGGGAACAGCGCATCGCCACCGTGCGCGAAGCGGGCATCGAGGCGATCGCCGACGCCGTCATGGGACGCTACTTCGACGAGGGCTTCCGCGCGCAGAAGCCCGGCACCGTGGCCCGCTTCCGCCGGCGCGTGGTGAGTACCGATGCGGTGGGTTACGTTGGCTGCTGCAATGCGGTCGGCAAGGTCGATACCACTTCGCGGCTGGCGGCGATCAGCGTGCCGACGCTGGTGATCGCCGGGGAGCTGGACCAGGGAACGCCAGTGGCGATGGCGCAGGCGCTGGCCGATGCGATTCCGGAAGCGCGCCTGGTGGTGCTGCCGCAGGCATCGCACCTGAGCGCCATCGAGCAGCCGCAGGCTTTCCAGGAGGCGGTGGCCGGCTTCGTTACCTGGCTTTGATCCGGGCGGCTGGCGTGATGCTAGGATGACGGGACCTTCTTTTTACCCAACGGAGCGGTCATGGTCCTGCATCCCCGGCACACCTATGTACACCTCGCGCCCGACGGCGCCGCCCGCACGTTTTCCGCCGAGGCCTTCTGGCAGCTGCCCCAGTCCGCATCCGAGGCGGACGGCGGGGGATGGCTGATCAGTGAATACGAATTCGTCGAGGATTGGCCGACCTGGGAGATGCATCCGGAGGGGGACGAATTCGTCTACCTGTTGTCGGGCGCCGTCGAGCTGCTGCTGGAACGCGGCGACACGATCGAGCGCATCCCGGTCAAAGGCGCCGGCGCCGTTGTCATCCCGCGCGGCGTCTGGCACACCGCCAGGGTCCGCACCCCAAGCCGCATGCTGCACGTCACCCGCGGCGCCAACACCCGGACCCGCCCCCTGTAGGGTGGACACCCGTGTCCACGCTGTACGGCACCCGCGAATCGGAACATCGCCCGGTATGGTCCAGCATCGTGCCCGGTGACGCGCTCGCGGGCGACAACTTGCTGCCGCTGGTGCAAGGACGAACCCGTAACCGCGTGGGCACGGAGTGCCCGCCGTACGGGATACGTTTCCGGTTCCTATAAATCCAATACCAGCAGCGGCGTCTTCGCCCGCGAACAGCACGGCATGAACTGGCCGTTCGCGGCCTGCTCCTCCTCGGTCAGGTACATGTCGCGATGATCCGGCACGCCCTCGATCACGCGGGTCAGGCAAGTGCCGCACACGCCCTCCTCGCACGAGTAGGGAATCACCACGCCCTGCTCTTCCAGTATCTTGATGACCGTCTTCCCGGCCGGGATGGTAAAGGTTTGCCCGCTCGACGCCAGCCGCACATCGAATGCACCGTCCCCACCCGTATCCACCGCGGCCGCACCGAAGTACTCCACATGCAGCTGCGCCGCCGGCCAGCCCAGCGCCCTGGCCGCTTCCAGCACGTACGCGATGAATCCCTGCGGACCGCAAACGTAGACGTGGGTGCCCTCTTCCGGCCGCGCCAGCAGCGTCGCCAGGTCGAGCTTCTGCCCCGCATCGCCGCTGTCGTAATGGAACTGCACCTGCGCCGCGAACCCGCAAGCCGCCAAGCGCTCCTTGAACGCCGCCTTCTCAGGCGAACGTGCGCTGTAGTGCAGCTCGAACGCCGCCCCCTTCGCCGCCAGCGCCTCGGCCATCGCCAGGATCGGCGTCACGCCTATCCCGCCCGCCAGCAGCACGCTGCGGCGCGCCTCGACCAGGGGAAAATGGTTCTTCGGTTCGCTGATCCGCAGGATGGAACCCATTTCCACATGATCGTGCATGGCCTGGGAACCGCCGCGCGAATCCGCGTCGCGCAGCACCCCGATCTGGTAGCGGTGGGTTTCGCCCGGCGCGTTGCAGAGCGAGTACTGGCGCACCAGGTTCCCGGCCAGGTGGACGTCGATGTGGGCGCCGGCCTCGAACGGCGGCAAGGGCCGGCCGTCGATGCGCACCAATTCGTAGCTGCAGATGCCGTCGGCTTCGCAGACCCGGTTCGTGACCTCGACCTCGATGGTGTTCATGCCGCCGCCTCCTGCGTTTGTTCGCGCGCCAGCCAGCTGTCGATGATGCGGCGCGACTGCACGCCGCCGGCGTCGATGTTCAGCATCAGCAGCTTGCGCTCGGGGTGGCGCAGGATGTTCTGCTGCTGCAGTTCCAGCATCTCGCGGTCCTCGCTGAAGATCTTGCCTTGCCCGGTGCGGATCGTGTCGGTCAGCGCCGCGTCGTCGGGCTTGAAGTTGCGCGCCATGCCCCAGAAATACCAGTGCGAGGTCTCGGTTTCCGGCGTGATGAAGTCGACCACGATGCTCGACGCCTTGTGCTGGGCCGGCGCGTGGTAGCCGCCATGGCCGGCATGCGCCACGCCGACCTCGATCATCACGTGGCTGGGTGCGTTGAAGCGGCAGATCTGCCAGCGGTCGACCGGCACGTTGTCGGCCAGGCCGTTGCCGCGCAGGGCCGCCTGCCAGAACGGCGGCGGCAGGATGTTCTCCATGAAGCGGCTGGTCACGACCTGCTCGCCTTCGAGCCTGGTGGTGACCGGCGCCTCGTCGATTTCCTTCTGGCCGATGCTGGATGCGTGGACGTAGGTCTCGTGGGTGAGGTCCATCAGGTTATCGACCATCAGCCGGTAGTCGCAATTGATGTGGTACAGGCCGCCGCCATAGGCCCACTCGGGCTTGTCGGCCCATTCCAGGTGGTGGATGGTGGCCGGGTCGGCGAGTGCCTTGTCGCCCGGCCAGACCCAGATGAAACCGTAGCGCTCCTCGACCGCGTAGCTGCGGATGCAGGGAAAGCCGCGCACGCGCTGGCCGGGCATGGCGATGGCTTTGCCTTCGCAGCCCATTTCCAGGCCGTGGTAGCCGCAGACCAGGTTGCCGTCGCGGACGAAGCCGAGCGACAGCGGGGCGCCGCGGTGCGGGCAGAAGTCTTCGACGGCGGCGGCCTTGCCCTCCTGGCCGCGATAGAAGACGATCTTTTCGCCGCAAATCTGGCGGCCCAGGGGTTTGCCGTTGATTTCATCGGGGGTGCAGGCGACGTACCAGGCGTTTTTGGGGAACATGCTTGTCTCCTTGTGTGTTTTATCTTCAGTGTACTGAAGATAGAAAAAAGTATCACGCGTTTGCGGGACAAAGTAAACTGGGATTTCCGACATTTCGATGGTGCAGCGCACCAGATTTAGATGGGAAATATGCCTACAGAAAAAGCACGCGAGAGCCAGGGCACGATGCTGGATTTGTACGAACATCCCGGCCACTTGCTGCGCCGGGCACAGCAGATTTCGGTGTCGCTGTTCTACGATGAAATGGGGGATGAGCTGACGCCGGTGCAGTACGCGATCTTGAGCCGGCTGGCGGAGCATCCGGGGATCGACCAGGTGTCGCTGGCGGGACTGGCGGCGATCGATACCTCGACCGGGGCGACGGTGTGTGCGCGGCTGGAGGAAAAAGGTTTATTGGAGCGGAAGGTGCTGCCGCACAATCGGCGGCAACGGGCCTTGACCATGACGGTGGCGGGGGCGCGGCTGTTGCAGGCGCTCGTGCCGGGCGCGCAGCGCTTGCGGGATCGCTTGCTGGCGCCGCTCGATGGGCAGGAGCGGGAGCAGTTCATGGCCTTGTTGGGCAAGCTCGTCCGTGAGAACAACGATCAGAGCCGCGCGCCGTTGACGTTCTAGGGTGGGCACAGGTGCCCACCCTACAGGATACGTCCCAGGCCGGGATCGACAATGGATACGTGCCGGACTTGCGGTGGCAAGACCCGGGCACGGCTCATTACTCCACGCCAGGATCCTTGAACTTCTCGACTTTGTCGAACTCGACGTTGTAAATCCCCCCATCCATCTGCCCGGCCTTGCGGATATACACGGTCTGTACGATGTCGCGCGTTGCCGGATCGATCGACACCGGTCCGCGCACGCTGGTCCACGACAAGCCCTTCATCGCCTCCACCAGCTTCGGCCCGGTGCTGTCGCCGTTGGTTTTCTTCAGCGCCGCGTACAGCAGCTGCATGCCGTCGTAGGCGCCGACGGCGTGGAAGTTGGGTCGCATGTCCTTGTTGGCCTTGGTGAAGGCGGCGACGAAGGCCTTGTTCTCGGGCGACGGGTGGGCGGCCGAGTAGTGGTGGCTGCTGACCACGCCCAGGGCGGCGGGGCCGATGCTCGGCATCAGGTCGTCGTCCAGGACGTCGCCGGTGGCGATCAGGCGGATGCCGGCGGCGGCCAGGCCCCGGTCGGTGAACTGTTTCAGGACGGCGGCGCCCTCGCCCGACGGCACGAACACGAAGACGGCGTCGGGTTTCGCGTCCTTCACGCGCGCGAGGAACGGCGAATAGTCCGGATTGCGCAGCGGTGCGCGCAGCGAGGCGACGATCTTGCCGCCGGCGGCGCTGAAGTCCTTCACGAAGACCTTCTCGGCGTCGATGCCGGGGCCGTAGTCGGACACGAAGGTGACCACCGACTTGATCTTGTTCTTCGCCGCCCACTGGGCCAGCGGCGCGGTGACTTGCGCCAGCGTGAAGCCGCTGCGCACGATGTAGGGCGAGCGCTGCGGGATGACCGAGGTGGCGGCGTTCATGACGATCATCGGGATCTTCGCTTGCGTGGCGACCGGCGCCGCGGCAAAGGCCAGCGGGGTCAGGCCGAAGCCGGCCAGCACCTGCACCTTGTCGCGCGCAACCAGCTCCTGGGCCAGGCGCTTGGTGACGTCGGGCGAGACGCCGCCGTCGTCCTTGAGGATGATCTGCACCTGGCGCCCGGCGACCGTGCTGCCGTTCTGCTGGAGGAAGAGCTTGACCGCCGCATCGACCTGGCGGCCGGTGGAGGCAAAGGGGCCGGACATGGGGACGATCAGGCCGACTTTCAGGGGTTCGGCCGCGTGGCCTGCGCCGGCAGTCAGGCCGGCCGAGAGCATGGCGGCGCCGAGCAGGATATGGCGGCGGGTGGTGTTGGCTTTGTTTGACACGTTGTCTCCTCGTTTTTATATGTTCGCCCGCTGCGGGCGTTAAGAAAACCAGTACAGCTTGATGGGTAGGGTGGGCGCCCCGTGCCCACGCGTGACGCCAGGATATCGTTGGCCAAGACGACGCCGACAATGATCGACGTTCACTACGTCATGCAACGGCTACCAGCCGATCCAGCTTCTCGCCATCCGCCAGCAGGCTGGCGCTGTCCGAGTCATGCACGATCCTGCCGCGGTCCAGCACGATGGCGCGCGCCGTCAGCGACAACGCCAGCCGCGCATGCTGCTCGACCACGATCACCGACATGCCTTCGTCCGCCACCAGCCGCCGGATCACGCGCACCAGCTCCTGCACGATGATCGGCGCCAGCCCTTCCATCGGCTCGTCGAGCAGCAGGATGCGCGGGTTCGTCATCAAGGCACGCGCGATCGCCAGCATCTGCTGCTCGCCGCCCGACAGCTGGTTGCCCATGTTGGCGCGCCGTTCGTGCAGGCGCGGGAAGATCTCGTAGACCTTGGCCAGGTTCCACGGTCCCGGCCGCGCCACCACCGTCAAGTGCTCCTCGACGGTGAGCGAGGGGAACATGTGCCGTTCCTGCGGCACCCAGCCCAGCCCCGAGCGCGAGCGCTTCCAGGTAGGCACGCGCGCGATGTCGCCGCCGGCCCAGCGGATCGCGCCCTTGTGCAGGCGGGTCAGCCCCATCAGCGTCACCAGCAGGCTGGTCTTGCCGACGCCATTGCGGCCCAGCAGGGCCAGGCTGTCGCCCTCGTTCATCGCGAACGACACGTCTTCCAGCACGATCGATTCGCCGTAGCCGGCGGTCACGCGGTCCAAAGCAAGCAGTTCAGGCATGTTCGGCCTCCCCCAGGTACACTTCCTTCACGCGCGGATCGGCCGCGATTTCCTCGGGCGTGCCCTCGGTCAGCACCTTGCCGCCCACCAGCACCGTGATGCGGTCGGCGAAGCGGAACACCAGGCCCATGTCGTGCTCGATGAAGAGCACCGTCACGTCGCGCGGCAGGCCGGCGATGACCTCGAACAGCTCCTTGCTTTCCAGCGAAGGGATGCCCGCCGCCGGTTCGTCCAGCAGCAGGATGCCCGGCCTGGTCGCCAGCGCCAGCGCAATCTCCACCAGGCGCTGCTTCCCGTACGCCATGCTGCGCGTGATGCTGTTCGCCTCGTTGGTCAGCTTGAGCGTGGCCAGCAGCGCCATCGCTTCCTCGACCACGTCGGCGTGGTTCGCCACCGTCTTCCACCACACCTTTTGCAGGCCGCGCCGTTCGCAGATGGCCAGCATCACCGATTCCAGCACCGTCATGCCCGCGAACAGGGTGTTGATCTGGAAGGTGCGCGTCATGCCGCGCTTCACGCGCTCGTGCTGGGCCAGCCGGGTGATGTCCTCGCCGCCCAGGAACACCTTGCCGCTCGATGGCGGAAAGCCGCCGGTGAGCAGGTTGATGAAGGTGGTCTTGCCGGCGCCGTTCGGGCCGATCAGCGCGTGGCGCGCGCCCGGCTGGAAGCTGAGCGAGATATCGGTGTTCGCCTTGAAGCCGCCCCACTGCTTGCAGAGGCCTTCGGTACGCAATGTCATGGTCATGCTGTCTCCTTGCGTTTGATGCGTGCGACGATCTTTTCCAGTCCACCCAGGATGCCGCCGCGTGCGAACAGCACGATCAGCACCAGCAGCAGGCCGATGTAGAACTGCCAGTAGGTCGGGTCGAAGCCCGAGATCTTGTCTTGCGCGATCATGAACACCGCCGCGCCGACCAGCGCGCCGTACAGGCGCCCGGTCCCGCCCAGCACCAGCATGATCAGCAGTTCCGCCGAGCGCGGGAAACCGAGTACATCCAGGCCGACGAACTGCGTGGTCTGGGCCAGCAGCGCACCGGCGATGCCGGCCACCGCCGCACCCAGCGTGAAGATGGCCACCAGGCGCCGGTCGACGTTCGCGCCGATGGCCGGCATGCGCCGCCCGCCTTCGCGGATGCCGCGCAGCGACAGGCCGAAGGGGGAATTCACCACGCGCCGCATCACGACGAACAGGATGAACAGCACGCCGAAGCTGTACCAGAAGGCGGTCTTGCCGACCAAGTCGAATTCGAAAGCCCCGAACAGCGGCTGCATCACCATGCCCGACAGGCCGTCGACGCCGCCGGTGATGAAGGCCGCCTTGTTGGCCGCCTCGAACAGCATCAGGCCGATGCCGAGCGTGACCATCAGGCGCGCCAGGTCTTGCCCGCGAATGACGAGGAAGCTGACGATGAAGCCGGCCACCGCGGCGACGATGGCGGCAGCGAGCAGTCCGGAGAGCGGCTCGCCCCAGCCATGCACCGACAGCAAGCCGGCCGTATAGGCGCCGAGCCCGAAAAAGGCGGCGTGGCCGAGCGAGACGATGCCGGCATAGCCCAGGATCAGGTCGAGCGACATCGCGAACAGGCCGACGATCATGATCTGGCTGATCAGGACCAGGTAGTCGGGGAAAAAGAAGTAGGACGCGACCGGCAGCAGCCAGAACACGATCTCCAGCGCCTTCCAGCGGTCGTTCGGCAGGCGCAGCGTGGCGTGACTGACCGCCTGCGCGTCGACGGATGGGGAATCGGCCGCGCTTGCCTTGGCTTTGAGGGCCGTCGTCGAATAGGCGTTCATGCTTTCCTCCGTACCAGGCCAAACGGGAACAGGATGAGCAGCACCACCATCAGCGTGTAGATGACGAAGGCGCCGACTTGCGGCACATAGTATTTGCCGGCGACGTCGAACACGCCGAGGATGATCGCGGCGATCAGCGGCCCCTTGATGGAACCGGCGCCGCCCACGGCCACCACCAGCAGGAAGTAGACCATGTACTTGACCGGGAAGCTCGGGTCCAGGCCCAGCACGTCGATGCCGAGCCCGCCGCCGAGCCCCGCCAGGCCCGAGCCCAGCGCGAAAGTGAGCGAGAACACGCGGCTGACGTTGATGCCCAGGCCCTCGGCCGCCGTCTGGTTGTCGACCGAAGCGCGGATCTGGGCGCCGAAGCGGGTGCGCTCGATCAGCAGGTAGAGGCCGAAGGTAATCAGCACCACCACGCCGATCAGGAACAGGCGATAGGAACCGAGGTCCAGTCCCAGCACGTGTACCTGGCCGCGCAGCCAGTCCGGCAAGTGCACCGGCTGCTGGGTCGGTCCGAACAGGAAGGTGGCGCCGGCCACCGCCATGAAGGTGAGGCCGATCGAGAACAGCACCTGGTCGAGGTGGGTGGCCTTGTACAGCCGGCGGTACAGGGTCCGTTCCAGCACCAGGCCGGCCACGGCCGCCGCGACAAACGCCAGCGGCAGCGTGGCCAGGAAAGGCAGGCCGAGTTTGCTCAGCAAGGTGACGCAGACATAGCCGCCGACCATGGCGAAAGCGCCGTGGGCCAGGTTGATGAAGTTCATCATGCCCATCGTGACCGACAGGCCGACGCTGATGAGGAATAAGAGCGCGCCATAGGCGATGCCGTCGAATAGCACACCGATGAAGTTGCCGATCATGGCCGCCTCCCGGGTACACAAGTTGTATACGTCATGTTTGTCTCCTGCTTCTCTTCTAGTGAATCACGCGCTCAGACGCGTTCGATGACCATGGCGATGCCCTGCCCCACGCCGATGCACATGGTACACAGCGCGTAGCGGCCGCCGGTGCGGTGCAGCTGGTACATCGCGGTGGTGACCAGGCGCGCGCCGCTCATGCCCAGCGGGTGACCAAGGGCGATGCCGCCGCCGTAAGGATTCACCCGTGGATCGTCATCGGCCACGCCGAGTTCGCGCAGCACCGCCAGGGCTTGCGACGCGAAGGCTTCATTGAGCTCGATGATGTCCATCTGGTCGATGGTCATCCCCAGCTGGGCCAGGAGCTTCTTCGACGCCGGCGCCGGACCGATGCCCATCACCCGCGGCGGCACGCCGGCGGTGGCCATGCCGACGATGCGCGCCTTCGGCGTCAAGCCGTACTTCGCTGCTGCTTCGCCGCTGGCGATCAGCAGCGCGCAGGCGCCATCGTTCACGCCGGACGCATTACCGGCGGTGACGCTGCCTTCGGGATGCACCACGCCTTTCAGCCTGGCCAGGGCTTCGAGACTGGTCTCGCGCGGATGCTCGTCGTGCTCGAAGGTGAGATGATCGCCTTTTTTCTGAGGAATCGGCACCGGCACGATCTCGTCGGCGAACAGGCCCTCTTTTTGCGCGCGCGCCACCTTCTGCTGGCTGGCCAGGGCAAAGCGGTCCTGGTCTTCGCGCGACACCTTGTAATCCACGGCCACGTTCTCGGCCGTCTCGGGCATCGAGTCGGTGCCGTACAGGTGCTTCATCTGCCTGTTCGGGAAGCGCCAGCCGATGGTGGTGTCGTAGATCGTGGCCTGGCGCGAAAACGCGGCATCGGCCTTGCCCATCACGAAAGGCGCACGCGTCATCGATTCGACGCCGCCGGCGATCATCAGCTGCGTTTCGCCGGCCTTGATGGCGCGCGCCGCGATGCCGATGGCGTCCATGCCCGAGCCGCACAGGCGGTTCACGGTGCTGCCGGCGACGTCGGCCGGCAAGCCGGCCAGCAAGGAGGCCATGTGCGCGACATTGCGGTTGTCTTCGCCGGCCTGATTGGCGCAGCCGTAAATCACGTCGTCGACTTGCGTCCAGTCGACCGATGGATTGCGCGCCATGAGTTCGCGCATGGGGATGGCGCCGAGGTCGTCGGCGCGCACATCCTTCAGCGATCCGCCGTAGCGGCCGATCGGGGTGCGGATGGCGTCGATGATCAAGGCGTCGGTCATGCTGGGTCTCCCGATTCCGGCGGCAGCAAGGGCGCCGCGGTGACAGTCTGCAGGTCGAACAGGCTCAGGCCCGGCGCCATTTCGCGCACGCGCAGGCCGTGCGGGGTGACGTCGAGGACGGCCAGGTCGGTGTAGATGCGGTTCACGCAGGCCACGCCGGTCAGCGGATAGGTGCATTGCTGGACCACTTTGCTCTCCCCCGTCTTGGTCTGGTGGTCCATCATCACGAACACCTGCTTGGCGCCGATGGCGAGGTCCATCGCGCCGCCCACGGCCGGAATCGCGTCCGGCGCGCCGGTATGCCAGTTGGCCAGGTCGCCGTGCTGCGAGACCTGGAAGGCGCCCAGCACGCAGATGTCGAGGTGGCCGCCGCGCATCATGGCGAACGAGTCGCCGTGGTGGAAGTAGGCGCCGCCGGTGAGGATGGTGACCGGCTGCTTGCCGGCGTTGATCAGGTCTTCGTCTTCCTCGCCTGGAGCCGGGGCTGGCCCCATGCCGAGCAGGCCGTTCTCGCTGTGCAGGAAGACTTCGCGGTCAGCAGGCAGGTAGTTGGCCACCTTGGTCGGCAAGCCGATGCCGAGGTTCACATAGGCGCCTTCATGGATGTCCTGGGCCACGCGCGCGGCGATCTGGTCGCGCGTGTAGCGGTTCTGGATAGTCATGCGGCCTCCTTGACGACGCGCTGGACAAAGATGCCCGGGGTGACGATGACCTCGGGATCGAGTTCGCCGAGAGCGGCGATCTCGTTCACTTGCGCGATGGTGGTCTTCGCTGCCATCGCCATGATCGGGCCGAAGTTGCGCGCGGTCTTGCGGTAGACGAGGTTGCCCCAGCGGTCGCCGCGATGCGCCTTGATCAGCGCGAAGTCGGCGTGGATCGGGGCTTCCAGCACATAGTGGCGGCCGTCGATCAAGCGCGTTTCCTTGCCTTCGGCGAGCAAGGTGCCGTAGCCGGTGGGCGTGAAAAAGCCGCCGATGCCGGCGCCGGCGGCGCGGATGCGTTCGGCCAGGTTGCCTTGCGGGGTCAGTTCGAGTTCGATCTCGCCGGCCCGGTACAGGGCGTCGAAATGGTGGGAGTCGGTCTGGCGCGGAAACGAGCAGATGATCTTGCGGACCCGCTTTGCCGCCAGCAGTGCGGCCAGGCCGGTGTCGCCGTTGCCGGCGTTGTTGTTGACGATCGTGAGTTCACGCGCGCCCTGCGCGATGAGTGCATCGATCAGCTGCGCCGGCATGCCCGCATTGCCGAAGCCCCCGATCATGACGGTCGCCCCGTCGTGCACGTCGGCGACGGCACGCTCCAGCGATTGGTAGGTTTTGTCGATCATGTCTCCGCCTTGGGGCCGATCCGTCCGGCCCACTTGAAATGATGTTGCCGTTGTTCGATAATCGAACTATTGTTTGATTACCGCCCAACGCAGTGTAGTGGCAGCCTGGCCGAAAGGTCAAGAAAAAAGACCAATCGAAGCGAGGCCGCATTCCTTTGCCTGCATTACAATCCCGCCATGACAAATATTGCAACGACAAACAGCAGCGAAGCCGACAGCCCCGACGTACCGGAAGCCGGCGAAGACCGCGAACTCAGCATCGCCGAACAGATCGACGCGCTGACCGATCCCAGCTTCATGACCTCGCTGGCGCGCGGCCTGGCCGTGGTGCAGGCCTTCAGCGACTCGCGCAAACCGCAGACCATCGCCCAGGTCAGCCAGAAGACCGGCATCCCGCGCGCGGCCGTGCGGCGCTGCCTGTACACGCTGCAGCAGCTCGGCTACGTCGAGGCCGAGCACAACAACTTCTCGCTGCGGCCCAAGGTGCTGACGCTCGGCTACTCCTACCTGTCGTCGACGCCGCTGACCGTGTCGAGCCAGCCCTACCTGAACAACATCAGCCGCGAGCTGGGCGAATCGAGTTCGCTCGCCGTGCTCGACGACGGCGAAGTGCTGTACGTGGCGCGCGCCGCCACCACGCGCGTGATGTCGGTGGCCTTGAACACCGGCAGCCGCCTGCCCGCCTACTGCACCTCGCTGGGCCGGGTGATGCTGGCCCACCTGGCGCCGGAAGCGCTGAACGCCTACTTCGCCAAGACCCGCCTGCGCCCGATGACCGACAAGACCGTCACCACGCAGAAGCGCCTGCGCGAGATCCTGGCCGGCGTGCGGCAGAGCGGCTACGCGATCAACGACGAAGAGCTGGAACTGGGCCTGCGCTCGATCTCGGTGCCCGTGCGCGGCGCCTCCGGCCAGGTGGTCGCAGCCCTGAACGTGGGCGCCCAGGCGGCCCGTGTCAGCGTCGAACGGATGCAGGCGGAGTTCTTGCCGGTGCTGCTGCGCGGGGCACAGGAACTGTCGGTGTTGCTGCCGTAACGGTTCTTGACGTTCGTAGGGTGGACCGGGCCGCCACACCTACGTGACGCGTTTCAGCATGCGGGCGCCGCCCCGGTGCCGTAGGGTGGGTTCTCGAACCCACCAGGCAGCGCCGTAGCCGGTCAGTCAGAAGTGGTGGCGTAAACCGAGCATCACGCCATTCTGGGTCTTGCCCACGCCGACCGTGCCGCCGGCATCCAGCGCGACGGCCGATGCGCCGTCGTTGTCCATGCGGCCGATTGCCGTGTAGAGCACCGTGCGTTTCGACAGCGCGTAGTTCAGGCGCGCGACCAGCATGGTGACGTCGTCGTCGGAATTCCGGGTGTTGCGCGCCGCCGCCTGGACGTCGAGCACGAAGTTGTTGATCGGGTGGCTGACGCCCAGGTACCACAGCAGCGACTCGGTGCGGCCGGTGGCGGCATTGGTTTCGCGGTCGATGGCGCCGCCGCCGATCTTGGTGGCGCCCAGCATCAGGTAGCCGTTGACGGTGGTGCGGATGTCGGTGTTCGACGGCGACGTCAATCCGCCGGCGGCGCCGGTGTTGCCGTTCAGCCGGTCGTAGGAGGCGTTCAGGCCCCACTGCTTGTTCTCGTAGCCGAGCAGCGCGGTGTACTGGCGGCAGGCCTTGGAGTTGCCCGCGACTTCGCCGGCGCAGTTGGTCGCGGCCGGGCCGCCGGCCGCGGAGCCATCGCGGCCGAAGCTGTAGGTGGCGCCGACCACGAAGCCGTTGAAATTGCCCAGGTAGCCGATGGCGTTGTCGCTGCGCGCATTCGGCAGGTAGGGGTCGATGCTGCCGATGGCGAACAGGTGCGGGCCAAGGACGTCGGTCTTCAGGCCTGAGATATAGGTCATGTTGTTCTGGCGGCCGAGGGTGAGGATGCCCCACTCGCCCTTCAGGCCGACCTGCGCCGCGCGCCCGAAGATGCGCCCGCCCTGCTGGGCGGTGCCGGTATCGACGGCCAGGCCGTTTTCCAGCACGAAGAAAGCCTGCAGCCCGTTGCCCAGGTCTTCGGTGCCCTTGAAGCCGATGCGCGAGGGGAAGGAGCTGGTCAGCGATGGAATCTTGGTGTTCGAGTCGCCGGCCGCGTTCACATTCGTCATGTGGGCGACGCCGCTGTCGACGATGCCGTAGATCTGGACCGAGGTCTGGGCGTGGACGGAGGCGGCAGCGAGGCCGCACACCAGCGCGGCTGCGCTGGACAGGATTTTCTTCATGTTGTCTCCAGAGTATAGTTGTGTGGCGTGTGCGATTATCGAACAAGAGGTTGTTAATCGAACGCTGAAACGATACTATTGTTGTCACGGAACCTTGTCAACACTATGCTTGAGTGATCGTTGAGAAGGTTGCGGCGAGGCGACCACGGCGCCGGGGTCCAGCCCGACGACAAGCAAAGCCCACGCAGGCAAGACACGCAGACCAACCATCAGGAGACAAGCATGCAATCCAAGACCATCGCGGCGCTCGCCGTGGCCACCGCCTTCGCCACCTCCTTCGCCGCACCCGCGGCCTGGGCCCAGGACACCATCAAGGTCGGCGTGATCGCCTCCTTCTCCGGCCCCTTCGCCGACTACGGCAAGCAGATGCAGGGCGGGATCAAGGCCTGGATGGCCCAGCACGGCGACACCGTCGCCGGCAAGAAGATCCAGATCATCTACAAGGACACCACCGGCCCGTCGCCGGAAATCGCCAAGCGCCTGGCGCAGGAGCTGGTGGTGCGCGACAAGGTCGACTTCCTGGCCGGCTTCGGCCTGACGCCGGAAGCCCTGGCCGTGGCCCCGATCGCGCAACAGGCGAAGAAGCCGATGATCATCATGAACGCGGCGACGTCCATCATCACCACCAAGTCCGACTACATCGCGCGCTTCTCGATGACGCTGCCGCAGATCTCGGCGCCGATGGGCGACTGGGCGCTGAAGAACAAGATCAGGAACGTGGTGACCGTGGTGGCCGACTACGGCCCCGGCATCGATGCCGAGAAGGCCTTCAGCGACCGCCTGGTGAAAAGCGGCGGCAAGATCGTCGAGGCGATCCGCGTCCCGCTGCGCAACCCGGAATTCGCGCCCTTCATCCAGCGCATCAAGGACGCCAAGCCGGACGCGGTGTTCGTGTTCGTGCCGGCCGGCGAACAAAGCATCGCCTTCATGAAGGGTTATCGGGAACGCGGCCTGGCTGCTGCCGGCATCAAGGTGATCGCCACCGGCGACCTGACCGACGACCACGTGCTGCCGGCAATGGGCGACAACACCCTGGGCGTGATCACCACCTTCCACTACTCGGCCGCGCACAAGTCGCCCGAGAACGACACCTTCCTGAAGCGCTTTGCCGCCACCAACCCGCAGGGCGGCCGTCCCAACTTCATGGCCGTTGCGGCGTATGACGGCATGAATGCGATCTACCAGGTCAGCAACAAATTGGGTGGCAAGATCGACGGCGACAAGGCGATGGCCGTCCTGAAAGGCATGAAGATCGCCAGCCCGCGCGGCCCGATCAGCATCGACCCGGCCACCCGCGACGTGGTGCAGACGGTCTACGTGCGCAAGGTGGAAAAGGTGAACGGCGAGCCGTACAACATCGAGTTCGACCAGTTCCCGAACATGAAGGATCCGGGCAAGCAATAAGCCGGCAAGACAGCCGGGGCCAGGTCTGGCATTCGGACACGAGCCCGGCTGCAGTCGCCCTGGCCCGCCCTGGCGCGCCGGGGTTTCAGCGGCGCGCGGCTGGCGCGGGCTTGCCCACCGTGGTCACCAATACGGGCAACGACCACGCTCCACCCGGCGCCACCAGCCTGCAATCGCCGGTCGTGCCTTCGCTGGTATGCACGAAGCGCCTGCCATCCCAGGTCCAGGCGTCGAACGACCAGCAGTCGCCCAGGCCGCGCCCCTTCTGGGACGCCTCGATGGTGCCGCCCGCATAGCCCGACCCCGCGCTCGTCACCAGCTCCGGCGCATACGGCGGCGCGGCGTTGATGACCCAGTAGCTATCGCCCTGGTTATAGGCCGCGCGCCAGCACGGCATGGACGCCAGCAGTTTGCCGCCCGAGAGGCGCTGCAGGCTGATCTCGGCCGGGACCCCGTCGGCGTCGACCGCATCCGAGCATTCCTCCATCTGCCCTTCCAACGCCTTGCGCAGCAGCGCGAGCCTGTCCCGCGACAACGCGACCGCCGCATCGTCCACGGCCGCCGCCACCACCACCGGTGGCGGCAAGGCGGGCAAGGCGCTGCCTTCACCCTTCGCCCCCTTGCGCACCAGGGCGCCGGGGGTGCCGATGCGGCCCTGGAATTCGTCCATCTTGAGCAGTACCGCCGCCGCGCCGGCATCGGACAGGCGCCAGATATGCGTACCGTCGGTCCATTCGATCCTGCTGACACGCGTGAGCGCGGCCAGCAGGGCCTGGGTCTGGCTCGGCGCGAGACCGGCCGTCCTGCCTTTTTTGTCCATGATGACCTTGCCGTGCGCACGGCCATTGACCTTCATGGTCAGCGCCAGCGTGGGCGGCAGCGGCGTGGCCGGCTGGCTGTCCTCGTAGGTGCCGATCTGCAGCGCGGCCGTCACAGGCGTATTCGGTCCTGCCTTGCGCGTGAGGAGCACCGAGACCCGCATCGGCTCGGCATTCCCGGCGCTCTCCTCGCCGCTGTTGTCGGCGTAGTAGCCGGCGGCGCGGCAGGTGCGCGTGTTGTCGCAGGCGATTTCCCAGTCGCCATAGGCGAACTGCAGACCGGGGAGGTCGGCGGCCCGGGCAGGCGCAATCGATGCGACGGCCAGCAGGACCAGCGGCAAACAGAGCGATGCGGTTGTTTTCATGGTCGGGCGGACAGTTGACAAGCGAACCCAAGTTTACGTTGATGTTGCTTCGACGGCAAGTTTTCCGCGCGAGGTCAGCATTGCGCAGCAAAACAAAGCGCAGGCCTGTGCGGATGACTTATCCATTACAGCCGAGGCCGTGCCCGAATGTCCGAGCCCAGCTGTGCGGTCAACCGTGCCCGCCGCCGTGCTCGAGCGGTGTAGCATCGCCCCATCGACTAACCGAATACGAAAGGACTCATAGTGAACCAACGCTATCGACCGATCACGCGCCTGGGCCTGGGTGGCACCGGGCTGGGCGACATGTACCATACCACCACCGACGAGGCGGCAATGAGCACCGTCGACGCTGCGTGGGAAGCGGGCATCCGCTACTTCGACACCGCGCCGCACTATGGCGCCGGCCTGTCCGAGCACCGCTTCGGCCAGGCCCTGCGCCGCCGCAAGCGCGAGGAGTACACGCTGTCGACCAAGGTTGGCCGGCTGCTGGTGCCGCACGGCCCTGGCGAGATCGCGGCGCCTTTCGTCGGCTCGCTGCCCTTCAAGCGCGTGCTCGACTATACGAGCGATGGCGTGCGCCGCGCGGTGGAAGACAGCCTGCAGCGCCTGGCGCTGGGTCACATCGACATCGTCTACGTGCACGATTTGTCGCCCGACGCCCTGCCCCAGGCCGAGTTCGAGCATCACTTCGGCATCGCGGCAGGCAAGAACGGCGCCTTCGAAGGCCTGGTCAAGCTGCGCGAGGAAGGCGTGATCAAGGGCTGGGGCATGGGCGTGAACACCATCGAGCCCTGCATGCGCGCGCTGCAGCAGTCCGACCCCGACATCTTTTTGCTGGCCGGCCGCTACACGCTGATGGAGTCCACACCGCTGCGGGACTTCTTCCCGCTGTGCGAGCAGCGCGGCGCCAGCGTGGTGCTGGGCGGGCCGTTCAACTCCGGCTTCCTGGCTGGCGGCGAACATTACGACTACCAGCCGGCCAAGCCGGAACAGCACGCGCTGCGCGAACGGCTGCGCAAGGTGGCGGCCGAGCATGGCGTCGACTTGCCGGCGGCGGCGCTCCAGTTCGGCCTGGCGCATCCGGTGGTGGCCGCGACCATCCCCGGCGCCAGCAGCCCGCAGCACCTGAAGCGCAACGCGGCGCTGATGGATATCCAGATTCCTGCCGCGTTCTGGGAAGCCCTGCTGGCCGCAGGTTTGCTGCCGCAGGAGGCACCTGTGCCGCCCCGCAAGCCGGTAGTGTAAGCTGTAGCACAAGTTCGATAAGCCGCCGCCCCTCCTTGCAGGCGCGGGGCATTGCCGACTGCGCGGCACAGCGCAGCGGCACACCATAGACAACAACAGGATATGGAGACAAACATGCAGCCCCTGCCCAGCTACGTCCATGGCGCGCACGATGTGCCGCTCATCGGCGAAACCATCGGCGACTTCCTCACCCACATCGCGTCACGTTACGCTGACAACGACGCCCTCGTTGTTCCGCACCAGGAGGTGCGCTGGACCTACCGCGAATTCGACCAGCGCGTGACGCGCCTTGCCGCCGGCCTGCTGGCGCTGGGCCTGGAGCCGGGCGACCGCGTCGGCATCTGGTCGCAGAACTGCGCCGAATGGGTGCTGGTGCAGTTCGCCACCGCCCGCGCCGGCCTGATCATGGTGAACATCAACCCGGCCTACCGCCGCTCGGAGCTCGAATACGTGCTGGGCAAGGTGCAGTGCGCGGCGCTGATCCTGGCGCCCGTGTTCAAGAGCAGCGACTACATCGGCATGGTGCGGGACGTGGTGCCCGAGATCCTGGATGCGGCGCCCTCGCAGCTCCGGTCGAGCAAGCTGCCGCAGCTGCGCCATGTGATCCGGCTGGGGAGCGATACAACGCCCGGCATGCTGAACTTCGATCAGCTGCTGGCCGAGCCAGGCGCCGCGCGGCTGGCGCAGCTGGCCAGTCTGGGTGCGATGCTGCAGTTCGACGACCCGGTGAACATCCAGTTCACCTCGGGCACCACGGGTTCGCCCAAGGGCGCCACGCTCACCCACCACAATATCCTGAACAACGGCTTCTTCATCGGCGAGGCGATGAAGCTGACCCACGCCGACCGCCTCTGCATCCCGGTGCCGCTCTACCACTGCTTCGGCATGGTGCTCGGGAACCTGGCCTGCGTGACGCACGGCGCGACCATGGTCTTCCCGGGCGAAGGCTTCGAGCCGCAGTCGGTGCTGGAGACGGTACAGCGGGAACGCTGCACCGGCCTGCACGGCGTGCCGACCATGTTCATCGCCCTGCTCGACCATCCGGATTTCGCGCAGTACGACTTGTCGACGCTGCGTACCGGCATCATGGCCGGCTCGCCCTGCCCGGCCGAGGTGATGAGCCGCGTGATCGAGCGCATGCACCTGTCCGAGATCACGATCGCCTACGGCATGACGGAAACCTCGCCGGTCAGCTTCCAGAGTTCGACCGACGACCCGGTGCACCTGCGCGTATCGACCATCGGCCGCGTGCACCCGCACCTGGAAGTCAAGATCGTCGACGCCGACGGCCGCATCGTCCCGCGCGGCGTGAAGGGCGAACTGCTCACGCGCGGCTATTCGGTCATGCTCGGCTACTGGGCCGACGAGGAGAAGACCCGCGAAACGATCGACGCGGCGCGCTGGATGCATACCGGCGACCTGGCGGTGATCGACGAGAACGGGTTCGCCGCCATCGTCGGCCGCGCCAAGGACATGGTGATCCGCGGCGGCGAGAACATCTACCCGCGCGAGATCGAGGAATTCCTGTACAAGCATCCGAAGGTGCTCGACGTGCAGTGCGTCGGCGTGCCGGATACGAAGTTCGGCGAGGAGCTGTGCGCCTGCATCATCCTGCGCCCCGGGATGGAAGCCGACGCCGGCGAGATCCGCGCCTTCTGCCAGGGCCAGATCGCGCACTACAAGATCCCGCGCCACGTGCGCTTCGTGACGCAGTTCCCGATGACGGTGACCGGCAAGATCCAGAAGTACCTGCTGCGCGAGCAGGCCGCGACCGATCTCGGGCTGGCCGGCTGAAAGGACCTGGCATGGTACGCGCGCTCTGGTACGGAATCGTCAGGGAGCGCTAGGGTGGGCGCTCCGTGCCCGCCCTGGGTATCAAGCACCCGGGCCAGAATCGATTAAAGCCCCTGCACACTCAAGGCCCGCACCGCCCCCCGCAACTGCGCCTGCAAGGTCGCCCTCGCCTCCTCATCCAGCTCGGCAAACATCAGCCCCTCCAGCTCGGCCACCTGCGCATCGCAATCGGCCAGCACCGCCTGCCCCGACGCCGTCAGGCTGATCTGGATGATCCGCCCGTGCGCCGGATCGGGCGTGCGCGCAATCCAGCCTTTCCCCTCCATCTGCTTGACCATCTCGTTGGCCGACTGCGGCGACACCATGGTGCGCGTGGCCAGCTGGGCGTTCGACAGCGCGCCATGCGCCCGGAATACCGACAGCGCCGTGTACTGCGGCACCGACAGCCCGCAAGGCGCCAGGCTGTCGCGCATGCGCTGCTTCAGGATGTGGTCGAGGCGGCCGACGAGGTAGGCCAGGCTGGCCGGTTTCGAGGACTTCGGGACGGGCGATAATTTTTTTGCAGTGTTCATAAAAAGTGACTTGTCATGCCGATCGGGCCCGTATAGTATAAGCCACATATCAGGCGGCCTGATAACAAATTGATCAAGAGGAGACATTGTATGTCCAAATACGAAGCACGCTGGCAAACCGTCAAAGTGGATGTCGAGAACGGTATCGGCTGGATCACCCTGAACCGTCCGGAAAAGCGCAATGCCATGAGCCCGACGCTGAACCGCGAGATGATCGACGTGCTGGAGACCCTGGAACTCGACGACGATGCCCAGGTCATCGTGCTTACCGGCGCGGGCGAGGCCTGGACCGCGGGCATGGACCTGAAGGAATACTTCCGCGAAACCGACGGCAAGCCGGAAATCATGCAGGAACGCATGCGCCGCGACTGCTCGCAATGGCAGTGGAAACTGCTGCGCATGTACAGCAAGGCGACCATCGCCATGGTCAATGGCTGGTGCTTCGGCGGCGCGTTCTCGCCACTGGTGGCCTGCGACCTGGCGATTGCCGCCGACGACGCCGTGTTCGGCCTGTCGGAAGTGAACTGGGGCATCCCGCCGGGCAACCTGGTCAGCAAGGCCGTGGCCGACACCATGGGCCACCGGAATGCCTTGCACTACATCATGACCGGCGACACCTTCACGGGCAAGGAAGCCGCCAGCATGGGCCTGATCAACAAGAGCGTGCCGAAGGAGCAGTTGCGCACAGCCGTGATCGAGCTGGCCAATAAACTGCTGGAAAAGAACCCGGTCGTGCTGCGCTACGCCAAGGTGGGCTTCAAGCGCGCCCGCGAACTGACTTGGGAGCAAGGCGAGGACTACCTGTACGCGAAAACCGACCAGTCGAATTACCGCGACCCGGAAAAAGGCCGCAAGGAAGGCCTCAAGCAGTTCCTGGACGACAAGACCATCAAACCGGGCCTGCAAACCTACAAGCGGACGCAATAATTCGACTTAATAACGCGGCTCATAAATAAGAGCACGCATTCAGAACAAAACAATAATAATGGCGGCGGCCCTGCTTGGCAGACGGCCGCCTTCCATCCAAACATAACAGAGGAGACCTCTGATGTTCCAGACCGATCTGCTGATCAATGGGGAGTCGCGTCCCGCTTCCAGCGGCGCCAGCTTCGAGCGCCGCAACCCCGCCACCGGCGACGTCGCCACCCGCGCCGCCGCCGCCGCCTTCGACGATGTCGACGCCGCCATCGCTGCCGCGCAAGCCGCCTTCCCGGCCTGGTCCGCCCTGCAGCCGGGCGCCCGCCGCGCGCTGCTATTAACAGCCGCCGACAAGATGGAAACGCTCCGCGGCCAGTTCGTCGAAGCCGCCGTCGAGGAAGCCGGCGGCGCCCCCAACTGGTACCAGTTCAACGTGACCCTGGCCGCCAACATGCTGCGCGAAGCCGCGTCGATGACGACGCAGATTGCCGGCGAAGTGATCCCGTCCGACGTGCCGGGTTCGCTGGCCATGGGCGTGCGCCAGGCCTGCGGCGTGGTGGTCGGCATCGCGCCCTGGAACGCGCCGGTCATCCTCGGCACGCGCGCGGTGGCCATGCCGCTCGCCTGCGGCAATACCGTGATCCTGAAAGCCTCCGAACTGTGCCCGGCCCTGCACCGCCTGATCGGCCAGGTGTTCGTCGACGCCGGCTTCCCACCGGGCGTGGTGAACGTCATCACCAACGCACCCGATGACGCCGCGGCCATCGTCGAACGCCTGATCGCCGCGCCGGCCGTGCGCCGCGTGAACTTCACCGGCTCGACCAGGGTCGGCCGCATCATCGCCCAGACGGCCGCCAAGTACTTGAAGCCCGTGCTGCTGGAGTTGGGCGGCAAGAACCCGGTGGTGGTGCTCGACGACGCCGATCTCGACGCCGCCGTCGAGGCCGCCGCCTTCTCCGCCTTCTTCAACCAGGGGCAGATCTGCATGTCGGCCGACCGCATCCTGGTCGATGCCAAGGTGGCCGATGCCTTTGTCGAGAAGCTGGCCGCAAAGACCGCCACCCTGAAGGCCGCACGCGCCGACGCGCCGCTGGCCGGCATGGTCGACCCGGCCGCCGCCCTGCGCGTGGACGCCATGCTGCAGGATGCGCGCACGCGCGGCGCCAAGGTCACGCAGGCCGGCGAAGGCGTCGAGGGCAACATCATGCAGCCGGCGATCGTCGACCGGGTGACGCCGGAGATGCTGGTCTACCAGGAAGAATCCTTCGGCCCCATCGTCTCGGTGCTGCGCTTCGAGAGCGACGAAGAAGCGATCCGCCTCGCCAACGACAGCGAATACGGCCTGTCGTCGGCCGTGTTCAGCCGCGACATCGGCCGCGCCATGGCGGTGGCCCAGCGCATCGAATCGGGCATCTGCCACATCAACGGCCCCACCGTGCACGACGAGGCGCAGATGCCGTTCGGCGGCGTGAAAGGCAGCGGCTACGGACGCTTCGGCGGCAAGGCGGCGATTGCGGAGTTCACGGACCTGCGCTGGATCACGGTGCAGACCACCCCGCGTCACTTCCCGATCTGAACGGCGGCCGCCATGACACTATCATCGATTGTGGAAGGCGGCGGCGGCAACGCAGGTGACGCCACCAGGATGCGAAAGGTCGAGCTCGGACATCCCGAGGTCGCCGCGTACCAGGCCGATGGCGCCTGGCACGTGGACGCCGTCACGCCGCTGCAGCCCGTGCCCCTGCGCTTTACCGACCGCCTGGCCGAGGGTGCGCGCAACCATCCCGAGCGCACCCTGGTGGCGCGCCGCGGGCCGGATGGCGAATGGATCCGCCTGTCGTATGCGCAGGTGCTGGCCAGCGCGCGCCGCATCGGCCAGGCCCTGCTCGACCGCGGTTTGTGCGCCGAGCGCCCGCTGGTGATCCTGTCGGGGAACGACCTCGAACACTTCCAGCTGGCCCTGGGCGCGATGTATGCCGGCGTACCCTACTCTCCGCTGTCGCCGGCCTACTCGCTGGTGGCGACCGAGCCGGACAAGCTGCGCGATCTGATCGAACAGCTGACGCCAGGCGCCATCTACGCCAGCGACGGCGCGGCCTATGCGCGCGCCATCGACGCGGTGCTGCCCGATGGCGTGGAGCTGATCCTGGCCGAGGGCGCTGTGGACGGCCGCGCCGCCACGCGCTTCGCCGACATGCTGGGGACGGAACCGACCAGTATCGACGCCCGCAACGCCGACGTCGGTCCGCATACCATTGCCAAGTTCCTGTTCACCTCGGGCTCGACCAGGAAGCCGAAAGCCGTGATCACGACCCACGGCATGTTGTGCAGTAACCAGCAGATGCTGCTGCAGACCTTCCCCTTCCTCGGCATCGACCCGCCCGTGCTGCTCGACTGGCTGCCCTGGAACCACACGTTTGGGGGCAGCCACAACGTCGGCATCGTGCTGTACAACGGCGGCACCCTGTACATCGACGATGGCCGCGCCACGCGGCGCGAGTTCGAGGGCACGCTGCGCAACCTGCGCGAGATCGCGCCGACCGTCTACTTCAACATCCCGGCCGGCTGGGAGATGCTGGCCGAGGCGCTGGAACGTGATGCCGAACTCGCCGCCAACTTCTTCTCGCGCGTGAAGCTGTTCTTCTGCGCCGGCGCCGGGCTGTCGCAGGCCTGCTGGGACCATCTCGACCGCGTCGCCCTGCAGCGCACCGGCGAAACCATCCGCATCATGACCGGCCTGGGCATGACCGAGACCTCGCCGTCCTGCACCTTCGGCACCGGTCCGATCATCAAGGCCGGCTACGTCGGCGTGCCGGCGCCCGGCTGCAAGGTCAAGCTGGTGCCGATTGGCGACAAGCTCGAAGCGCGCTTCCACGGTCCGCACGTCACCCCGGGCTACTGGCGCGCCCCGCACCTGACCGCCGAGGCCTTCGACGCCGATGGCTACTACTGCACCGGCGACGCCCTGCGCTTCGTCGATCCGGAGCAGCCCGCGCGCGGCTTCATGTTCGACGGCCGCATCGCCGAGGACTTCAAGCTCAGCTCCGGCACCTTTGTCAGCGTCGGGCCGCTGCGGGCACGCGTCATCAGCGCGGGCGCGCCCTATGTGCAGGACGCGGTCGTCACGGGCATGAACCGCGGCGGCATCGGGCTGATGGTGTTCCCGCGCCTGGACCACTGCACCGAACTGGCTGGCTTGCCCGCAGGTTCTCCGGCCGGGGAGGTGCTGGCCAGCGCCGCGGTGCGCGGGCACTTCGCCGCCCTGCTGGACACGCTCAACGCCGGCGCCAGCGGTTCGTCGAAACGCATCGAACGCCTGCTGCTGCTGGCCGAGCCGCCGTCGATCGATCACCGCGAACTGACCGACAAGGGTTCGATCAACCAGGCGGCGGTATTGAACCGGCGCGCGGACCTGGTCGACGCGCTGTACGAGGGCAAGGCGGCAAACACGATCGTAGCGGCATAGAGCAGTCAAACAACAACGACATGGAGACGACATGAAACTGAAGACCCTGGCCTGCATCGGATTGGCATTTTCTTTCGCGGGCGGCAGCGCTGCCGCCCAGGACGACACCATCAAGATCGGCGTCATCGCCGCCCTGACCGGACCCTTCGTCAACATCGGCAAGCCTTTCGAAGACGGCATCAAGACCTACATGAAGCTGCACGGCGACACCGTGGCCGGCAAGAAGGTGCAGGTGATCTACCGCGACGATGGCGGCAGCAACGTCGAGCTGTCCAAGCGCGCGGCGCAGGAGCTGATCGGGCGCGAAAAGGTGCACTTCCTGATCGGCTTTTCATTGACGCCGAGCGCGCTGGCCGTGGCCCCGGTGGCGACCCAGGGCAAGACCCCGATGATCGTCATGAACGCGGTCACCACCGGCATCACGGCCAAGTCGCCCTACATGCTGCGCACCTCGATGACGATGCAGCAGATGACCGAACCCTTCGGCGCCTGGACCGCGAAGAACAAGATCAGCAACGTGTATTCGCTGGTCACCGACTACAGCACCGGGATTGACGCCGAGGTGAAGTTCGCCAAGGGCCTGCAGGAAGGCGGCGGCAAGATCGTCGGCTCCTCGCGTGTACCGCTGGCCAATCCAGATTATTCGCCTTTTGTCCAGCGCGTGAAGGACCAGAAGCCGGACGCCCTGTTCTTCTTCGCGCCTGGCGCGGAGGACGGCGCCAGCCTGCTGAAGGCCTTCAGCGACAAGGGCCTCGACAAGGCGGGCATCAAGTTCCTGGGCGTGGGCGACATGACCAGCGATTCGCCGACCCTCGAGGCACTGGGCGACCGCGCGCTGGGCGCCGTCACGGTGCTGAACTATTCCACCGCGCTGGACAACGAGGCGAACAAGACCTTCCTCAAGGCCTATGCCGACGCCAACCCCAACCGCCCGGCGCCGACGTTTGTGACCGTGGCCGCCTACGACACCATGGGCATGATCTACGAGACCGTGCGTAAGCTGAACGGCAAGGTCAGCGGCGACGCGGCCGTCAAGACCCTGTCGGGGATGAAGTGGAACAGCCCGCGCGGCCCGATCAGCATCGATCCCAGGACGCGCGACATCGTGCAGAACATGTACATCCGCGAGGTCAAGAAAATCAACGGCAAGCTGGTGAACCAGCCGATCAGCGTCCTCAAGGACGTGATGCCGGACTAACAGCCTTTCCTTGCAGTGCAGGCCTGCCGCAGCCCCTTCATCGGGCTGCGCGGGCCGGTTCGTCCCGACGTTTTGCAAATCCAAGCGGTTTCACGACAGGAGACACCACGCATGAAGATCACGCACATCACCGGCCTGGCCACGGCCACCGCCCTGCTGGCCCTCTCGGGTTGCAGCGACAACGACCACGGCGATGTTCCCGCTACCCCGGCGCCGCCACCGGCGGCCCAGCTGCCGCAACTGAGCCCCGCCGTGGGCGCCACGCTCACTGCCTGCACCGAGCTGGCCACCCGCATCAACCTCCCGGACACCACCATCGGCGCCGCCAACGACATCGCCGCCGCACCCTGGCCATCGCCGGCAAGCCGGTCGCCGCCCATTGCCAGGTGCTGGGCCAGATGTTCCGCCGCGTCAGCCCAGTGGACGGCAAGAGCTATGCCATCGGCTTCGAGATGCGCCTGCCGCGCAACTGGAACGGCCGCTTCTTCTACCAGGCCAACGGCGGCGTCGACGGCAGCGTGGTGACGGCCACCGGTCCGGTGGGCGGCGGCGGGCCGCTCGATCATGCGCTGAACCAGGGTTTCGCCGTGATCAGCTCCGACGCCGGGCATGGCGCACCGACGCCCTTCTTCGGCATCGACCCGCAGGCGCGCCTCGACTATGGCTACCAGGCCGTCGGCAAGCTGACGCCGATGGCGAAAAGCCTGATCCAGCTCGCCTACGGCAAGGCGCCCGACCGTTCCTACATCGGCGGCTGCTCGAACGGCGGCCGCCACACCATGGTGGCCGCGGCGCGCTATGCCGACCAGTACGACGGCTACCTGGCCGGCAATCCGGGCTACCGCCTGCCGCTGGCGGCGCTCGCGAACATCGCCGGCGCCAAGACCTACGCCGCATTGGCGTCCACGGCGGGCGACCTGAGTACCGGCTTCACCGCGGCCGAACGCACGCTGGTGTCGAACGCGGTGCTGGCCAAGTGCGATGCGCTCGACGGCGCGGCCGATGGACTGGTCCAGGACACCGGCGCCTGCCAGGCGGCCTTCAGCCTGGAGCGCGACGTGCCGACCTGCGCGGGTACGCGCGACGGCAGCTGCCTGAGCGGCGCACAAAAGACCGGCATCGCGGCCTTGTTCAGCGGGGCCAAGACCGAAAGCGGCGCCACCATCTACACCAGCTTCCCGTATGACGCCGGCCTGGGCACCGGCGGCTGGGCCAGCTGGAAGTTCGGCGCGCCGATCGACCGCGATTCGGGCGCCGCCGCCTTCATCTGGGCGGTGCCGCCGGAAGACCCGGCTAGCTTCAACGGCCGCGACTTCGTGCTGAACGCGAACCTGGCGAGCCTGCTGGCGCGGGTGAATGCGACCAGCGCCACCTATACCGAAAGCGGCACGGCCTTCATGACGCCGCCCGACGGCGCCAACCTGGCCAGGCTGAAGAACCGCGGCGCCAAGATGCTGGTCTACCACGGCACCAGCGATCCGATCTTCTCGAGCGACGACACCACGGCCTGGTATGCGGCGCTGCGCACGGCGAACGGCGGCGACGCTGGCAACTTCGCACGCTTCTTCCGCGTGCCGGGGATGAACCACTGCTCGGGCGGGCCGGCGACGGACCAGTTCGATATGCTGACGCCGCTGGTGAACTGGGTCGAGAAGGGGCAGGCGCCGGAGAGCGTACTGGCCAGCGCGCGTGGCGTGGGGAATGCGGGTGGCGTGAATGCGGACCTGCCCGCGGCGTGGCCGGCCGCGCGCACCCGCCCCCTTTGCCCCTATCCCAGGGTCGCGCGCTACAAGGGCAGCGGCAGCGTGGAAGATGCCGCAAGTTTCAGCTGCCAGTAGGGTTCACGACGGGCGGACACGCAGCGCTACTTGGTCACCGCCAAGACGGTGCGCCGCCCGCCCTTGAAGGTGTACAAGGTGATCGTCCCGTCCCGGATATCCCCGCGCGCATCGAAGGCAATCGGCCCGGTCACGCCCTTGGTCTCGATCCTGGCCAGCACGGGCAGGTATTTCGCAGGCGCGCTCGACCCCGCCCTGACCATGGCCTCGGCCATCGTCATCACCGCATCGTAGGCGTACGGCGCGTTGATCTGCACGTCGATGCCGAAACGCTTCCTGTAGTCGGCGCGGAACTTGTCCATGCCGGCCTTGCCGGCTGCGCCGACACCACCCGCTTCGGCGCAGAACACCTGGCCGTCGGCCATCGCGCCGCCGGCCAGCTTGTGGATCTCGTCCGAGCAGATGCCGTCGCCGCCCATCATCTTGACGTTCATGCCGAGCTGCTTCATCTGGCGCAGCATCGGTCCGGCGACGGCGCTCATGCCGCCGAAGAAGACCAGGTCGGGCTTGGCCGCGCGGATCTTGGTCAGGATGGCATTGAAGTCGCTGGCCTTGTCGTGCGTGAACTCGCGCGCGACGATGGCGGCGCCCTGCTCGCGCAGTCCTTTCGAGAATTCGGTGACCAGGCCCTGGCCGTAGGCGGTGCGGTCGTCGATCACGGCCACGCGGCGCGCGCCCATTTTCTGCACGGCGTAGTGGCCCAGCGCCTGGCCCAGCTGCACGTCGTTGGCCACCACGCGGAAGGCGGTGTTGAAGCCCTGCTTGGTGTAGACCGGGCTGGTGCTCGACGGCGAGATTTGCGGGATGCCGGCCTGGTGGTAGATTTTCGAGGCGGGAATCGTGGTGCCCGAGGTCTCGTGGCCGACCACGCCGTTCACGCGGCCGTCGACCAGCTTCTGGGCCACGCTGGTGGCCTGCTTCGGGTCGCCGCCGTCGTCCTCGGCCACCAGCTCGAAGCGCACCTTCTTGCCGCCGATGGCCACGCCGCGCGCATTCAGGGCCTCGATTGCCATGCGCGCACCGTTCTCGGTGTCCTTGCCGAAGTAGGAAACCGGGCCGGTGACGGCGGCCGAGTGGCCGATTTTCACGACTTCCTGGGCGGGGGCGAGTCCGGCAACGGACAGCAGGGTGGCGGCGATGGCGTACTTCTTCATGGGGTCCTTGTCGATCGGTGATGTGGCGTGCGGCGCGGGCCAGGACGACGGCCGCGGCCAGGCAGGCGTGGGCGAGGAGCCACACGTAGAAGCCAGGGTGAACGGTCTCGCTGCCCCGCAGCGCGAAAGGCGAAACTATAGCAAGGATCAGGCCGCACAGTATGCTGGCGACCAGCCGGCGCGGCAAGCCGCTCCTGCCACGTAGTGGCCTTCCACGGGCCGCAGCAGCATGGCAAGGCAGAGGAATACCTTCCGGGCACGCGATGTGTCGATTTTCATGCCTGCGGTACGCCGCCAGGGTCGCTGCACATGTACACGGCGACGGCAGGATAGCTTGCCAGCGCCATGCGGGCGCCCTCATCGCCGCAGGCCCGTTCGACAAAGCCCAGCCTTTCCCAGAACGGCTGCGAGTCCTGGACCGACACCAGCGCGCAGCGCCCCAGCCCCATGCCGGCCGCGAGCATCTGGAGCCGCTCGGCCAGCCGCCTGGCGATGCCCAGCCCGGCCGCGGCCGGCGCCACGGACAAATCGTGGATGTAAAGGGTATCGCCACCCTCGTCGACCTCGAACACGGCGCCGAGCGGCGTCACCGCACCGGCCGCACTGCGGTAGGCAAACGCATACCCGCACAGCGCGCCATCGCGCATCGCCACCAGCGTCGTCCCTCCCGCCGCCTGCATGCGCGCCAGCACAATCGCACGCGGCTCCTGCATGGCCGGCGGATAGCAGGCCGCCTGGACGGCCAGCACGGCGTCGAGGTCATCCTCGCGGATGGGACGGATCAGGATGGGAGCGGGCGTGGTCATGCGCTGGCGTATCGAAAAGGAAACCATCCTAACGCCAAGCCCATCATTTGCCCAGACGTGGCGAACTTGCCGCGCGGAATTTTGTTTCCGCACGGTTTGACACGCCCGGGGAGCCCCCGCCCAGCTTCCGGCATACTGAAGTTTCGTTTGCCAGCCCTGGACGAAAGACGACCATGACGACCTCGCAACCACCGCGCACGCCCTCGCAACACATCGAGGAACTGCCCTTCCGCACCCTGCTCTACCGTTTCATGTTCTTCGACTGGCTGTTCAAGGACGTCGGCGGCGCGCGCACGGCCATCGAGCGCCATGCCGCCTTCCAGCACAACCGGCGCATGAGCATCTACCTGCCGGTCTACCTGCGGCGCTGGTCTTTTCTTACCGCCTTCGACTTCGCGCTCGGCTTCCTGCTTGAACGCGCGCTGCAGGCGACGCTGCTGTCGGCCTGGTTCTTTACCTGGAGCTGCGTCACGGCTACCGGCATGGTCATCATCACCGTCGCATGGATTTTCCTGACCCAGCCGCCAGCGTCCTGAATGGCGTCAGCGCAACACATAGTCAAAACCGAGGGTTGACACCGAACTATATTCGGCCTACAGTCCTATCAATGTCTACCCAATTGCATCTGCTAACTGTCCTACCGCTCGCTGGCGCGCTATCGCCAGCGTCGCACCTACTACGCGCTTAATCGCCGTCCGAGTCCGGCCACCATCGCCGGAACCTTGATAGTAGTCACAGGAAAGTTGTACGATGCCAGTCTTCCCGAATTCCCCGCTGAACCCCATTTGCCAGGATCGCCTCCTGCCAGCCGGCGCGCGCGCCGCGCTCATCCTACCGATCGGTTGCCGGGCCTAGCGTTCCGTGGCCCGTCCGGCAGCCTTCGCCACACCCCGCCAAGCACGGCGCAGTCCATCTACACAATGCAGGAGTACCGATCATGTTGACCAATCCATCCGCCAAATACCGCCCCTTCGCCGCCGTCCCGCTGGAAAACCGCCAGTGGCCATCCAAGGCCATCACCAGGCCGCCGGTCTGGATGAGCACCGACCTGCGCGATGGTAACCAGGCCCTCATCGAGCCGATGAGCGTCGACAAGAAACTGCGCTTCTTCCAGGCCCTGGTCCAGATCGGCCTGAAGGAAATCGAAGTCGGCTTCCCGTCTGCCTCGCAGACCGACTTCGATTTCGTGCGCATGCTGGTCGAGGATGGCCACATTCCCGACGACGTCACCATCATCGTCCTGACCCAGGCGCGCGATGAGCTGATTCGGCGCACCGTGGACTCGGCCGTCGGCGCCAAGCGCGCCATCGTCCACATCTACAACTCGGTGGCGCCGGTGTTTCGCCGCGTGGTGTTCGGCATGGAGCGCGAAGAGATCGTGCAGATTGCCGTCAACGGCACCCGCCTGATCAAGGAACTGGTCGCCCAGCACCCGCAAACGCAATGGGGCCTGGAGTATTCGCCGGAATCCTTCTCCACCACCGAACTCGATTTCTCGAAGCAGATCGTCGACGCGGTCAGCGCCGAATGGCAGCCGACGACGGACAACAAGATGATCGTCAACCTGCCGTCGACCGTGGAAGCGAGCACGCCCAACGTGTACGCCGACCAGATCGAATGGATGTGCCGTCATTTGAACCGGCGCGAGGCGCTGGTCATCAGCGTCCACCCGCACAACGACCGCGGCACCGCCGTGGCGGCGGCCGAACTGGCCGTGATGGCCGGCGCCGACCGCGTCGAGGGCTGCCTGTTCGGGAACGGCGAACGCACCGGCAACGTCGACCTGGTCACCCTCGCCATGAACTTGTACACCCAGGGCGTGCATCCGGGCCTGGACTTCTCGGACATCGACGCCGTGCGCCAGCTGGTCGAGGAATGCAACCAGCTCCCGGTGCATCCGCGCCACCCTTACGCGGGCGACCTGGTGTTCACCGCCTTTTCGGGCTCGCACCAGGATGCGATCAAGAAGGGCTTCGCCAAGCAGCAGCCGGATGCGATCTGGGAAGTGCCCTACCTGCCGATCGACCCGGCGGACCTCGGCCGCAGCTACGACGCCGTGATCCGCGTGAACAGCCAGTCCGGCAAGGGCGGCATGGCCTACCTGATGGAACAGGAATACGGCTTGCAGCTGCCGCGCCGCCTGCAGATCGAATTCTCCCGCGTGGTGCAGCAGCTGGCCGACAGCAGCGGCCGTGAAATCGCGGCGAGCGACATCCACGCCCTGTTCCAGCGCGAGTACCTGGAACACGACACGCCGTACCGCTATGTGTCACACCGCATGAGCGAAGACAGCACGAGCGAGCAGCCGGTGCGGATCGAGGTCACCGCGATGCAGGACCGCGTGCAGTCGGTGCGGCATGGCGCCGGCAATGGACCGATCGACGCCTTCGTCAACGCGCTCGGCCTGGACATCCGCCTGATGGATTACCACGAGCATTCGATCGGCTCGGGCGCGAATGCGCGCGCGGCCTGCTACGTCGAACTGCGCGTGGGGAATGGCGCGACGCTGTTCGGCGCCGGCATCGACAGCAACATCGTCACCGCCTCGTTCCGCGCGGTGCTGTCGGCGGTGAACCGGCACATGGCGGCGCAGGCCGGTGCGCAGGGAGCGATGGCCGCCTGAAAGTGATCACGAAGAAGGCCGGCGTCGGCATTCCCCCAAAGGGGATGTCCGCCGCCGGCCCGGTATCGATATAATTGGGCTCAGCCGTGCATTGGCGCGGCGCGTTCACCTTCCGGAAAGCCCATGAAGAAAGCCTTGCTGCCTTTGCTCCTGCTCGTATCGGGCGCCGCCCTCGCCGACGACGCCGCCGTCCTGAAATGCCGTACCCTGCCCGACACTGTCCAGCGCCTGGCCTGCTACGACGCGATGCCGGTCGGCGCCTCGGTCGCCGCCCAGGCCCCGGAACAGCGCTTCGGCATCGATCAAACCGTGAAAGCGGCGAAAGCAGAGAAGCCGGCCGAACCCGAGCAAATCGAAAGCAGCATCGCCGGCGACTTCGATGGCTGGAGCGGCAACGCGACGTTGAAACTGGCGAATGGCCAGGTATGGCGCATCACCGACAATAGCCAGGCCGTGCTGCCGCTGATGCACAACCCGAAGGTGCGCATCAAGCGCGGCCTGATGGGCGCCGCCTACTTCTTCCAGGTCGAGGGCCAGAACAGCACGGCGCGCGTGCGCCGCGTCGAGTAACAAGCACGCCGCCCCATGACCAAGAGCGAAGCACGGCGCGGGGCGATCCTGCGCACGGCCACCGAGGTCTTCCACCAGACCGGTTTCGACCGCGCCTCGATGTCCGACATCTGCATCCGCGTCGGCTACTCGAAGGCGACGGTGTACGCCTATTTCAAGTCGAAGGAAGAACTGCTGGTGGCGATCGCCGTCGACGCCGCGGAGGCCGAATTCGAGAACGCACGTGTTGCACTGCTGGATGCGCCTCCCGCCATCGGCGCGGCGCTCGAACACTTCGGACGCCGCTACCTGGCCCACGCCTGCGCACCCGAATCGATCGCCACCCGGCGCCTGATGCTGGCCGAAGCCGGGCGCGCCGGCCTGGGCAACCAGTGCTACGACCTCGGCCCGGGCCGCGTGATCGCCGCCCTGGCCGACCTGCTGCACGGCGCGATGGATGCCGGCACCATCAAGGAGGCCGGCAGCGAACTCGCCGCGCGCCACCTGAAGGCGCTGCTCGACGCCGAATGGAACGAGCGCCTGCTGTTCCAGGCGATCGAGGCACTGGGGACGGACCAGGTGGCCGCCGCCGCCGAACGCGCCGTGGCCGTCTTCACGGCCGCCTATGGCCGTGCCGGCAAGCGCGCCGCGCATTGAATCGCCGTGCCGCCCATGAACCGCATCTGCCTGGCCTTCCTCCTCGCCCTCGCCACCGTGCATGCCGGCGCCGCCGACCTGGCCAACGGCCAGCGCCTGTTCACGGCGCGCTGCGCGTCCTGCCACAGCGTCGGCCCCTCGGCCAGCAATGGCTTCGGCCCGCATCTGAACGGCCTGTTCGGACGCCGCGCCGGCAGCGGCCCGGGCTACGCCTACTCGCCGGCGATGAAGCGTTCGCCCATCGTCTGGTCGGACAAGACCCTGGCTGCCTTCATCGACGCCCCGAGTGACGTGGTCCCCGGCACCAAGATGCGCTTCTGGGGCATGAGCAATCCAGAACAGGTGGGGGACCTGCTGGCGTACCTGCGCAGCCAGCAGCCGGCCGCGGCGCCGGCGCCAGTCCGGAAATGAACCGCATGTCCAGGCCTGTCTCCCACGCTGTACGGGTAAGCCGCGCGCGGCGCGCCATCTCCACCATCTTCCTGCTGAACGGCGCCGGCATTGGGGCCTGGGCCGTGCACGTTCCCACGGTGCAGGCGCGCGGCGGTTTCGATACGGCCACCCTGGGCCTGCTGCTGCTGACGATCGCCGCCGGCGCCATGGTCGCAATGCCGCTGTGCGGCGCGCTGATCGCACGCTACGGCAGCCGGCGCCTGACGCTGGCGTCCGGTTTGCTGTTCCCGCTCACCATGCTGGCGCTGATCGCGGCGCCGTCGCCCCTGTTGCTGTTCGTGTGCGCCCTGTGCTTCGGCGCCGCCAACGGCACCCTCGACGTGGCGATGAACGCCAACGCCACCGAGGTCGAAAAGGCGCGCGGCCTGCCGACCATGTCGTCGTTCCACGGCTTCTTCAGCCTGGGCGGCCTGTTCGGCGCGGCGCTCGGCGGCCTGATGCTCGAGCTCGGCGCCGGCAACGGCCAAGGCGCGGCGCTGCTCGGCGCGGCCATCGTGCTGGCCATGCTGCTGGTGGCGCGCAGCGTGCTGTATGTGGCGCCGGCGGCCGACGATCACGGCCCCGGCCTGCGCCTGCCGCGCGGCCAGTCGCTGTATCTCGGGCTGCTGGCCCTGCTGTGCATGGCGGTCGAAGGCGCGCTGGTCGACTGGAGCGCGCTCGTGCTCAGGCAGCGGACCGGCGCCAGCGCGGCGCAGGCGGCGCTCGGCTTTTCGCTGTTCTCGATCACGATGGCGGCCTGCCGCTTCGCCGGCGACGGCCTGGTGCTGCGCTTCGGCGCGCGCGGCGTGATGGTGGCGGGCGGGCTGGCGATGGCGGCCGGGGTGCTGCTGGCGGTTGCGACCGGCAATTATGTGCTGTCGGCGCTCGGCTTCGCATTGGTGGGGCTGGGGGCGGCGAACGTGGTGCCGGTGATCTTTACGGCGGCGGCGCGCACGCCGGGCATGGCGCCTGGGGTCGGGCTGGCGACAGCGGCGACCGTGGGGTATAGCGGGCTGTTGCTGGGGCCGCCGGTGATCGGGTGGATCGCGGCGCATGCCGGGCTGGCGGTGGGGGTGGGGTCCTTGGCGCTTGCGGGGGTGGTGATTGCGGCGAGTTCGAATAGTGTGCGTAGGCTCGTCGCATGATCTGACGAAGCCGCGGCGACGGACATTTACTCGGCGATGCCGCCCGCCAGATTCGCCCGCACCCGCTGCAACAATGCATGCAGCTGCTCCCGCTCCCCTTCGCTGATCCCTTCCAGCGCCACATCCGACAACGCCGCCCCGACCTGGTGCAGGCGTTCATGCAGCGCCAGCCCCGCCTCGCTCAGCCGCAACCGCGTGCTGCGGCGGTCGGCCGCGTCGGCGCTGGCGTCGAGCAGGCCGCGGTCGCGCAGGCCCTTGATCAGACGCGTCAGCTGCGCCTTGTCGCGCCCGGAATGGGCCACCAGGTCGCTCAGCGTGGCGCCGGGTTGACGCGCAAAGAAGCGCAGCACCTTGCTCTCCATATGCGTCAGTTCATGCTCGCCGCCGGCGAATGCCCGAAATTGCTGGGACCGGTACAAATGCATGATCGAATGGATGGCATCGAACACGTCCCCGACCGTTCCCGACGGTTTTTGGTTGACTTTATCAACTTGTTTTCGCATAATAGGTGACATTGTCAACCAATCTCAATGAAAGTGCGCATCATCATGGAACAGCTACAACGCAAGACCGTCCAACGTGTGCGCCATGAATTGCGCATGCGCGAAGTGACGGTAGCCAGTATCGCGCCGGCCGGCGAACACTTTGCCAGCATCACCTTCCAGGGCGAATCCCTGGCCGATGTCGTCTCGCTCTCGTTCGACGACCACGTGAAGTTCATGTTCAACGACGGCGCCGGCAAGCAGGTGCGGCGCGACTATACGCCGCGCCGCTACAACGCGCAATCGCGCGAACTCACCATCGAGTTCGCCCTGCACGGCGACGGCGCCGCTTCGAACTGGGCGCGCAACGCGCAACCCGGCGACGCGGCCATCATCGGCGGCCCGCGCGGCTCGATGATCGTCCCGCCGGACTTCGACTGGCATTTGCTGGCCGGCGACAGCACGGCCCTGCCGGCCATGCGCCGCCGCCTGGAAGAACTGCCGGCCGGCGTGCGCGCCATCGTCATCGCCTGCGCCGCCGAGGGCGACCGCCTGCCGTTGGGCAGCGCGGCGCAACTGGACGTGCGCTGGGTCGCCAGTGAAGATGCGCTGATCGCGGCTGTGCGCGCAATCGACATCCCCGCCGGCGAAGGTTTTGCCTGGGGCGCGGGCGAAGCGGCGGCGATGCGGCGCCTGCGCGCGGTGCTGGCCGAGGAAAAAGGCATCGCCAAGGAAGCGATGCGCGTCTCGGCCTACTGGAAGCAGGGTGTGGCCGACCACCACGAGAACCTCGAGTAAGTTCGAGTAAGTTCGAGTAAGTAACGGCGCCTTAGCGCTTGCGGCCGTGCAGCGCCTGGCGCGAGCGCTTTCTTTCCTCGGCCTTCTGGAAGCGGCGCAGCGCGTCCTCGCCGTCGGGCACCAGCTTCGGCACCGCCTGCGGCTTGCGGTGTTCGTCCACCGCCACCATCGTGAAATAGCAGCTGTTCGCGTGGCGCACCGTGCGCTGCTGGATGTTCTCGGTCACCACGCGGATACCGACCTCCATCGAGCTGGTGCCGGTGTAATTCACCGATGCCAGGAAGGTGACCAGCTCGCCGACGTGGATCGGCTCCAGGAACATCACCTGGTCCACCGACAATGTCACCACGTAAGAACCCGAATAGCGGCTGGCGCAGGCATAGGCCACGCTGTCGAGGAATTTCAGGATGGTGCCGCCGTGGACGTTGCCCGAAAAATTGGCCATGTCCGGCGTCATCAGGACCGTCATGGTCAGTTCGTGGATCGGGCGTCCGTGTTGGTCGTTCATGTTGTTTGCCTGCAGAGCAAGTGGTCAAGAAACCATTGTAGCGGGATTGGGCGCGACTTTCCTATCCGCAATATCCCTGACGGGGGCGAAGCTTGCACTGCCTTCGACCGCCACCCGGCCCCGGCACACCAGCGTGAACGCGCCTGCACCCGGCGCATGCAGCATCTGCACGGTCGAACCCAGCGGCGCCGGTGCGCAAAAGCGTACGTCGACAGCAGTCACCCTTTCCCCGTCGGCTTCCAATAACGCGAGTGCCGTGGCCACCGAATGCATGCCGTGGATGATGGGCGCGCGCAGCCCGAACAGCCGTGCCAGTGGCCGCGCCAGGTGGATCGGATTCCAGTCGCCGGACACCCGGGCATAGCGGCGGCCATCCCGGTTCGACAGCCGCCAGCCGCCGAATGCCGGCAATGCCGGGGCCGCGGGCTGCTGCCGCGCCAGGCCCTCTTTTCGCCCGGCCACTGCCAGGTACTTGCTGGCGCAGTCAAAGACGCGCCGGTCGCCATCCCAGGCCACCGTGTCGAGCACGCAGAAGCGCGCGCCGGACCGCGTCGGCGCCGCGACCCGCACGCTCGTGACGAGCCGGAGCGGCGTGCCCGGCGCCACCGCGGCATGTTCGACGATCCGGTTCTCGGCATGCACCATGCCCAGCAGCCGAAACGGAAAGCGCGGCGACAGCATGGTCGCCAGATGGGCACGCTGCGCCAGCAAATAATGCGCGCTCACGGGCAGCGAACCCGGCGCGAAGCCGAGCGCCGCGTTATAGCGCGCCAGCGCCGCCGGCCCGGGCGCCGCGCAGGCGAAGGCCGTGGCCGGCACGTCCGGCGAGGCCTCGCCCGGCCCGCACCGGACCTTGCGCTTGAACAGCGCACGGAGCAGCAGCACAGGCGCTGCAGGCAATGGCGGCAGATGGAACAACGAAACACTCCTTCGGGGCGGAACCAAATTATAGGCAGCCAACGCGGCCATTCCGGCAATGTTGACGCTTTCAAAATGGCAAATGCAACAAACCCGGCGAATTGTCCGATAATAGCGGTTTTGCGGGCGGCACGACCCTCACCCGCCGTTTTCTGGAGACTGTATGAACAAAGAAGGCCAATCGACGCTGTCGATCGAAAAATGCTTGATTCCCCTGCCGCCGGCCGAGCGCTCGGCGCTGCTGCAAAACCCCGGCTTCGGCCGCGCGTTCAGCGACCACATGGTCACGATCCGCTACACCGAAGGCAAGGGCTGGCATGACGGCAAGGTGGTGGCGCGCGCCAACCTGCCGCTCGATCCGTCGACCATGGTCCTGCACTATGCGCAGGAAATCTTCGAAGGCCTGAAGGCCTACCGCCTGCCGCAAGGCGGCGCCGCCCTGTTCCGCCCGGACGCCAACGCCCGCCGCTTCGCCAACTCGGCGCGCCGCCTGGCCATGGCGCCGCTACCGGACGAGCTGTTCCTGGAATCGGTGCACGCCCTGGTCAGCGAAGACCGCGACTGGATCCCGGAAGCGGAAGGCTCGGCTCTCTACCTGCGCCCATTCATGATCGCCACCGAGGCGGCGCTGGGCGTGAAGCCGGCCAACGAATACCTGTACTGCGTGATCGCATCGCCGGTAGGCTCCTACTTCAAGGCCGGCGCCGCCGGCGTGACCCTGTGGGTCTCGGAAAACTACATCCGCGCCGCGCCCGGCGGCACCGGTGACGCCAAGTGCGGCGGCAACTACGCCGCCAGCCTGGCGGCCCAGGCCGAAGCGATCCGCCAGGGCTGCGACCAGGTGGTCTTCCTCGACGCCGTCGAGCGCAAGTACGTCGAAGAGCTGGGCGGCATGAACGTCTTCTTCGTGTTCGAAGACGGTTCGATCCAGACCCCGCCGCTGACCGGCACCATCCTGCCGGGCATCACCCGTGACTCGCTGATCACGCTGGCGCGCGACCTGGGCATGACCGTGCGCGAAGAACCGTACTCGATCGACCAGTGGCGCGCGGATGCCGCCAGCGGCCGCCTGACCGAAGCCTTTGCCTGCGGCACCGCCGCCGTCGTTACCCCGATCGGCAAAGTCAAGGGCAGCAACTTCGAAGCCGCCATCGGCAGCGGCGGCGCCGGCCCGGTGACCACTCAGCTGAAGGCAGCGCTGCTCGACATCCAGAACGGCCGCGCCGACGACAAGCACGGCTGGCTGCAGCGCGTGTTCTAAGCAGCTGGCGAGCGCTTCAAGGACGCGGCTCTTCGCCGCGTTACCGCCTCCTGCCGGCTGCGTGCCGCCACGAGGCTCTTTCTCTCTCTTTTTTCCCATGCTCAAACTCAGCCTCGATGCCCTGTTGACGGTCGATACCATCGCACGGCGCGGCTCGTTCGCGTCCGCGGCCAAGGAATTGTTCCGGGTACCGTCGACGATTTCGTACACGGTCGCCAAGCTCGAGGAAGACCTCGGCGTGCAGCTGTTCGAGCGCTTCGGCCCGCGCGTCACGCTCACCGACGCCGGCGAAGAGCTGCTGAAGGAAGGCCGCTACCTGCTGAAGGCGGCGGGCGACCTGGAACGGCGCGTCCGGCGCGTCGCCTCGGGCTGGGAAACCGAATTCAGCATCGCCATCGACTCGATGCTCGACCCGGCCGCGCTGATGCCCGACATCGAGGCCTTCTACGGCGTTGCCGACCAGACCCGTTTGCGCCTGCTGAAGGATGCCTTGTCCGGCACCTGGGAAGCCTTGCTCGACCGCCGCGCCGACCTGCTGGTGGGCGCGGCCGGCAGCGGCCCCGCCGGCGGCGGGTATGGCTCGCTGCCGCTGGCGACCGTGTCGTTCGTGTTTGTCGTCGCGCCCGGCCACCCGCTGGCCGCGGCCGAGCGGCCGCTGTCGAAAGCGGACTTGAGCGCCTACCGCGCCGTATCGGTATCCGATTCCGCGCGCCAGCTGCAGGCGCGCACGGTCGGCCTGCTGTTCGGACAGGACACGCTGGCCGTGCCCGACATGCAAACCAAGTACGACTACCAGCGCGCCGGCCTCGGCTTCGGCTTCCTGCCCGAAGCCTGGGTGCGCGACGACGTGGCCGAGGGCCGCTTCGTGGTCAAGGCGGTGGACGAGCCGAAGCCGGACGAGACCCTGCACCTGGCCTGGCGCACCGGCGAAGAAGGCGCCGCCCTGGCCTGGTGGAAGGCACGCTTGCGCGAATCCGACACCATCGCCGGCATGCTGCGGCGCGGACAGTGCTGATCAATATTTCCGCCATCCCCAGGAACGTTTAACGGCGCCCCCGGTCCAATCGCATGAGCTGACAAAAACCTGCGAAAGGACGCACATGGCTACCCATCAAGGCAGCAGCAGCGGCAGCACCGTTACCACGGCCGACGGCACGGCGATCTACTACAAGGACTGGGGCCAGGGAACGCCCGTGGTCTTTTCCCACGGCTGGCCGCTGCAGGGCGACGCCTGGGAAGACCAGATGCTGTTCCTGGCCGAGCACGGCTACCGCGTCATCGCCCACGACCGCCGCGGCCACGGCTTGTCGAGCAAGCCCTGGGACGGCAACCACATGGACACCTACGCCGACGACCTGGCCACGCTCATCGATGCGCTCGATTTGCAAGGCGCGGCGCTGGTCGGCCACTCCACCGGCGGCGGCGAAGTCACACGCTACCTCGGCCGCCACGGCACAGCGCGCGTGGCCAAGGCCGTCCTGATCAGCGCCGTGCCGCCGCAGATGCTGCGCACCGATACCAATCCCGAGGGCTTGCCGCTGGAAGTGTTCGACGCCATCCGCGCAGGCGTGCTGGCCGACCGCTCGCAATACTTCAAGGACCTGGCTCTGCCCTTCTACGGCTACAACCGGCCCGCGGCGACGCCCTCGCAAGGCGTCATCGACACCTTCTGGCTGCAAGGCATGCAGTGCAGCATCCGCAGTGCGCATGCCTGCATCGCGCAGTTTTCCGAGACCGACTTCACGGCCGACCTGGCGAAGATCACCATCCCGACCTTGCTGATCCACGGCGAAGACGACCAGATCGTACCGATCGGCGCCAGCGCGCGGCATGCGGTGGAACTGCTGCCGCAGGCCAGGCTGATCGTGTACGAAGGCGCGCCGCACGGCATCCCGACCACGCACAAGGACAGGATCAACGCGGACTTGCTGGCCTTCCTGCGGTCCTGAGAAAGAGGCAATGCCGTCGCCATGCGCTTCGCATGGCGACTGGATGATGGCGCCACATCACCAAAAGTATGGCGGGCCCGGCGACATCTCTTGCTAGAATCCGACATCTGCTTCTCGTGAGGTCCTCCATGCCAAACTTGAGAATCCCTTCGCATATGTCAGGTGAGCAGTACATCACCAAGGCGGCACTGATTTCAGACCCCGGCACCAGGGTGCTGCTGTTTTCCGGCACCGATATGCTCATGAAGGATTACAAGCGCGAGGCGGAACATCGAGGCAAGACGATGCTCGACCTGTATAACGCGCGTACAGCGGGGTCCGGCGTGGCAGCCTGCGTCAGTTTGGAGGAAATGAAAGCGAGCATCGAAACGCAACAGAAAACCAACCTCGCGCGCATGTATGCGTTTCTTCGCGCTGGCATCCAGAACCCCGGGCGTGTCACCATTCACAATGGCGAGGGGCCCGCGCCCACTCCCGAAACGCGCGGCTCCACCTCCGCCGTCGCCGATTTTTACCGCGAGAACCCGGACGCCGCATCGCAGCTCCGCGAGACGCTATTCGACGATGCCGCGGTTTCCTCCCGCACGAAGGCGCTCATTCGAGAGTGGTACCGTGACAAGGGTTTCGGATTTGGAGCGAAATACTGCCTGTTCTGGGGCCGCAAGTCCGGAGAAATATCAGGCGCCGGACCGTACCTGGACACGAACGAGATCATGCTCGGCCAGATGATGATTGCCATACGGCACAAGGATCCCGAGCGCAAACTGGTGGTCATAGGCGACCCGGTCACGGTTCCCCAACTGCTCGACGGTATCGCCGTACCGCGTTTCGACATCGACCTGACCAAGTATTGGGACGGCGATTTTCCTGGCGGCCGCGATACGTCGGCCCAACTCTACTTTATCGACCAGATCAGGACCCACAACCCGGACAGCATCAGCATTGGCACCAATAGCGGGATATTGGAAATCCCGCATTTGCTGGGAATGAAAACGCTTTACCTGGAAAACAATCACCTGCATCTGCGGAAGGGGCTACGCTGGCAGCTACTGGCTGCCAATTACGGCAAGTCCGCCAATCCCTCAGAAGAACATAGCTTGCGTATCCAGTTGGCCGCGGTTCAAAAAAAGCAAGGCCGCGATACAACTGCGCTCGTGGACAAATTGAGGTTTATCGAAACGCGCAAGGTTGACGTGCTACATCAGATACGCCCCGGCTTGCAACGCTTCTCAACCAGCACTGCCACAGAGTTGTGGGTCATGCGCAAGTCCGTGTTCGACGAGATCAGGCGCTGGCTTACAGCACCGCTCATCGTATCGCACGCCGCAAATCCTCGGCACGATGCCTTTCTTGACCTGGTGGTGCGTGCTGCGCTGGCAGATGCGAACGAAGTACAGCCAAGCGGGCAGCAACGCCCCGCATGGACCACCATCCACGCGGTCAAGACTGAATGGGAGGAACTGCATGCTGCGCCATTCAATGGCTCCGTTTTCAAGCAGGCTGCGGCGCTAAGGCAAATGGCATCCACCATGCGAAACCAGCATGGCCTCACGCATCAGGAACAGGCGCAATTCTGGGAGACCTTCAACCACGCTTATATCCATACGCCCGAATCCACGCCGGCGCCAGACGCAATGGCCGGTTACCGGGGCTGGCTGCGCGATACCGAAGACATCTGGGCCTATGTCAGGAGCCGTCCTTTCTGAACCCGGCCACAAGGCGGAGCCATGACAGCCCCGCCCCCTGTGCTTAATGCGGCAGGTCGAACAGCAGCACTTCCGCGTTATCGGCGCCATTGAGCACGATTGCGGCTTCGTCGTCGACCCGCACGGCGTCGCCGGCTTTCAGCGCGATGCCGTTCACGCTCAGCGCGCCCTGGGCCACGTGCAGGTAGCCGATCCGGCCCGCCTGCAGCGGGAAGCTGACTTCGTCGTCGCCGCTCAGGATGCCGGCGTACAGTGCCGCGTCCTGGCGGATCGTCACCGAGCCTTCGCGGCCATCGCTGGAGGCGACCAGGCGCAGGCGGCCCAGTTTCGATTCACGGCCGAAGTGCTTTTCCTCGTAACCGGCCGCGGCGCCGACCTGGTTCGGCTGGATCCAGATCTGCAGGAAGTGCACCGGGTCGGTCTTCGAGCCATTGAACTCGCTGTGGACCACGCCCTTGCCTGCGCTCATGCGCTGGACATCGCCGTAGCGCAGGACCGAACCGTTGCCCATGCTGTCCTTGTGTTCCAGTGCGCCATCGAGAACGTAGGAGATGATTTCCATGTCGCGGTGGCCATGGGCGTCGAAGCCGCGGCCGGCTTGCACGCGGTCTTCGTTGATCACACGCAGCGGACCGATGCCCATGTGAGCCGGGTCGTGGTAGTGGCCGAACGAAAAGGTGTGTTTCGAATCCAGCCAACCGTGGTTGGCGGCGCCGCGTTCTTCGCTTTTACGTACTTTCAACATGATCTGCTCCTTGGTTGTGGGCCGTTCGAACAGTTCGAACATGTGCGCCAGACTTTCTTATCGCTTGTCGTCTCGTGCTGTGGCCGCGTTGTCGATGGAGCCATTATGCGACGCCCGGGTGGATGCAGAAAGCGAGTAGTTTGCAGGCCTATCGTCGAAATTTTCGAACGGTGCTTACAAGCGCTTATTTCTCGGCGTCAGCCGCGCCGCCATGGCTTCGCCAATCGCATGGAAGTGCCCGCCCGCCACGTGGTGGATGCTGCGCCACGCCGGACCCGCTTCTTCAAACGCCCAGTGCCCGTTGCGGAACACATGGTCGTCGGCCCAGGCGGCCGTCACCTCGCCGATGAACGAATCGTAGGTTTGCTGGTTGTGCGGCTCCGGCACCAGGCGGCATTCGAGCCGGGCCGCGCAGCCGGCCACGTAAGGCATGCCGCTCGCGCCCAGGCGCATCAGCGCGAAGTCGAGCGCGCAGGCCCAGGCCGCGGCCATGACGTTGTCGATGCCGGCGTGGTGGGCCGACACCAGGACCGTCGGGCCGTGGGTCAGCAGGCGGTAGGCTTTTTCGAGGGGGACGGGCTGGATGTGCTGGTTCATTCCGGGGTCCTGGTTCGGGTCATGGCGTGGCCGGCGCCGGCGCCGGAAAGGCTAGCGCTTCAGCTGCGGATGCGCGGCAAACAGCGCCTCGATCCAGGCGCAGAAGACGCGCAGCTTGGGTGCGGCCATCTGCCCCTTGGGATAGACCAGCGAGACCGGCATCGCCGCACACGGGAATTCGACCAGTAGCGGCACCAGCGCGCCGCTCTGCAAATACGGCTCGACCTGGTAGCTGGCTGCCTGAACCAGCCCCAGGCCCTGCAGCCCGGCGCAGACATAGGCCTCGGCGTCGTTCACCGCCACCGGCCCCTCCATTGCAAAGCGGCGCACCTCGCCGTCGACCGCGAAGTCCCAGTCGAAAGGCCGTCCCGTTCGGCCCGAGAAATGAACGACAGTCACGTGGCCATCGAGGTCGGCAACCGTCTCCGGCCTGCCGTAACGCTCCAGGTAAGCCGGCGCGCCGCAGGTAACGAAGCGCATCGTGCCAACCTGGCGCCCGATCAGCGCCGAATCTTCCAGCGCGCCGACGCGCAATGCGCAGTCGATGCCGTCGCGGTTCAGGTCGGCCAGGCGGTCGCTCAGGCCGATCACGAGTTCGACCTCGGGGTACAGCGCGTGGAATTCGGCCACGCGCGGCATGACCAGGTTGCGCCCTAGCGCCCCCGGCAACTCGACCCGCAGGCGGCCCTGGGGCGGCGCATCCAGGGTGCGGAACGGCGCTTCGGCCGCATCGAGCGCACCCAGGATCTCGACGCAGCGTGCGTAATAATCGGCGCCGTCGGTGGTCAGCGAAAGGCTCCGCGTGGTGCGCTGCAGGAGCTTGCGGCCAAGGTAGGCCTCGAGGTTCTGCATGGTCGCCGTGAGCGAGGCACGCGGCAGGTTCAGGGTTTCGGCCGCGCGCGTAAAACTGCCGGCCTCGACGATGCGCACGAACGTCTGCATGGCTTTGATGCGGTCCACGACTGCCCTCCCTCAGCAATACGGCGATTGTTCAGATAAGACGAATTGTAAGGGAGGCTGAGCAGCTAATTATCTTTCGCCCAAGCTTTTCTAGAATGGACGCATCACATGTCCATCCCACAGGAGTATCCATGAACCGCCCCGCCTCACCCAGCGGCGACATCGCGCCCGGTATGGTGCGCCTGCTGGCGCTTGCCGCCGGCCTGATCGTCGCCAACCTGTATTACTCGCAGACCCTGGTCGGCCCGATCGCCGCCAGCACCGGCCTCTCGCTCGACGCCGCCGGCCTGATCGTCACGCTCACGCAAATCGGCTACGCCCTCGGCCTGGTCTTCATCGTGCCGCTCGGCGATCTGCTGGAAAACCGCAAGCTGGTGTTCTGCCTGCTGCTGGGCACCGCCGCCGCCCTGGCCGCGGCGGCCATGAGCACGAGCGCCTGGCTGTTCCTCGCCAGTTCGCTGGCCATCGGGCTCGGTTCCGTCGCGGCCCAGGTGCTGGTGCCGTTTGCCGCCCACCTGTCGCGCGAGGAAACGCGCGGCCACACGGTCGGCAAGGTGGTCAGTGGGCTGCTGCTCGGGATCATGCTGGCGCGCCCGGCGGCCAGCCTGGTGGCCGACCACGGCAGCTGGCACACCGTGTTCGGCGCCGCCGCCCTCATCGTGATGGTGCTCGCCTTTGTACTGCGCACCCGCCTGCCCGAGCGCAGACCGGCGCACAGCATGTCCTACGGCCGTTTGATCGCTTCGCTCGGCAGCCTGTTCACCGGCACGCCGGTGCTGCGCCGCCGCGCCGCCTACCACGCCGCCATGTTCGGCTGTTTCAGCCTGTTCTGGACCGTCACGCCGATGATGCTGGCCAGCCCGGCCTTCCACCTGTCGCAGACCGGCATCGCCATCTTCGCCCTGGTGGGCGTGGCCGGCGCGGTGGCCTCGCCGGTGGCCGGCAAGCTGGCCGACCGCGGTCATACGCTGCCCGCCACCGCGGTCGCCATGCTGCTGGCGATCACCGGCTTCGCGCTGCCGCTGTTCGCCCCCGAGTCGCGCAACGTGGCGCTGGCCATGCTGGTGGTCGCCTCGATCGTGATCGACATGGGCGTGGCCGCCAACATGGTGCTCGGCCAGCGCGCCATCTTCGGGCTGCCGGCGGAAGTGCGCAGCCGCCTGAATGGCCTGTACTTCTCGCTGTTCTTCGTGGGCGGTGCGCTGGGCTCGGCCTCGGGCGCCTGGGTGTTTTCGCAGTACGGCTGGCACGCCGCGCTGTTGCTGGGCATGGCCTTCCCGGCGGCTGCCCTGCTCTACTGGGCGGGTGAACTGATGGCCAGCACCCGGACCGTGCGCGAGCCGGTGTAAAGAACCTGGGTCAGGCGAAGCGCGCCAGCTCCGCTTCGCTGAAGCCCGCGCGCCGGCGGGCTTCGATGTTGAAGGGCCCCTTCAGCACTGGCGCCTTGTAGCGCACCGTCAACGCATCGTAGGTGGCCATCGGCTCCAGCCCCTGCTGCGCGCACAGGGTGAAGAACCAGCGGTTGCCGATCTCCACATGGCCTTCTTCCTCGACCAGCAGGATGTCGAGGATGGCGGCCGCCGCCATGTCGCCGGCCTGGGCCAGTTTCTTGCGCAGCGGCGGGATCGCATCCAGGCCGCGCGCCTCCAGCGTGCGCGGCACCAGCGCCATGCGCGCCACCACGTCGCCACTCGTCTTCTCCACCATCTCCCACAAACTGTTGTGCGCCGCGAAGTCGCCATACGCATGGCCCAGTGTGGCCAGGTGCTTCGAGAGCATGTCGAAGTGGGTGGCTTCTTCCTTCGCCACGCGCAGCCAGTCGGTGTAGTAGGCGTCCGGCAGGTTCGGAAAGCGCCACAGCGCGTCGAGCGCCAGGTTGACGGCATTGAACTCGATGTGGGCCAGCGCATGCACCAGCATCGCCCTGCCCTCGATTGTCGCCATCGAACGGCGGCCCACCTGCAGCGGCGGCACCAGGTCGGGTCTTGCCGGACGGCCGGGGATGCCGGGCGGCTGCGCCAGTGTGGCGGCGCTGTCGACGGTCCAGTGCCCGCCGGCGTGCTGCTGCGCCAGGTCGATCACCATGCGGACCTTGGCCGCCGGGTCGGACGCCAGCAGGCAGTCCAGCGCGCGGGTGCGCAGCTCGATGGGGGGATGGGTATGAAGCGACTTCATACACTTTCTCTATATGTTTAGAACGAGCCGCGCAGTTTAGCGCATTGCGCCCGGGTCTTGCTCCGGTATTTGCCCCGGCAATGCCGCCTTATGCGAAAAACACATAGGCATGGCCGAAAAGCTTCCTTCACACGTGCAGGGTCGCGCCAGTAAGGTAATCCCACTGATGACTTCTCTTAAAAAATAACCATGATCAAGAAAAAACTGCTGGTCCTGCTCGCCGCCGCCACCCTGCTGCAACCGGCCTTCGCCGCCGACGTCACCCTGCTCAACGTGTCCTATGACCCGACCCGCGAGCTGTACCAGGACGTGAATGCCGCCTTCGCCAAGTCGTGGAAAGCCAGGAGCGGCGACAACGTCAAGATCAAGCAGTCGCACGGCGGTTCGGGCAAGCAGGCGCGCTCGGTCATCGACGGCCTGGAAGCGGACGTGGTGACCCTGGCCCTCGGCTACGACATCGACGCGCTGGCCGAGAAGAACCTGCTGCGCAAGGACTGGCAGACCCGCCTGCCGCACAACGCCTCGCCCTACACCTCGACCATCGTGCTGCTGGTGCGCAAGGGCAACCCGAAAGCCATCAAGGACTGGAACGATCTGGTCAAGCCGGGCGTGGCGGTGATCACCCCGAATCCGAAGACCTCGGGCGGCGCGCGCTGGAATCACCTGGCAGCCTGGGGCTACGCCCTGCGCCAGCCGGGCGGCAACGAAGCCAGGGCCAAGGAGTTCCTGACCAAGCTGTATAAAAACGTGCCGGTGCTCGATTCCGGCGCGCGCGGCGCCACCACCACCTTCGTGGAACGCGGCATCGGTGACGTGCTGATCGCCTGGGAAAACGAAGCCTACCTGGCGGTCAGGGAACTCGGCCCGGACAAGTTCGACATCATCACCCCGTCGGTCAGCATCCTGGCCGAGCCGCCGGTGGCGATCGTCGACAAGTTCGGCGACAAGCACGGTACCCGCAAGGTGGCCGAGGCTTACCTGAACTTCCTGTACACCGACGAAGCGCAGGCCATCATCGCCCAGAACTACTACCGCCCGGCCACCCCGAAAGCGGCCCGGCAGTACGCGAAGAACTTCCCGCAGGTGAAGCTGTTCACCATCGGCGACGTTGCCGGCAACTGGGCGAATGCACAGAAGACCCACTTCGCCGACGGCGGCGTGTTCGACCAGATCTACCAGCCGAAGTAATCGCCTTGCCGCTTGTCCACGGACGAGCAATCCGGGCGATAATCGCGCAGTTACCGAGTAATTGCTGCGTGATCGTCAAGCGATTATCGCCTGGAGAATGACCTTGTACATCCCCGCCCAGTTCGCCGAATCCCGCCCCGAGGTCCTGCACGACCTGATCCGCCGGCATCCGCTCGGCATTCTGGTCACGCATGGCGCGGCGGGGCTCGATGCGCACCACATTCCCTTCGAACTGACTACGCCGGCGGACGGCCCGGGCATCCTGGCCTGCCACGTGGCGCGCGCCAATCCGGTGTGGCAGGAACTGGCCGATGGCGCCGAGGTGATGGTCATCTTCCGCGCCGCCGACGCCTATATCTCTCCGAACTGGTACCCGTCCAAGCATGAACGGCACAAGCAGGTGCCGACCTGGAACTACACCGTGGTCCATGCGCACGGGCGCGTGCGGATCGTCGACGACGAGCGCTTCGTGCGCGGGATCGTCGCGCGCCTGACCAGGACCCATGAAGCGTCGCAGCCGGCGCCGTGGAAGATGGGAGACAGTCCGCGCGAATTCATCGACGGGCTGCTGCAGGCGATTGTCGGCATCGAGATCGAGATCACGCGGCTGGAGGGGAAGGCAAAGCTCAGCCAGAACAAGGATGCGCGTGATGTGCAGGGGGTGATCGATGGGCTCGGCGCGGTAGGCGAGAACGATGTCGCGGCGGCGATGGCCGCGGCTTCGCCCCACAAGCCCTGACGGGCGCGGCCTCGCCAGTTGCAAGCGCTACGCGCCTCCTGATGGCGGCGCGCCATGAATCCGCGCGAAAGCCCTGGCAACGAGTTCCTGCACCGCCGGGCACAGTGCATCCCACCCGAACTCCTCCAGATACCGCTGCAGCGCTGCGGCTTCCTCGGGCAGCAGCACCACGCCGATCACCGCGGCAACGGCTACCTCCTGCGCATTCCAGGACTTCAGGTGGGTATAGTTCTCGGCGAGCGTGTTCAACGTGGGGATGATCTCGGCCGGCGCGCGCGGCGCGCGAATACGCGGCGGTGCCTTCTTGAGCAAGGTGACGGGAATCGACGAGGCAGCTTCATTGCGCATCAAGCCGACCGCCTGCGCTACCAGTGCGGACACCTCGTCGCATGTGCCCTCATCGACGCCATCTCCGATCGAGACGTCGACGCGATCGAGTTGATCGGCTTGCTTCACGTACTCGCAGGCCCTGAAATACTGGCCCCGCAAATAAAAGCTGAGCCGGCGATCCGGATAATCCGAGTAGTGGAATGGATGGGGAATCATGGCGCTGCACGCGGCGGTGTCATGGATCAGATCGCGGCCGATGGGATTCAGGCTGTCCGATGCACGCAAGCTTGCCGGAAGGCGCAGCGCCTCGAATAGCTGTTCCGTACACAGCGCCTTTATACAACCCATTCCCATCCTTTCCAGCGCATTGCCGCCGACCCGTCTGATAGAAAATCAGCGCTTCCCGCTATTGAGCGCCTGGAGCAGCTTGAATGCCTCATGCTGGATCGCCGGTTCCGCCGCCGCCAGTTCCTTGCTGGCCTGGACATATTCAGGACGCTTGCGCTCTTTCTTTTCTTCCGGCGACACGGCGCCCGACATGCCCGGCATCATGATCTGCGGGCCGCTGTTGTACTTCTGCTGGATCAGTTTTTTACCGTAGGGCGTGTTATAGAAACGCGTCATCTCGGTTGCCGTCCGGGCGGAAATCACGCCCGCCAGCGATGGGGCCAGGCGGCGATGCACTTCGGCCGGCGGCATGCTGTCCAGCTTGGCGTTGACCGCCTTGCGCTGCGCGTCGGTGGGAAAACGCGTGCGCGCCGCCACGGTGCGCAGTTCGTACTCCGCATGCATCACGCCGAGCAGGTCCTGCACGGCCTGGACGTGCGCAGGGCTCGCGGCCGCGGCCTTGGGCGCCGGTGCCGCGGTGGCGGACATCGCTGGAGCGAGGACGAACAGGGACAGGCTGAATGCGGCTTGGACTACGAACTTCATATAGGTCCTTTAGGTGAACTTGTGATTACGTCGAGATAGCGCGCAGCGAGTATATACCGCTGGGCTGCCGCGGAATCTCGCCAATTATTACAGCGAACATACTATTTCTCTCGCGTCGGTGATGCACTGAAGCAGGCGCGACCTGCTTCGCCATCCACCGCCACCCGGTCACGCCCGCCGCGCTTGGCCGCACTGCGGGATGGTGGCCGCGATATTGGACGCCAGCGCGGCCAGCACCGCCGTCTCCACGCGCGAGCCGCGCAGTGCCGGAAAGACCTCGAACAGCGAGCGCTCCAGCACCCCGCGTACCCGCCTAGCCGGAACGCGCCGTCATCCATCCATGCCACAGCACGATGCGCTGCGCGGCGTCGAGCACGGCCAGGCCCCCCTACTTCGCCGCTCGCATCCGCGCCCGGTCGAGCGGCAGGTCGCGCACGCGCACGCCCGCCGCCTGCGCCACCGCATTCGCCAGCGCCGCCGCCGCCGGGCCCTGCGATGCTTCCCCGGTCCCGAGATACGGCGCGCCGGGCCGGTCGATCAGGTGCACTTCCAGCTGCCGCGGCACCTGGTTGAAGCGCAGGATGGGATACCCGGCCCAGTCGACGGTCTGCACCCGCCGCTCGTCGAAGCGCACCTGTTCCAGCAGTGTCCAGCTGGCCGACTGGATGATGCCGCCCTCGATCTGGTTGCGCACGCCGTCAGGGTTCACGATCTCGCCGCAGTCGACGGCCGCCACCGCGCGCAGGATGCGAACGAACCCGGTCTCGCGCGCGACCTCGACTTCCAGCGCAATCGCGCAGTAGGCGGCCAGGTTCTTGTAGCGCGCAAAGGCGAAGCCGCGGCCGCGCCGCGCAGCCGCCTTGTAGCTGTTCCAGCCGAATTTGGCCGCGGCCAGCTCCACCACGTCGATGGCGCGCGGGTCGTCCAGGTGGCGCAGGCGGAATGCCACCGGGTCGGCATGCGCCGCCTGCGCCAGTTCGTCCATGAAGCTTTCGATGGCGAACACGTTGCAGTAGGCGCCGAGCGAGCGCAGGGCCGAGGTGCGCAGCGGCGCGTCTTGCTGGAAGCGGTGGATCACGCGCGCATTCGGCAGCGCGTAATAGGGAATCGCATTGCGGTCGCCGCCGCCTTCGGGCTGGGGAATCGGCTTGCCCGGCGGCGGCGTAAACGCGCGCGCAAGATGGGTCGCGGCCAGCAGGTTGCCCGCCTTGCCCGGCCGGTTATTGTGCGAGGGGCTGGTCACCGCATAGTCCCAGCTGGCGATGCGGCCGTCCGCACCGAGCGTGGCGTGGGCTTCCACCAGCATGGCCGGGCCGATCGGCTCCCAGGCGTGTTCTTCCTCGCGCATCCACTGCACCCGCACCGGACGGCCGGGATAGCTGCGCGCCAGCAGCGCGGCGTCGGCGGCGACATCGTCGGCCGCGTTATGGCCATAGCAGCCGGAACCCTCGACGTGGATGCAGCGGATGGTTTTCTTGTCCACGCCCAGCAGCTCGGCCAATGCCTCCCGCAGCGGATACACGCCCTGCGAATGGGTCCACACCGTGTACTGGCCGTCGACCAGCTGGGCCAGCGCGCAGGATGGGCCGATCGAGGCGTGCAGCTGCCAGGGCCGGGTGTAGGTCGCACTGACGGTGCGCCCGCCGGGCTGGTTCGCCCCGCGTTCGAGGATGGGCATGGCCTGCGCCGGCCGCGCGCGCACCTCCGCCGGCACGTCGCGCGTTCCGGGTAGCGAAGCCGGCAGGTTCCAGCGCGCGGCCCGCGCCAGCGCGGTCGCCGCCTTCACGGCGCGGTACTCGCCGTCGGCGATCACAGCCAGGTAGCGGCCGTCGCGCACGACCTTCAGCACGCCGGGCAGGCGCGCGACGCCGGCCGTATCGGCCGACAGCAGCTGCGCCGCCTGCGAGGGCGGACGCACCACGCGCGCGTGCACCATGCCCGGCAGGCGCAGGTCCTGCACGTAGGCGCTGCCGCCGCTGATCTTGGCGGGGATGTCGACCCGGCGCAGCGCCTTGCCCGATACCGTGTGCGCGGCGCGCGGGCGCAGCGGCGCCTTGCCGTCGGCGCGCAGGTGCAGCCGGCGCCCGGCCAGCAGCTCGCCGTAGCTGGCGCGGCGCCCGCCGGGCGCGTCGAACACGCCGTCGCGCAGCGCCAGGTCTTGTTCGGCCACCGCGAAGCGCTCGGCCGCCATGCCGGCCAGGATGAAGCGCACCTGGGCCGCCGCGTGGCGCAGGGCGGTGCCGCTGTCCTGCATCGAATGGCTGCCGGCCGTGTAGCCTTCGTTCGGCGTGCGCGCGGTATCGGCCGTCACCAGGCGGATGCGGCCAGGATGCACCTGCAGCTCTTCCGCCGCCACCTGCAGCAGGGCCGTCTTGATGCCCTGCCCCAGTTCGGCCTTGCCGGTGAAGACGGTGACGGCATTGTCGGCGTCGATGCGGATCCAGGCGTCCAGATACGGTTCCTTGGCCAGGCTGCCGGGCAGGCCGCCGTCCTTGCCCTTGCCGTCACCCTGGGGCCAGGCCGGATGCATCGCGAAGGCCAGGGTCAGGGCGCCGCCGGCACGCAGCAGCCCGCGCCGGCCCGGGTTCGGGAGCAGCGCGCTCACGCCGGTCCTTTCGCCTGCCCCTTGCCCAGCCGGCCGGCGGCACGCCGCACCGCGCGCAGGATGCGCATGTGGGTGCCGCAGCGGCACAGGTTGGGCATCATGTGGCGGCGAATCTGCTCGTCGGTCGGGGCCGGGTGCTGGTCGAGCAGCGCCTGGGCGCGCATGATCATGCCGGCGATGCAGTAGCCGCACTGGGCTGCCTGCTCGTCGATGAAGGCCTGCTGCAGCACGCCCGGCTGTGCGGCCGTGCCCAGGCCTTCGACGGTGCGCACCGGCCGCGCACCCACCACCGACACCGGCACGATGCACGACATCACCGGCGCGCCGTCCAGCATCACCGTGCAGGCGCCGCACTGCCCCAGGCCGCAGCCGAACTTGGCGCCGTTCAGCGCCAGCTCGTTGCGCAGCACGTAGAGCAAGGGCGTATCGGGATCGGTATCGACCGTGTGGCGCTTGCCGTTGACTTGCAGTTCAAAGCTCATTGCTTGCCTTTCCGGACCCTGTCCGCAAGATCGGGCCAGTCGGCCTGGGCGGCGCCATAGCGGCGCAGGTAAGCCGCCAGGGCCACCGTCTGTTCATCGGTGAGGATGGCGCCGAAGCCCGGCATCCAGCGCGCCGGCTCGCCATCCGGCGGCGCGATCCCTTCGCGCACCAGGTGGAGCAGGCTGCGCGGGTCCGGGTCGTACAGGGCCACGGCCTGCTGCAGCGGCAGCGCCGTGCCCGAGCTTTCCGCGCGCCCGGCGTCGTGGCAGCGCGCGCAGGCGTTCGCATACACCTGGTGGCCGAGGCGCATGCGATCGAGGTCGGGATCGTCCGCCTTCGGCGCCGGCAGGCTGCCGGGCCGGGTCGCCGGCGTGGCGCGCGCCGGCGCTTGCACCAGGTAGCTGTGGATATAGGTGGCCAGCGCTTCGACGTCGGCCGGGTCGGCCAGGCGCAGGTTCTCGGCCACGCCCTGCATCGGCCCGCCGGCGGCGGCGTGGCCCGGCGCGATGCCGGTGCGCAGGTAGGCTGCCAGGTGTTCGCGCGTCCACGGCAGCGGCGACGGCGACTTGGCGTTCAGCGCCGGCACGTACCAGTCCTCGGCTTCGCCGCCATCGAAGAAGCGCTTGTCGTCCGGCCCGCCCAGGGCGGTGCGCGGAGTATGGCAGGCGCTGCAATGCGCCAGCGCGTCGGCCACGTAGGCGCCACGGTTCCATTGCGCCGATTGCTTCGGGTCGGGACGGAACGGTGCGCCATCGAGATACAGCAGGTTCCAGAAGCCGACCAGCGGCCGGAAGCCGAAAGGGAAGGTCATGTCGTTGGCGCGCGCCGCTGCGGCGAGCGGCGGACGGCTCATGAAATAGGCGTACAACGCGCGCACGTCGTCCTGGCCCAGGCGGGCGTAATGGTTGTAGGGGAAGGCTGGATACAGCAAATGGCCGTCGCGCGAGACGCCGTTGCGCATGGCGCGGGTAAAGGCTTCTTCGCTCCAGCCGCCGATGCCGGTGCGCGCATCGGGCGTGATGTTCGTGCTGTACACGGTCCCGAACGGCGTCTCGATGGGAAAGCCGCCGGCGAATGGACGTGCCGGATCGACGGTGTGGCAGGCCGCGCAGCTGCCCAGCGCCGCGACGCGGGCGCCGCGCTCCACCAGGCCAGGCTCGAAACGGGGCATGACCGTGGCCGGCGCCAGCGCCGGGCGCCACATGACGGCCACGGCGGCGATGCCCAGCAGGGCGGCGCCCAGCAACAGCCAGCGCCAGAAGCGCCGCCGGCGCCCAATTCCTGTCATTACCGCTCCCGGTTCGTGTCGTCTGGCGTGATTGTCGAGCGCCCGGGCGGCAGTGGTCTGTTCGCTCGCGCACGCTTTGGCCGCCCTTGCCTCTCGCCGTTCGAACCCCATCTGGTGACGATGAACGATCGCCCTTCCCTCGACAGCGTAGGCCACGACTTCCACCCCGCCGTGCGGGCCTGGTTCGACGCCAGTTTTCCGGCCGCCACCGAAGCGCAGCGACGCGCCTGGCCGCAGATCCAGGCCGGCCGCGCCACCCTGGTGGCGGCGCCCACCGGCTCGGGCAAGACCCTGACCGCCTTCCTGGCCGCGATCGACGCCCTGGTGCGCGACAGCGCCGTGGCGCCTTTGCCCGACGAAACCCGGGTCCTGTACGTATCGCCGCTGAAGGCGCTGTCGAACGATATCCGCGTCAACCTGGAAGGCCCGCTGGCCGGCATCGGCGCCCAGCTCGATGCCATGGGCGATCGGGCACACGGCATCCGCACGGCGGTGCGCACCGGCGACACCAGCACCGCCGAGCGCAACGCCATGCGCAGGCGCCCGCCGCACATTCTGGTGTCGACGCCGGAATCGCTGTACGTGCTGCTCGGCTCCGACAGCGGCCGCGCCATGCTCAAGACCGTACGCACCGTGATCGTCGACGAAATCCACGCCGTGGCCGGCAGCAAGCGCGGCAGCCACCTGACGCTCAGCCTGGAGCGCCTCGACGCCCTCTGCGCGCTGGAAGGCCGGCCGGCCCCGGTGCGCATCGGCCTGTCGGCCACCCAGAAGCCGATTTCCGCCGTTGCCGATTTCTTGGTCGGTTCCGCCGGCCGGCCCTGCGCCGTGGTGGACGTCGGCCATGTGCGGGCGCGTGACCTGGGCCTGGAGCTGCCGCCGGTAGCGCTCGAAGCGGTGATGCCGAATGAAGTCTGGGAGCGCGTCTACGACCGCATGGCCGAACTCGTGGTGCTGCACCGGACCACGCTTATTTTTGTCAACACGCGGCGCATGGCCGAGCGCCTGGCGCGCCACCTGGGCGACCGCCTGGGGGCCGGGCACGTGGCCGCCCACCACGGCAGCCTGGCCAAGGAATACCGCCTGGACGCCGAGCAGCGCCTGAAGCGCGGCGAGCTGCAGGCGCTGATCGCGACCGCCTCGCTGGAGCTGGGCATCGACGTCGGCGACGTCGACCTCGTGTGCCAGGTCGGCTCGCCGCGCAATATCGCCGCCTTCCTGCAGCGCGTGGGGCGCTCCGGCCACTTTGTCGGGGGCACGCCCAAGGGGCGGCTGTTCCCGACCTCGCGCGACGACCTGGTCGAATGCGCGGCCTTGCTCGACTGCGTGCGGCGCGGCGAACTCGATGCCCTGCGCATCCCGCAGGCGCCGCTCGACGTGCTGGCCCAGCAGATCGTGGCGGAAGTGGCCTGCCAGGAGTGGAGCGAGGACGCCTTGTTCGCGCTGGTGCGCCAGGCCCGCCCCTACGCCGGGCTGCCACGCGAGAAGTTCGACGCCCTGCTGCGCATGCTGGCCGAAGGCTACACCACGCGCGCCGGCGTGCGCGGCGCCTACATCCACCGCGACGCCGCCACCCGGTCGCTGCGCGGACGCCGGGGCGGCAAGCTGGCGGCCGTCACCTCGGGCGGCACGATCCCCGAGAATGCCGACTACACGGTGCTGCTGGAGCCGCAAGGCCTGTCGGTCGGCACCGTCAACGAGGACTTCGCGGTCGAGAGCCTGGCCGGCGACGTCTTCCAGCTCGGGAACACGTCCTACCGCATCATGAACATCGAATCCGGCCGCGTACGGGTGGAAGACGCGCATGGCGCCGCGCCGAATATCCCGTTCTGGCATGGCGAGGCGCCGGGACGCAGCGACGAATTGTCGCAGGGCGTGGCGCGGCTGCGCGCGGAGGTCGAGCGCCAGCTGGCCGCCCCCGTCGGCAAGGAGGCCGTGGACAAGGATGCCGTGGACAACAGCGCCGCACTCGACCGCGCGATGGACTGGCTGGGCGAACACCTGGGCCTGCAGCCGGATGCCGCCGGCCAGATCGTCGATTACCTGGCGCGCGCCCGCTCCGCCTTGGGCGCCCTGCCGACCCAGGACACGCTGGTGATGGAACGCTTCTTCGACGCGTCCGGCGGCATGCAGCTGGTGATCCACACGCCGTTCGGCAGCCGCATCAACCGCGCCTGGGGCCTGGCGCTGCGCAAGCGCTTCTGCCGCAGCTTCAACTTCGAGCTGCAGGCGGCGGCCACCGAGGATGCGATCATCCTCTCGCTGTCGACGACCCACAGCTTTCCGCTGGACGAGGTCTGGCGCTACCTGAAAGCGGCCAGCGCGGAACCGATCCTGGTCCAGGCGCTGCTGGACGCGCCGCTGTTCAACGTGCGCTGGCGCTGGAACGCCACCACCGCCCTGGCGCTGCCGCGCTTTGCCGGCGGGCGCAAGGTGGCGCCGCAGCTGCAGCGCATGAAGAGCGACGACCTGCTGGCCACCATCTTCCCGGACGGCGCGGCCTGCCTGGAAAACATCGCCGGCGAGCGTGAGCTGCCTGAACACCCGCTGGTCGACCAGACCCTCGACGATTGCCTGCACGACGCCATGGACAGCGAGGGCTGGCTGGCGCTGCTGCGGCGCATGGAGAATGGCGAGGTGCGCCTGCTGGCGCGCGACCTGCCGGCGCCATCGCCGCTGGCGGCCGAGATCCTGAATGCCCGCCCCTACGCCTTCCTCGACGACGCGCCGCTGGAAGAACGCCGCACCCAGGCGGTCCTGAACCGGCGCTGGAGCGACCCGGCCTCCCCGGACGACCTGGGCGCGCTGGACCTGGAGGCGATTGCCGCCGTCGCCGAGGAAGCCTGGCCACGCGCCCGCAACGCCGACGAAGTCCAGGAAGCGCTGGTGGCCCTGGCCTGCATCGCCCACGACCAAGCCGCGCGACAGGAAGCGTGGCCGGAATGGCTGGACGCGCTGGCCGGCGCTGGACGGGCGACGCGCATGCGTGGACCCGGCGGCGTGGACTTCTGGGTGGCGCTGGAGCGCCTGGACTGCGTGCAGGCCGCCTATCCCGACGCCGTGGCCGACCCGCCGCTGCTCATCCCAGACAGCCATCGCGGCAACGACGGCGATCCCTGGACCCGCGCTGCGGCGCTGGTGGAAGTGGTGCGCGCGCGCCTGTCGGGCAGTGGTCCGCAGCCGCTGCCGGCGATTGCCGCCAGCCTGGCGCTGCCGGACAGCAGCGTCGCCATCGCACTGGCCCAGCTGGAAAGCGAAGGCTATGTGATGCGCGGCCGTTTCACGCCCGGGGTGCAGGTGGAAGAATGGTGCGAGCGCCACCTGCTGGCGCGCATCCACCGCTACACCATCCGCCGCCTGCGGCGCGAGATCGAGCCGGTGGAGCTGCAGGACTTCATGCGCTTCCTGTTCGACTGGCAGCACCTGGCGCCGGGCACACAGTGGCAGGGCCAGCACGCCCTGCCCCAGCTGCTGGCCTTGCTGGAGGGCTACGAGGCGCCGGCCGGCTCCTGGGAGCCCGATTTACTCGCGCTGCGCCTGCCGGACTACTCGATCCTGTGGCTGGACGACTTGTGCCGCGCCGGCAAGGTGGTCTGGACCCGCATCGACGCGCCGCGCTCGGCCGCGGGCGGCCCGGTGCGCACCACGCCCATCGTGCTGCTGCCGCGCCGCCAGGTCGGGCTCTGGCACGGCCTGCCCCAGCCCGCCGGGCCGCCCGCGGTGTCGCCGCGCGCGGCCCGCGTGCTCGAAGCGCTGCGCAGCCATGGGGCCATGTTCTTCGACGAGCTGCAGTTCGAGGTGCGGATGCTGCCGGTGGAGCTGGAAAATGCGCTGGGCGAACTGGTCACCATGGGCCTGCTGAACGCCGACAGCTTTGCCGGCATGCGCGCCATGCTGTTGCCGTCCAGCAAGCGCGCCAGCAACGACCGCAAGCGCCGCCGCGGCGCCGGTCCGACCATGGAAGAGGCCGGCCGCTGGGCCCTGGTGCGGCGCGCCGAGGCCGAGGCGCCAGCCGACAGCACGGCCCCGCCGCGCCGGCGCCGGCTGGCCCCGGAAACCCTCGAACACGTGGCCATGACCCTGCTGCGCCGCTACGGCGTCATGTTCTGGCGCCTGCTGGAGCGCGAGGCGGGCTGGCTGCCGTCGTGGCGCGAGTTGTTGCCGGTCTACCACCGGCTGGAGGCGCGCGGCGAGATCCGCGGCGGGCGCTTCGTGGCGGGCTTTTCTGGCGAACAATTCGCGCTGCCGGAGGCGATTCCGGTGCTGCGCGAGGTGCGGCGCCGCCCGCACGACGGCGCCCTGGTCACGCTGTCGGGCATCGATCCGCTGAATCTCTCCGGCACGCTGCTGCCCGGCGACAAGGTGCCGGCGCTGGGCGCGAACCGCATCCTGTTCCGCGATGGCTTGCCGGTGGCGTCGATTGTCGGGGGCAAGATCATCTACCCGTCGCATCCGGGCACGGAGCGCGACCTGTTCCACGCGCACCTGGTGGGGCGGCGCTAGCCGCGGTTTTCCCGCAGAACTGGCCTGGTTTCAAGGAAGGCGTGGCCGATTTGACCGGCGCGATGCAGGCGCCAGGGAGTCCGAACTCGGCGCACGGGGCGCGGTCGAACTGGCATTGACACGCTACTCCGCCCTTGCCACGACCATGGATCCTGTCGATACCGCACGCATCGCCATCAGGGCCGCCGCCGAGCCGGCCGGGCCGCGGCCCACCATCGGCCTGCGTGCGGCCGTCGCGCTGATCGTCGGCGTCGTGATCGGCGCCGGCATCTTCAAGGCGCCGGCCATCGTCGCCTCGCTCAGCCCCAGCGCCGAAGCCATGTTCGGGCTGTGGCTGCTGGGCGGCCTGGTGTCGCTGGCCGGGGCGCTCTGCTATGCCGAGCTTGCCACCACTTATCCGCACGCCGGCGGCGACTACCATTTCCTGCGGCGCGCCTACGGGCCCCGGGTCGCCTTCCTGTTCGGCTGGGCGCGCTTTTCCGTGATCACCACCGGCTCCATCGCCCTGCTCGGCTTCGTGTTCGGCGACTACCTGCAGCAGGTGCTGCCCTTCCCGCTCGGCCCGCCCGGCGCCGGCCCCACCTTCTACGCCTGCGCCATCATCGTCGCGCTGACGCTGGTGAACCTGCGCGGCATCGGCGCCGGCGCGGCCACCCAAAGCTGGCTCACCCTGCTCGAAGTCGGCGGCCTGCTGCTGATCGCCGGCGCCGCGTTGTTCCTGGCCGACCCCGGCCAGGCGCACGGTGTCGCCCAGGCAGGTGCGGCGCCGGACGCCGGCCCCGCCTCCTGGGGCATGGCCATGGTCTTCGTACTGCTGACCTATGGCGGCTGGAACGAGGCGGCCTACATCAGCGCCGAAGTGCGCGACGGCCCGCGCAACATGGTCAAGGCGCTGACGCTGTCGGTGCTGCTCATCACCACGCTCTACCTGCTGGTGGCCTGGGCCTGCTGGCATACGCTCGGCCTGGCCGGCATGGCAGCGTCCGAAGCGCTGGCGGCCGATGTCATGCACCTGACGCTGGGGCCGGCCGGCGCGCTCGCCATCGCCCTGCTGGTGGCCGTCTCGGCGCTCACCTCGATCAACGCCACCATGATCGTCGGCGCCCGCACCGGCTACGCCATGGGCTGCGACTGGCCGCGCCTGCGCCGGCTCGGGCGCTGGGACGGCGAACGCGGCACGCCGGCGGCGGCCATGCTGGTGCAGGGCGCCGCGGCGCTGCTGCTGGTCGGCCTGGGCGCCGCCTTCGGCAGCGGCTTCAAGGCCATGGTCGAATTCACGGCGCCGGTGTTCTGGCTGTTCTTCCTGCTGGCCGGCGTGTCGCTGTTCGTGCTGCGCTGGCGCGAACCCGACCGGCCGCGGCCGTTTCGGGTGCCGCTGTTTCCACTGCTGCCCTTGCTCTTCTGCGCCAGCTGCGCCTGGATGCTCTGGTCCAGTCTGTCGTATGTGTTCAGCCAGACCCTGGGCGGCGTGAACGCGGCCTGGATCGGCGTGGCTGTGCTCGCCCTGGGCACCCTGCTCCTGCCCCTGCTGCGCGGTCCGCCCGCCGGGGCGGGCCCTTCCGCCCCACCCTGACCTGTACCAGGAGAATCCCGATGACCAGCTCAACCAGCCGCCGCCAGCTCCTGCTCCTCGGCGCCGCCACCACCGGCCTCGGCCTGCTGCCCCTGCGCGCCGCCGGCGCCGGGCGCGCATCCCGCTTAGCCGCCAATAGTGAAGCCGGAATCGGCGCCGAAGGCGAAGCCAGGACGGAAGCCGCAACGGACTTCGCAACGGAC